>Ga0116171_10003148_pt1 | contig 15313 bp, 14 predicted proteins | sample AD_JPNHW2_MetaG_FD_89798 | JGI IMG/M metagenome (GOLD analysis project Ga0116171, IMG submission 89798) | Active sludge microbial communities of municipal wastewater-treating anaerobic digesters from Japan - AD_JPNHW2_MetaG | ecosystem: Engineered > Bioreactor > Anaerobic > Digestate | place...
ACATGAAATTAGCATCGCCTCCCCAGCGGGGCACGATGTGCAGGTGAAGGTGAGCGGCAATGCCGGCGCCGGCTGCTGCGCCCAGGTTGATGCCCATGTTGAAACCCTGGGGCTGATAGAGGTCGGTGAGCACGCGCAGCGCTTTTTGGGCATAACGCATCATCTCGGCCACCACTTCCGCATCCAGAACGGAAAAATCTGAGCAATGTTCATTGGGCACAACCATCAGGTGCCCGCTGGTGTAGGGGTAGAGGTTGAGAATCACGAAGACCCGCTCACCGCGAGCCACTACCAGGTTGCCGTCGCTATCGGCTGATTTGAGCGCTTCGCAGAAGGCGCAGGCGGGGTTTTTCTTGTCACGATCAAAGTACTGCATTCGCCAAGGTGTGTAGATGTGTTCCATGCGCATATTTTAACCCGAATTTCGCAAAACGCGAACAAAGCTTCGGCCATCCCATACGAGGCAGGCGAAGAGCTTTGGACCGCGCGGGATGATATAATCCCCGCACACGGATTGCCATGTACTTCCAATATAACGCAGCTCTGTTGTATTTTGTCGCCATCGGGGGGTGGGTGCTATTGCGCGTGTTTCGCTCGTCACGGGAAAGGAAGCCATATTTTTGGCGCGAGCTACACCTTTACCTGTTTTTCTTTTACCTTTGCTACCTCTTTTGGGCGACGCTTGAGCCTTTCATCGTGCCGGTGACGCCCAACCCGAGCCTGGACAGTATCAACTGGGTGCCGTTTCGAGGGATGCTGGGCATGGTTAGCACCGCGCAGCGCCTGCAGGATGAAACCACAACACGCGTGGTGTTGATTAACCTGGTTGGCAATGTGCTGGTCTTTATACCCATTGGCTACCTCGCCGCGGTGCTTTGGAAGCCGCAGCGCGCGCTTATGCGCGACCTGGCGATGGGGTTGGGAATTTCGTTTGGGATTGAGCTCACGCAGTTTTTCCTGGCTGTCCGCGTGGCGGATGTGGACGACCTGCTGCTGAATGGCCTGGGGACCTTGCTGGGGTTTGGGCTGTTCCACATGCTCCATCTCATCCCGCCCATCAGGCGCTGGTACGCGCGGATAGCGGAGGCTGAAAGGCCGAAGGCGGGGTTGTGGGCGGCGGTATACCTACTGTTGGTGATGGGGACGTTTGCCGGAATCTACTACCTACAAATCAAGACGCACTGGGGATGGATGTAAGCGCACATGGAAAGTAAGCATGGAAAGCGCGCCGGTTTGAAATAAACCTGAATAAACTCCACATTTTGATTTGTGAGTCAAAAAAGCTAAAATGAAGTCAAGGTTCTCGCGCGGGTTTGAGGAACATTCCCGCGGGGGTGTGCGTCTATGATGTATGAGCAGGCGAAGCCTGTTCGACAAACCTTGGTCATACCAGGGTGCTCGGATTGAAATGAGGTCAAAATGAAAAGAAAGCCAGTTGTCTTTTTCTCATTGCTAACGCTCAGTATCATCGTTTTGGCGGCCTGCACCTTGCAAGCCCCGACGCTTTCACTTGGTGATTTACAGACCCAGGCGGCGCTTTTTGCCCAGGCTACACTGACCAAGGCAGCCGTGATCTCGCAGGCAGCAGCCACTGCCACAAGCGGAGCCGCATCACCAACTACGCAGCCCACTGAGATGCCGACTGCGACGGCCACACCCACGGCGACGTCTGTACCGCCAAGCCCCACACCCACCGCTACTCAGGTCAAGGTAATCCCAACAGTGATGATTACACCGATTGTGCCTACCAACACCCAGGTGTCGCCGACAGCGACGCAATCCAGCGCCAACGCCGACATCCGGTTATCATTCGCGACGGGCACGACTAACGTGTACACAGAGGGCAGCCTGGGTGGCAACGCCACGCAACGCTACGTGTTTTGGGCAGCCAAAGGGCAGTTGATTGACATCTCGGTCAGCAGCGCGCAAAACCTCGTCATCTCCATCGTCAGCGCCAAAGGTGAGGTGCTGCTCAACGCAAACAAGGGTTACAGCGCGTATCGCGATTACCTGCCTTCCTCAGGGGATTGGTACGTGGACGTACGGGCAGGCAATACGGCGGCTTCTTATTCCCTTTACCTTGTCATTCCGCAGCGGGTGACCTTTGCTCCCAACACCTATGGCATCACCCTGACGGGCAAAGTGCCTGGTGGGCGCGTGCATAATCTCATCGCGTGGGCCAACAAGGGGCAAACGCTCAAGGTCAACGTATCCCCCGCTGACGCGCTGGCGATTTCAATTTACCATGTGAACGGAAATGTATTGCTCTCTTCGATGGGCAGCCTGAGCAGTTTTGAGGGCGTGTTGCCCGAAGCAGGTGATTACATCATCAACGTTATCTCTCCGGCCTCAAGTACCGAGGTGGCGTTCTCTGTGACCATTGAAATCCGTTAAGGCCAGGGGCAGGTTGCCACTCCAACGCCAAACGTGTTAAATCAAACCCTCCCCCAAAATACTTGGGGGAGGGTTTGTTGTCAGCTGGTTTATTGCGCGCGATAAGCGCGCACGAATTGCTGCTGATAGGCGGTTTCCACCGCGAAGGGGATGGATTGACGCACCCAGTTGATGGCTTCATCCGCGGAGAGGCCCAGCACATCCTGGGCCATGCAGGCGGCGAAGATGCCTGTGCGGCCGACGCCGGCGTGGCAGTGGATGACGAGATTTTCGCCGGAGCGCGCCAGGTTTTCCACGGTTTGCAGGATGGAATCCCAATGCCCTTTGGGTGGCGCGGAGAAGTCGGCGGTAGGGGCGTGGATGACGTTGAAGCCGGCGGCGCGATACTGGGCGAGCAGGTCCCTGCCGCTATAGCGCTCCAGCTCGTCCGCGGGGTTCAGAACCACCACGGTATGCAGGTCCGCGGCCTGGTAGTGTGAAAAGACCTTTTGGTCGGGATCGAACTCCTGGCTAAAGGGCATGGTTGAGCGGTAAACCCGGCCGGGGAGACCAAAAGGAAATTCCGAGAAAAGCATTGGTTTGGGGACGCGCAGGCTTTGCGGTAGGCGCAAGCCGGAGCCGTCTTCCGACAGGATGGGATGCACCGCGACCACGGCGCTGGTCGGCAGCGGGCCATAGAGGTGAGGGAATGGCATGTCGCCACCTTCGAGGTTCTCGTACACCAACGGGGCGGGGACTTTGTCCTGGTCGATTTGCAGGAGGATGAGCGCGGGCGTTTCCTTATAGAAACGGTTGGCTACGCCCTCCACCTGGAAGAGGTCGGAGCAGTGAATGAAGCCATCCGCCTGGAAGTTGGCCGGCAGGTAGGTGCCAGCGGCCTGGGCTGCGTCCCACTCGGGTTGGGTTGTGATGTGATAAATCATGCGCAAATTCCTTTCAAGACCCTCAAGCTATTATGCATACCTGAGGGGCGATTTATTGGCAAATTTTGCCGGGTAGGGCAAGCTGTGAGGCACCCGACTACCCACCCCAAAGGTGGGAGAGGTGGCTGGAAGCCGCCCTGACCGAGCCTGTCAACACCCGGCAGAGGGACCTTCATAGGGAGAACGGTCCGTGCCAGGGTCCGGCGTCATGTTGGCGAAAACCATCCTTACCCAGGCCAAGTCCGGGGATTGACAAGGGAATTAATCACCCCAAGTTTACCAGAGAACAAACGGGATGAAGACCGCAGGCGTGTAACTGTGGACGGCCCAGCTTGAGGGCGAGCGTGGCGGTGGCATTGGAAAGTGTTGACCTGCTCAGCAGAACGGAACTTCCTGCCCCGATTTTCGCGCGGCATGTTATACTTTGGGCGATGCCTGAATGATTCAGACAAATTGTATATACGCGTGTGTTTTAATGACCATCGCGCGAAGGGTAAGTTAGTTTTGATGGCAGGATTAATAGCTAAAATAGATGAAACGCTGTGCATCGGTTGTGGGATCTGCGAAGGAGCTGTACCGGAGGTATTCAGCCTGGCGAATGGGCCCATCGCGGAAGTCATTGTGAACCCGGTGCCGGAGACGCTGCGGACAGCCACGGAACAAGCCGCGCAGGATTGCCCCGAGGCAGCCATCTTATTAAACGAAGAAACAAAGGGCGGTGAGGTTGAAACCAGCGCCGTTCCAGAAACGACAGCCGAAAGCTTCGTCGCGCACGAAGCTGAGGTTGAAGAACCATTTTCACTTCATCCAATTGAAAGGAACAACATGAAAGCATTTGTAGACAAGGATTTGTGCATTGGCTGTGGTATCTGCGAAGGTATCGCTCCGGAAGTTTTCAGCCTCCAGACCGAACCCTACGCCGTCGTCATCATGGACCCACTTGAGGACGCCTACGTTGACGCAGCCAAGGAAGCCGAAGCCGAATGCCCTGAAGGCGCCATCAAAGTCGAATAATCCCCCATCGAACCAAAAAGAGACACACACACCGCCCTTACGGGCGGTGTGTTTCGTGTTTTTTGAGGATGAAGCGTGGATTGAACGCGGGAAAGTGGATAGCCAGACAAGATGAAAATGGGTGGGGGAGTTTAGGGCGCGTAAAGCGGGAAAGGCGCTTCGCAACTAAAGCCCTGGGGAACCAGCAGGGTTTCAAAGCTGTAGATATCAAAATAGAGCAGGCGAGGTTGCTCGATGCCGTCGTAATTGACCTCGTAGGGGTCCACAATCACGCCAGCGGCGTTATAGAGCGGCTCCTGGCGGGTGAAGAATATTTCCTGGCCCTGGGGTCCACGCAGGGTGGCAAGGTAGGTCTCCTCGCGCGAGCGACCGTCATAGAGGTTGATGTTGCCAACCTTGATAGGCGCGTCCGCAGAAAAGCCATAATTGGGATCCGCAGCGGTTTCGCAAACAGGAATGGCGGCGGGGTCCAGAAAGCGGATAGTTTCCAGCATTTTTTGAAGCGCGGGCTGGCCGGCTGCCTCCCATAATGTTTGTGGCTGCTCGCCGGTGGCGATGCCGATGAGCAGGAAACAGTTATCGGCGGGGCGGAAGGCACTGACGTCCATCCAGACGGGCTGACCGAGCAGAAGGCCAGAAATACGCTCCCGGATGCCGGAATGGCCATCGGCCTGCACTTCCTCGCCGGCCTCGGCTTGCATAGACTGGAGGTCCGGGCTCATCCGTAAAATCAGCGCGTCCAGGCAATCCTGCGCGGTTTGGCTGCTGCCGGCTGGTTCACCCGAAAAGTTGAAATACAGGTTGCCATCCGTGGAGTAAAGCGAGGCGCGGCTGGTTTCCTGGATGAGGGTGAGCGGCTGGCTGGTGGAATCCAGCGAAGTGACAGGTTGAAAGGCGAACAAGCCCTTTGGCACCACGACTTCCGCTCCAAGCTGGACAGGGTCAGGCGTGGGGATGGGGATGGGGGTGGCAGGGGCCGGCGTGGGGGGGATGTAAATGGGCGCCTCGGTGCGGGAATAGACGGCGGGTGGGTAGTTGCACGCGCCAAGCAGCAGAGCGCACAAGAGGTAAATCGGGGAAACGCGGGCTGAGCGGGACATGGGTCAGGGAACCAGGGGTGTGACCGTGGTGACGAGGCTCGTCAGGTGGAATTCCTTGAGCATCTCACGGAAGGTAGGCAAAAAGGCATCCCAGGCCACGCGTTCCCCGGTGCCGAGGAAGACAATCACGTAACCAGGCAGGGCCACAAACACCACTCTGCCAACCAGGTAGGTATCCTGCCAGGGTTTGGCAAAGTCCAGCAGGGCTGCGGGGAGGCGGTCCACCTTGGTCTCCCCTTCATTGACGGATTCGTAAGTATCGTCCAGGTATTGGCGCAGGAAAGGTTCAATCAGTTTTTTGGCGGCATCTACGTGTTGTACGGGGTCGTCGGTGTTGGTGGGCGCGAGGTAAACCCGCACAGCCAGATCGGCGGAGGTGCCTTCAGAATTTTTGGGGGTGAGGGTGAGGGTGTCGGTTGTGCTGGCGGATTGCCAGCCCTCGGGGATGGCAAAGGCGTAGCGGCCGGCCGGTTCCGTGTACTCCGTGAGTGGCAGGGCGGGGGCAGAATCCTTTGCGCAGGCCGCGAGCAGCGCGACGCAACAAAGCGAAAGCAGCAAACGAAACAGAACCGGGCGGCGCGTGAGCATACTTCGATTTTACCCGAATTCGGAGGGCTTGAAGGGCCGTGTGGCGACCCCAAAGGCGAAAACCCCAACAGGCGGAATGTTGGCATGGGCGGGGCTGTTATAATGCCGGGATATGAACCTGGATGAAGTGAATGAGGTGATTTACACCCGCAGGAAGACCATCGCGGTACTGGTGGGGCCGGGTGGCTGGGTGGTGGTGAGGGCGCCACTGCGGACCAGCCGGGCGCGCATCCAGGTGTTTTTGCGGAGCAAGGCGGAATGGATAGCCGCCGCGCGGCAGAAGATGGCTGCCGTACCTGTACCAGGGGAGGCGGTCAAGTTCGTGGAGGGAGAGAAGATACCCTACCTTGGCATGCCGCACCCGTTGCGCTTTGCCACGCGCGTGCGCGGTGGGCTGGTGTTTGAACCAAAGGAAGGCTTTATACTGCAAGCGGATAGACAGGATGAGGCGAACAAGCTCCTGAAAAAGTTTTACCAGGCGGAGACTCGCAGGTTGGTGAGCGAGTGGGTGGACCATTACCAGCGGCCAGGGATGGTGCCCACTGCGATCCGGGTGACGAGCGCGCGGACGCGCTGGGGCTCGTGCAGTGGAAAGAACGGCCTGAGTTTTAGCTATCGGCTGGCCATGGTGCCGGTGGAGGTGATTGGGTACGTGGTGGCGCACGAGATGGCGCACATCCGGCAGCACAACCACTCCAAGGCCTTTTGGAGCGTCGTAGAGGAGCTGAGGCCAGGCTACCGCAAGGAGCGGGCGTGGCTGAAAGCGCACGGGGCGGAATTACCGCTGCTATAGTGGGGTGAGCAGGTCCGGGAACGGAGGATGGTTTTCCAGAATTCTCAAGCCGGGGGCGGGGCTCATGGGCCCTTGGGTAGTCGATAATTCCATTTTCTGTCAATCATTTGCCAGTTGAAAAAGAAAAAGGGTCAGGATGCATTTCCTGGCCAGGGGTATTCGCGCGTGTCTGTAAGGCGCCTGGATGAGGGTGGCGGGTGGTCAGGAGGCGTCGCGTGAAAATTCAGCAATATTGGTACTTGACATTACTGTATATAATACAGTATAATAGTGGCATGACACACAATGAGATGATTCAAGAACATGTAAGTCGGTTGAGCGCGGAACTGCGCAGGGGTTTGATTGTCCTGGTGGTAATGAGCCAGCTTGATTCAAAGGAATATGGCTACTCATTACTCCGCAAGCTGGAGGAACGAGGATTTGAGGTCTCCCAGGATACGCTTTACCCGCTGTTGCGGCGGCTCGAAGCGCAGGGGTACCTGCAGAGCGATTGGCAGATTGATGAAGCGAGGCCGCGGCGGTATTACCAGTTGAACGAATTGGGCTCAGAGGTATACCAGGCGCTTCACCAGGATTGGCTGGAACAGTTGAAAATCATTGAGGAGATTGTACGATGAAACTCACAGAGAGCAGTGAAACGCTATTGAGTCGTTATTTATTGGCTGTTGAACGACACCTTCCTTACCAGGGGCGCAAGGACATGATTACGGAGATAAAGTCCAACCTGATGGACACACTCGAAGATCACTACCCGGCGGACGAGAGCATTGATGAAGTCAGGCTGGAAGCGGAGTTACGCAAGCTGGGTTCACCCCGGACGGTGGCAGCCCCATACTTCCCCTCAGACGCCTTGATAGCGCCGCAATACAACACCATCTTCCGCCTGGTGGTCACACGCCTGATGCCCATCGTGGTGGCGGCGGTTGTGTTCGCGGGTTTGCTCTCCTTCGCACTCAGCAGAGGCGAAAATCCTTTCTGGAGCCTGTGGGAGCTGGTTGGCACCGGTTGGCAAGTGGGGGTGGGCTTGATTGGCACAGCCGCGGTTATCCTGATGGTGTTATCGCGGTTTTTCCCACAGGTGCACCCCAACAAAGAATGGGATGCCTTGGAGGAGGACAAGGAAAGTTGGAAGGTGAGCGATCTGCCAGAATTGGTGAGCGCGCAGGACAAGGTCCAGGTTTGGGAATTGGCCATGGGTATTTTCTTTGGCTTGGTGGCCCTGATTATCTGGCTGTTCCTGTTCGACAAAGTGGCGGGTATTTGGTGGCGGGTTGGCGGGCAATGGCGCATGACGCCTATCTTCACCGAGGCCTTCAAAAACTTCATTCCTTGGATCGCGATTAATGCCGGGCTGGGTGTGATTGCATACCTGGTGATGCTGTGGAAGCGGCGCCGGAGCATAGGTTCAAGATTAATCGAGATTGGGACAGGCATTTCGGATATCAGCCTGGTTTCAGCAATGCTCGGGGCGGGGACGCTGGTATCGTTGGATAAGGGCATCGCCTTATCCATGGGTTTTCCCGCGGAGGCGCTGGACGTCCTTCAAAACCTGTTGGCGCACAACGCGGTGCATTGGATTATGGTTGCCATTCTCGTGGCGCTGAGCATCGATTTGCTGGCCAACATCGTCAACCTGGTGAAGCGGGTGCTGGAGCGATAACCCAAACCATGGGATAAATGACCCAGGAAGGGGCACGGAAACCCGTGCCCCTTTTCCGTTGCCTGAACTGCATGGTGATTTGGCAGGGGGGAGGGCTTTTGGGTATTATCGGGGTGTCTGGCCGCAAAAACTGCCCTGCGGACCCTGCTGGGGTCGGCCGGCGGGTATAATTGCCTCACTGAATGAAAAGGAGATAAACCCATGACCCAAACACCACCCAGATGGGACCTAAGCCCCATCTACGCCTCCCTGGAGGACCCAAGCTTTACAGAGGATATGCGCGCGATTGGCACGGACACCGAACAAATCGCGGCGTTTTTTGAGCGGGAGCTGCTGCCTCTGGCGGAGCAACCCGCGCCGGCCGAAACGCTGAGCGCCCGGCTGGGCCAGCTCGTGGAGGCGCTCAACGCGCTGATGTTGAAAGCCAGCAGGCTGGGAACCTTCCTGAACGGGCTGACAACGACGGACTCGTATGACAAGGCCGCCGAGAAGCTCCAGTCGCAGTTTTACATTGCCCTACTGCCGTTCTCGAACTTTATGGTGAAGGCGCAGGCATGGCTTGGCAAGGTGGCCGTCCAGCTGCCAGAGGCGCTCAAGGTGCCGGGGCCGGCGCGCGAGCACGCCTTTTTCCTGCTGGAAAACGCGGAACAGAGCCGCTACCTGATGTCTGAAAAGGAAGAAGTGCTGGCCAACATGCTGACACTCTCCGGTGGCACAGCCTGGGGCGACCTGCAGGGCACGCTTACCTCGCAAAAGACGGTGGCGTTCGAGCTGGATGGCGAGGTAAAAGCGCTGCCAATGCCGGCGCTCATCAACTTGCGCAGCCACCCGGACGCGGATGTGCGCGAACGGGCATACAAGCTGGAACAGCAGGTGTGGGAAGAGATGAAAGAGCCACTGGCTGCGTGCCTGAACGGCGTGAAGGGCGAGACCAACACGCTGAACAAGCTGCGCGGGCGGGAAGACTGCCTGCACCAGTCCCTGGACCAGGCACGCATTGACCGCACCACGCTGGAGGCGATGATTTCGGCCATCCAGGACGCGCTGCCGATGTTCCGCGATTACTTCCGGGCCAAAGCGAAAATCCTGGGGCAGGAGAAACTGCCATGGTGGTCGCTATTCGCGCCGATTGGCAAGGTGGAGAAAACCTATACGTTTGACGAAGCCAAGGCCCTAGTTTTGACGCATTTTGGCAGCTTTACCCCCGAACTGGCAGCCTTCGCGCGCCGGGCGTTCGAGGAGAACTGGATTGACGCGGAGCAACGCCCAGGCAAACGGGGCGGGGCTTATTGCATGGGAATTGACGCCATTAAGCAAAGCCGTGTGATGTGCAATTTTGACGGTTCGCTGGACCAGGTGATGACCATCGCGCACGAACTGGGGCACGGCTTCCACAATTACTGCGCGTACCAGGTGGACAAGACCCCGCTGCAAAGCGAGACGCCCATGACCCTGGCGGAGACGGCTTCCATCATGTGCGAAACCATCGTGTTCAACGCGATTTTGAAGACAGTCACCAACCCGGAAGAGGAGCGAGCCATCCTGGAGACCAGCATTTCCAGCGACGCGCAGGTGACGGTGGATATCCTTTCACGCTTCCTGTTCGAGAAAGAGGTGTTCGCGCGACGCGATAAGGGCACCCTTTCGGCTGATGAAATTTCCGAGGTGATGCTGCAGGCGCAGCGGGATAGCTACGGTGATGGGCTGGATGAGGAAGTATTGAATAAGTTTGCCTGGACCTGGAAGCCACATTACTACTCCCCCGGCCTGGCGTTTTACAACTTCCCGTATGCGTTTGGAATGCTCTTCGCGAAGGGGCTGTACGCGATTTACCGCGAGCGCGGCGAGGCTTTCGTGAACGATTACAAGGCCCTGCTGGCCAGCACCGGCGAGGGGACCGCGGCGGAATTGGCGGCCCGCTTTGGGATTGATATCCGCAGCAAAGCCTTTTGGAAATCTTCGCTGGATGAAATCGGCGAGCGCATTCAAAGGTATATCAGCCTGTAAAACAGACAAAGCAAAAGGAAACAGCCAGGCGAGAGCCTGGCTGTTCTGAATCCGCGGGGGTTTCAGGTTCCGGGGACGCTTCATAAATACCCTGGGTAAAAAATGCTGGTACGGACGGGAAGTATTACAGGTTGAAAAGGGTAAAACCCGGCTGTGCAGGAGCGCGCCAAGGCTGGACTGTACAAAGCTTATATTAACAATTTTCCGAAAGTGGAAAATTTGGGGGTCGAATTTCCGCTTTTGACATCTTTCTTTTTCCATTTGGATTTGTTATTATAGACGCACAATAGAACATACGTTCTATAATGAAGGCGGCGCAGGGGTCACTCGCTCAACGGAGGATGGTACATGGCGCCAGCCAGGGGCGCCCGCCCAAACGGGCGGGCAGCCCCGAACGCCCGAGAAACCTTTCTGGAAAGAGAAGACGGGCGAGATGACTGAAACGTAACTATTTGGATGAGGAGTGGAAGCGGATGGCGACAATGGAACACGAAAGGCCCAAATGCTTTGAGACGCCGGGCGTAGAGGGTGACCGGGGCGCGGGGGTGAGGCGGCTGCAACTAGCGGAGGAGACGCAGGCCAACCTGGATTATGAAATCGAGATGCTGCGTAAAACAATGCGGACCTTCATGCGCTCGGTCCGCAGCCGGAAAACAGAAGCTTATCCGGAAAAGCTTTCGAAAAGCCTGGATTTGTTGGGGCTGACCTGCTCGCGCCTGGCAAGCGTGATGCGCGTGAACATCGCCCTGCATCTGAACGACCAAAACCAGTGGGTTCACGGCTTCAACGCGCAGATGCAGGCATTGCTGGCGGAATGGGAAAACGGTGATGAGCAAAAATGAGCATGGAGGGGAAAACCGGGGAGGCGCGGGTATGGAAGAGGGCATGATGGCCGCGGCGCAATTGCGCCATGTGAACAGCCTGTTACGGTCCAGGCTGGAGCGGATGGAGCTGGAGACACAACGCCAATTCGCGGTGCTGGAGCAGAGAATCCGGCAGTTGGAGGCCGAAGAAGCAGATCATGAGACCAGGCTGCGCAGCGCGACGGAGGGCGTGACCCAATTCAAGTTGTTCTCGGGGCTGGTTTCCGGGAGCTCCACGTTAATGTCCATCGCAGCGCTGTTGCGCGTATTTTTGGGAGGTTAGGCATGCAGACGAACGAATTGATGATGGATGTGCACGTGCCGAAGAACGCCAGCGGGGTCATGGCAGAGACCACCGGGGGGTATGGGCGGGTTCAAACCCGGCAGCCGATTGGCGACCAGGCTGGCGGCAGCCGGGTGGCTTTCCTGCGCAGCCTGCGTGGCATTGAACGGTTTAGCCAGGTGTTTGGCGGGGTGCGGTTACGGACTTACCAGGAGGAAACCGCCAGGGCAATCGCGCAGTCCGTGTTAGGGAATAGGGGCTTGAGCTTTGTGGTCATGTTCCCGAGGCAATCGGGGAAGAACGTGTTGCAGGCCCAGCTGGAGGTGTACCTTATGGTGCTTTTCGCCGAACAAGGGGCCGAGATGGTGAAACTTTCACCCACGCACGAGCCGCAGAACCTGAACGCGATGCGACGCCTGGAGACGGCGCTGGAAGACAACTTCCTGACCAGGGGCGGGTGGCGAAAACAGGGTGGGAATCACTACCGTTTCAAGAAGGCGCACATCACCTTTCTATCGGCGGCGAAGGGCAGCAACATCGTGGGGGCGAGCGCGTCCACACTGCTGGAGCTGGACGAGGCGCAGGATATTGAGATTGCCAAGTACGACAAACAAATCGCGCCAATGGCCGCTTCGAGCAACGCGACGCGGGTGTTCTTTGGCACAGCCTGGACCGGAGAGACGCTGTTGGCGCGCGAACTACGGGCAGCCAAGGAAGCTGAAGCGCGCGATGGCATCCGGCGGGTGTTTCGCTTGGGGGCGGAGGAAGTGCGCAAGGAAGCCCCGGCCTACGGGCTGTTCGTGGATGAACAGAGTGCGCGCCTGGGGCGAAACCATCCGCTGGTGCGCAGCCAATTTTTCAGCGAAGAGATTAACTTTGAAAATGGATTGTTCGGGCCAGTGCGCCTGGGACTGATGCTGGGCAGCCACGCCGCCATGGAAGGTCCGACGGAGGGCAAGCGCTACGCGCTGTTGCTGGACGTGGCAGGGGAGGATGAGGCCAGCCGCACGGAAAATGGATTCGCGCTAATGGGGGAGGCTGAACTGGCGAACCCAGGCAGGGACGCCACCGCGCTGACCGTGGTGGAGGTGGACACGGGGTTGATGGATGGCCTGGCGATGACCCGGCCACGCTACAAAGTCTGCCAGCGGCATGTGTGGGTGGGTGAACGTCACAGCAGGGTGTTGGGCCGGGTTTTGGCGCTGGCGGAGCATTGGCGCGCCGAAAAGGTGGTGGTGGACGCGAGCGGCGTGGGCGCCGGACTGGCCTCCATGCTGCAGGACCGGCTGGGAGAAAGGGTGGTGAGCGTGGTGTTTAACGCCGCGGTCAAATCCCGCATTGGGTGGGGGTTTTTGGCAGTGATAGACAGCGGCCGCTTCCAGGATTTTCAACCTGGAACAACCAGCGCCCTGCCGGGCCGGCATGCCAATCCACTCGCAGAGTTGATGCTTTCGGAGCAGGAGAAGCTACAGGCGCTGTTTTGGAAGCAGCTGCGGGCGGTGAGCGCGGAGGCCGGCATCGGCCCGGAACGCCATCTGCGTTGGAGCGTTCCAGAGGGCACGCGCGACGCGGAGGGCGCGCTCATCCACGACGACCTGGTGCTCTCGGCGGCGTTAACCGCGGTGCTGGATGAGCAGGATTGGCGAGTGAGCGGGGAGGGCGGGGTGATTTTGGCCGTGGACCCGCTAAAAGAAATGAAGGGAGGGTTTTAGATGGGGTATTTCATCCATAACCGCGGGCTGGCGTTTGGGATTGACATCTCACGCTACCAGGCGGACGCGGAATTGAAGCGATTTCCGGATTTTGACGCCATCCGGGCGCACGAACCCAGGGTGGCGTTCATCGGCATGCGCGCGGGCATCTCGTGGGGGTACAAGGACCCAGCCTTTGAGCGCTTTTACCAGGAAGGAGAGCGCATTGGAGCCTGCCTGCTGCCTTACCACGTGGTGTTCCCGTCCGAGCCAGCGCTGAAGCAGATGGATTTCTTTCTTAAGAACCTGAAGAGCGTGGACCTGGAGCGCGTCCGCTTGGTGCTGGACATGGAAGTGGGCGGGAATCTGGGTAAGGGGCAAATCACGCAGACGCTGCTGTTGTGCCTGGAGGCCTTGCGCAAGGCGACCGGGCGTTGGCCCATTGTCTATTCAAGGGCGCTGTGGATTGACGCGCACGTGGCGGTGGAAGACTTGCCGGAGATGGACTGGTGGCTGGCGCAATACCTGAGCAGCCAGAAAAACCAGCTTTATACAGCGGAGTATCCCTGCCCGCCCAAGCTGCCCAAGGGCGTCAAAAAATGGCTGATCCACCAGACCACGGAACGGGGTCCGGCCATCGGAGGATTGGGTGGATGCATGGATTACGACCGGTGGAACGGGGGCAATGAGGCTGTTTTGGCGTATTTTGGGCGGGCCGCGGTGGGGGCCGGGCGGGCCTGCCCGCTGGATGGGAAACCATGCTGCCGGGAAGCAGCAGAAAGCGGGAATGAGGATGGCGCGAATTAAGCTCTTCAAGGGGACGGCGCGAAAGGACAGCAGGCATGCGGTGTTGGACCAAACGCAGACATGGGAAGCCACGGACGGGTTTGAGCCGGCAACGCGCGTCGAATTGGCGGCGACGGAGGATGAAAACACGCTGCTGGTGGGCGCGCGGCAGGAGGGCGCAAGCCAGCGCGACCGGCATACCTTTGAACGCGAAAGCGTGCTGAATGAATGTCTGGAAGCCTGGCGCTTCAATCCGCTGGCGCGTCGGATTGTGGAGCTTACGACACAATATGCGGCTGGAGGCGGTGTGCAAATCCGCTGTGAACACGCGGAGACCAAGGCATTTTTGGAGGCTTTTTGGCAGAACAGGCTGAACCGGATGGACACCCGGCTGGGGGAGTTTTCGGACGAGCTGGCGCGCAGCGGGAACCTGTTCGTGCTGATTTCCACGGACGCCAGCGGGATGAGCTACGTGCGCAGCGTACCGGCCAGCATGGTCACCCGGATTGAGTCCAGGGTGTATGACGTGGAGCAGGAAACGCGCTACTACCTCAGGGGTGCATGGGACGAGGAGGAGCAAAGCTACCCGGCTTTTAACGCGGATGAGGAACACGCGCAAGGGGGTGGCGACTTTACGCCCGTGATGCTGCACTACGCGGTCAACCGCCCGGCCGGCGCGCAATGGGGAGACCCCGACCTGGCGCCCATCCTGCGCTGGCTGGCGCGTTACAACGCCTGGCTGGAAGACAGGGTGCGGCTCAACCGCTTCAGGAACGCGTTTTTATACGTGGTGAAGGCGCGCTTTGTCAGCGAACAGGCCAGAGCCAGGCGGCAGAGCCAGCTGGGCGCCAACCCGCCGAGCAGCGGTTCCATCCTGGTGACGGATGAGAGCGAGGAGTGGTCGGTGATTTCACCCAAGCTGGAGGCGCTGGACGCGTCCACGGATGGGATGGCTATCAAGAAAATGATTGCCGCGGGGGCGGGTGTGCCGCTGCACTTTTTAGCGGAGCCCGAGTCCAGCACGCGGACGACCGCGGAATCAGCCGGTGGTCCCACGTTCAGGCGCTTCGAGGAGCGACAACGGTTCCTGTGTTGGGTGGTGGCGGACGTGCTAAAAGCCGTGGCGGCACGGCGCGCGCGGGTGGATGGGAGCGTGGATTTGAATGTGGAAATCCGGGCGCGGGGAGGGGACATCTCGGCCAGGGACAATG
>Ga0116171_10003154_pt1 | contig 15291 bp, 7 predicted proteins | sample AD_JPNHW2_MetaG_FD_89798 | JGI IMG/M metagenome (GOLD analysis project Ga0116171, IMG submission 89798) | Active sludge microbial communities of municipal wastewater-treating anaerobic digesters from Japan - AD_JPNHW2_MetaG | ecosystem: Engineered > Bioreactor > Anaerobic > Digestate | place...
AAATACCAATCAGATTGTGGTTCAATGGCTGACCACAGGCTCCAAGACCGTGGAGGTAAGCTACACCAACCTGAATCAGTGTACCGCCCTTGTACCATCAACAAAAACCATTACCGTCGTACCCCTTCCGGTTCCGTCGCTGTCGGGAGCAAACCAGGTATGCCAGGGAAATTCTTCGGTTTATACCACCGAGGCCGGGATGATCAACTACCAGTGGACCATTTCGGCAGGAGGTTCCATCACCTCCGGGGGGAGTTCCAATTCTAATACTGTTACCGTCAAGTGGAATACACCTGGCGCACAGAGCGTGAGCGTCAGCTATACAGATGCTTATGGATGCGCGCCGTTGATGCCTTCGGTTTGGCCGGTGCAGGTTTATTTATCCTCGCCTTCCCTTTCAGGGCCCGTCTCCTCCTGTGAAGGCGCAACCGGCATCATCTACACGACCGATACGGGAAAAACCGGTTATGTCTGGACCATTTCGCCGGGTGGAACCATCACTTCCGGCGCTGGCACCCATGCCATAACAGTTACCTGGACAGCAGCAGGTCAGCAATCAGTGGGTGTCACTTACAACGGTCCGGGCGGGTGTTTTAATCCCAACCCGACCATCCTCGCGGTGAATGTGATTTCACTCCCGGGCGCTGCCGGAACCATCACCGGTCCGGCGTCGGTATGCGTGGGTTCGACCGGAATTCAGTATAGTATTGAACCGGTTCTGAATGCCACGACCTATCTGTGGACGGTGCCCACAGGCGCTGTGATCACCGGCGGTGCGGGTACTCCATCGATCACGGTCGACTTCCCGAATTATGTCACAACCGGTGTGATGAAAGTCCTGGGATCCAATGGATGTGGAAACGGTACCTATTCACCCGACCTCAACATCAGTGTTAATGCTGCCCTCACGGGTCAGGCAAACCTGGTCAACTTTACAGTCGGGGCGGGACAACAGCAGTGCCTGGCCGTACAAACCATCACCACCGGAGGCAGCTCACCCGGATTCATTGTCGAAAACGGAGGTTCAGTGACCTTCATTGCCAGCCAAAGGATCGGATTCCTGCCTACTTCGGCGGTCAGGGCGGGTGGGTACCTTCATGCCTATATCACCACCCAGTGCATACCCTGTAATGGAACTTCGACGCCTTCAAATTCAGTGGTTTCGGGTTCCGGGAATACGACCGGGGCCCCTGCGGGTCAATCCGGTTTCGTAAGGGTTTATCCCAATCCGACTTACGATCAGGTGACCGTGGAACTCACTGATGGAATGACACGTGCCGAAATAACTGTTTACAGCATGGTGGGTGAGAAATTGTTCAACCAGGCGCTGGACGGCGAAACGGTATTCAGGTTCGACCTCTCAGAACGACCTGCCGGAATATACCTGGTTCACGTGCAGTCGGGAGATAAATCGGAGATCGTAAAAATTGTGAAGAGATAATCCCAAAAGGATTTTTGATGACATTGCCCGCATTCCGGAACACCGTCCGGGATGCGGGCAATGTTTCCGGGTTATTGGTCAGTCTTTTTCAGAAGGTTGTCGACCATACTTTTCAGCTCCTCAATTTGCTTCTGCTGATCGAGCAGCCTCTTTCCCTGTGATTCCAGTTTCGCTCCCTGGCCCGCGATCACCGCATCCCGGTCAGCTGCTAATTTATTTTGTTCATTGATCATATGCTGCTGTTCCTGGACGGCTTTCACCAGGGGAACAACGAATTCGGCGTAGCGGAGGCCATAGAGTCCATTGGCATTCTCCGGTCTGTCGATGCCGCTGAACTCGAATCCCAGGTTGCGTGCTGCCTGTTCCACCTCCTGGGCGATAAAGCCGGTGGTGACCGGCGAGTAGGGATCACCGGATAAGAATTTTGAATCCGGATGTGTTTCGCTGATACTGCGGTGACGGTCGCTGACCCCGGTGAAATCATTCAGCTTTTCGCGGTTCAGCCGGTAGGTGACCGGCCGTAATTGCTCTATGAACCGCAGCCCGGGCACATTCTCCGCAACCTGCTCCTTGAACCTTTCGTCGGAGATGTTGCTCCAGTTAACATAACCGCCGATTGAGGTGACAAAGACATTCCCAATGCGGACCATGTTGCTGGCTGTTGCTGTGGCATCGATACCTATACAGGTCGTATTTGCATAAGCGTTTGAGTTTGGACCTGTATTGTATCCTAAAGCCGTGTTATAGGATCCGGAAGTATTAAGGTTTAGCGAACTGGCTCCAACTGAAGTATTTTGCCATCCCGATGTGGTACTGCCGAGTGAATTGTATCCAACAGCAGTGTTTGAATTACCGGTTGTGCTGTTGAATAAAGAACTGGCGCCAAAAGCTGTGTTAATGTACCCTGTCGTATTTGAAAATAAGGCATAGTGTCCGTTTCCGGTATTGTTATTACCAGTCGAATTTGTTTCCAGTGCCCGGTATCCGGTTCCTGTATTGTTGTACCCGGTATTGTTCGACTTAAGCGTCCAGTATCCTGTGGCAGTGTTACTGTATCCTTTTGTATTGTACATGAGCGCCTTTGAACCGATAGCCGTATTGCCCACAGCCTCTGCACTGTTCGTTGCGTTTATTCCGTTTTTAAGTAACGCCGAATCTCCGATGGCAACCAGGTTGCTCCGGGTAGTATTGGAATACAACGCATTTGCTCCCATGGCAACGTTTGAGTTGCCTGAGGTGTTTGACCATAATGCAGTGAAACCAACCGCTGAATTGTTTGATCCGGTTGTGTTGTATGTCATCGCACTGGATCCATAAGAGGTATTGTACGACCCCGTCGTGTTATTTTCCAGGGCAAAATTGCCCGATGCAGTGTTCATGTTGCCGGTCGTATTGTCGTACAAAACCATAAAACCATGGGCGGTATTGTGAACTCCAAGGGTATTGGAGTAAAGAGTATTACAACCCACCGCTGTATTGCTGTATCCTTTCGTATTGTACATGAGCGCCTTCGACCCTATTGCCGTATTACCCGTTGCCTCTATGCTGCCCGTAGCATTGATCCCGTTTTTGAGTAACGCCGAATCGCCGATGGCAACCAGGTTGCTCCGGGTGGTATTGGAATACAAAGTACTGGATCCCATTGCAACATTGGAGCAGCCAGAGGTGTTTGACACCAATGCAGTGAAGCCAACTGCAGTGTTGTTTGATCCGGAGGTGTTGTTTACCAATGCATCGCCTCCCGATCCGGTGTTCCTGATTCCTGTGGTGTTGTAATGCAATACCCCGAATCCATAGGCGGTGTTGTGCGTTCCAAGTGTATTGGAGTATAACGCAATGGAACCAACGGCGGTATTCCAGGAGCCTTTGGTATTCGAGAAAAGGGCTTTCGAACCGACTGCCGTATTGGAAACCCCTTCAGTACTTCCGGTTGTAATGTTTCCGTTATTGTACAGGGCTGAATCGCCTATGGCCACCAGGTTGCTTTTAAATGTGCTGTTGTATAATGCCTTTATTCCTATTGCGACATTCGAAAATCCGGAATGATTGGAATACATAGCTTCTTTTCCGATGGCGGTATTGGATGAACCAATAACATTCATATTCAAACTTCTATACCCAAATGCTGCATTGCCGGTACCTGTGCTTGTGTTCGATAAGGTAAGGTAACCGAAACCTGTGTTGTTTCCGCTTGATGTCTCAATTAAACCTGACTTGCCGTTGAATGTCTTAAAAACCAGGGCCTTGTCGTCGATCGTCCCAATGAAGTTTGTGGTGGGGTTCGTCCCGCTGTTGCCCGTGGTTTGCCACCCTGATGCGCTGGTGATGAAGGGGATCCAGCCCGAATTATAATAGTAAATTGTGCCGAGGGTGAGATCATACACCACAAGGCCGTTGGCGGGCGAGCCCAGGGCATTGCGCTGGGCGGTGGTCATGCGTGGGATGAGCAGCCCTTTGGAGGTGCTTTTCACATCGAGCATGGCTGAGTTGTCGGGTTGGGTTCCGTCGGTGTTGATCCCGACCTGTCCAAAGAGTGCCGTACCGGCAATCACCATTGCCAGGGTCATACAGAAGATAATGGTTTTGTTTTTCATAGAGGGTATTTAAGGATGGTTATAACCTTCTTCGGATCGGCTTCGGAAGAAAGAAATCGACCATGTCCGACAGAGAAGAGAGTTTGGATGTTAGCATGTTTTTAGGGTTCAAAGGTAGGAAATAATGATAACGGAATAATCAGTTTTGTTGTTCTATTTACAAAGGTTGCCGGATTGTTTTCCAGGGCATGATGACCCGGATATCAACAATATCCTCCCGGTACAGCTGTATTTTTTTAAAGTTGAAGTAGAAAAGAGGGTGACCGGTTGCACAGTTTTCAGGTGGTCAGATTTTCCATTCCCACACTTTCGTGTCGGGGTTCCGTTTTTTGATCACCGCGGCCGGATTTCCGGCGACGACGGAATAGGCCGGTACATTGCGCCGTACAACGCTTCCCGCACTTACCACGGCATGTTTCCCCACTTTCACACCGGAAAGGATGACGCAGTTGGCCGCGACCCAGGCCTCATCCCCGATTTCGATGGCATTACGGGTCACCCCCTGGCGGGAGATCGGCAGGGATTCATCTTCATACCTATGGTTGAGGGCCGACATCACGACATTTTGCGCGATCATGACATCGTTGCCGATCTTAACCGGTCCGATCACGGTGCACCCCAGACCCACCCGGGTCCGGTCGCCGATAATCACATCGCCCACGCCGTTGTTGATGGTGGTGAAATCCTCGATCGTGGAATCATCGCCCAGTGAAAACCGGTTGAAGGGCAGAATATCCATCCGCGCCGACCGCCGGATCAGCGAACGTTTCCCTTTATGGTGGATGAACGGATTCACAAACCAGCGGACCCAAAGCCGGGGACGCGCCTGGTTCCTTGGGATCAATGCCCGGTGTACCAAGGCTTTCAGCCGGGGATTGCTTTTGATTTTAGCTGCAAACGACATGGTTATCAGAGGTATTAAGTATTCATTAGCGATGAAAGAAACTGAATTTTTCCGATCCCGGATGCGTCATAACGTTTAGAACGGAGGAGGCCCGTCAGCGGCCCTTTCCCGGGTTTGGATCTTCAGATTTCAGTAAATAAAGATAAATAAATTCTGACAATAGAATATGACATAAGAAAATAAATCATATCTGATGGCGATTGATTTGAATTTTGTTTTTAACTTTGAAATATTGGTAATCCAAATCAATCATAAATACTTGTAATTATTTAAATTTTACCAAAAACCACACCCATGAAAACAGGATCTACCAGTTTCATGCGCCGTATCTGCGGCGTGATTTTACTGGCTGTAATCAGTGTTACGGCCTTTGCGCAGAATGTCCCAGAGTACATGTACTACAAATTTGATGCTCCGGGCGATCAACAGAACTATGCCAGCGCTCCCGTGGGGACCAACCCCGCGGTTCTTACTGGTCAAACGGTAAGCGGCGCCGGTCAATTCGGAACGGCCTTGTTAGGCAACGGACTCACTTCTACTTCCAACCGCTTAAGTACTGGCTGGGCTACTTCTTTACCGTCGACCGGTTGGACGATTTCGTTCTGGCTGAATAACTTTCCGGCAACTTCATCTACCACCTATTATTACTTTGGCGACAACACCGCAGGTACCTTCCGCTGCTTCACGGGCGGCGTTGCCGGTGATGGCAACCTCCTCCTGCGCGGCACCGGTTTCACAAATGTTCCCATTAACGGGATATCTCCGGGCCCGGTTGTCATCCATCTCGTTTATACAGGCGCTGAAGTGAAAGTCTTTAAAAATGGCGTTTTTAGCAATTCTGTTCCGCAGAATGCCGTTTCGTTCAGCGGGACAGGTCCATTCCTCGTCGGAGGATACAGCTCAAGCAACAGCATTAACTCGGGAACCCAGATGGATGAATTCAGGCTGTACAACAGGGCACTGTCGGATGCCGAAGTCGCCCAGACCTGGAACCAGCCACTACCGGTTGCAACCGGCCCCATTGTCGTGACAACCGCGGCCACTGCCATTGGCAACTCTACAGCCACCCTGAATGGTACCGTGAATGCCAACAACCAATCGACCGCTGTCACCTTTGAGTATGGACTCACCACCTCTTACGGTTCTGTCGTTGCAGGCGTTCCGGCTACTGTTACAGGCAACACGGTCACCCCGATCACGGCCAATATCTCCGGACTTATGCCCAACACGGTCTATCATTACCGAATCAAGGGGGTCAACACTGGAGGTACTGCAAATGGCGGTGACATGACCTTCACCACCACCTTTGCACCTCCGACTGCTGTTACAACTGCCGCTACCGCCATCAACCTGACCGGCGGCACCCTTAATGGTACCGTCAATCCCAACGGTGCAGTCACAGCCGTAACCTTCGAGTATGGAACTACCACCTCTTACGGGTCAACCGTGGTTGCAGTTCCGCCCAGTCTGACCGGTAATACCGATCAACCGGTCAGCGCTGTCGTTTCGGGATTACCTCAGAATACACTGATCCATTATCGTGTTGTCGCCGTGAATTCGGGAGGACCCACCAATGGCAACGACATGACCTTTACCACCGGAGGCCCGCCCACGGTCGTTACAAATCCGGCGACGAATATCACCACAACATCGGCCCAACTAAACGGAACGGTGACGGCTAACAATGTAGCCACCACAGTCACATTTGAATGGGGACTGAATACTTCGTACGGCAATGTGGTTCCTGCAGTTCCGATTACGGTTAATGGTATCACACCAACCGCTGTTATGGCGAATATTTCAGGATTGGTAAACAACACCACTTATCATTTCAGATGTGTTGGTGTCAACGCGGGAGGTCCAGCCTATGGCGCCGACCAGTATTTTATGGCCGGTTGCCCGCCCGTCGGTCCTGCCGGACCCATCAGCGGTCCTGCAACGGTTTGTGCCGGAGTTACCGGTGTTGTCTATTCCATTGCCCCGATCACCAATGCCACCAGTTATACCTGGACTTTACCTGCAGGAGCAGTCATCACAGCCGGTGCAGGAACGAACTCCATCACCGTCACAATCGGAACTGCCTCAGGGAATGTGAGTGTATTCGGAACCGGCCCGTGTGGAAACGGAACTCCTTCGACGCTAGCCCTCACCGTTAACCCGACTCCGGTACCGGTTATCACGGGTCCTGCCACGGTTTGCCAGGGATCGACGGGGAATATTTATGTCACACAGACCGGGATGACCGGGTACACATGGACTGTTTCTTCAGGAGGAGCCATCACGGCTGGCGCAGGAACCGCGACGGTCACGGTGAAATGGAACAATTCGGGGGCCCAGAATGTGTCGGTTACCTATACCAACGCCAACGGTTGTGCGGCAGTCGCGGTGGTCTACCCGGTTACTGTGAATACAGCCCCGACGCCGACCATCAGCGGATTGAACGCATTGTGCGTCAACTCCGGGTACCATACCTATACTACTGAATCCGGGTTTACCAACTACACGTGGAATGTATCTGCAGGCGGCTCGATCGTCTGGGGAGCCGGAACCAGTTTGGTGAAAATATCCTGGAATAATGCCGGGGCTCAGAATGTTACGGTCAACTATACCGGTGCCAATGGCTGTCAGGCCGGCACCCCGACGCAACTTAATGTCACCGTAAACCCGATACCGGCAGCTGCCGGAGCCATAACGGGATTGGCAACTGTTTGTGCCGGCGCCTTAGGTGTTTCCTATTCTACCCCCGCCATCACCAATGCAACATCTTATGTGTGGACCCTCCCGGCCGGGGCAACCATTGCGTCGGGCGACGGGACCAATAACATAACTGTCGACTTTGCCCCGGATGCCGTTTCAGGCTCCATTTCAGTAATTGGAAACAACCTGTGCGGGAACGGAGCTCCTTCGGCTGCGCTGGCCGTGACCGTCAACCCGTTGCCGGCCGTTGCGGGAACCATCACTGGCGCCAGCTCTGTTTGTCTGGGATCTACAGGAAACCTCTTCTCGGTTCCGGTGATTACCAATGCCACAGGGTACACATGGACCCTCCCGGCCGGTGCAACGATCACCAACGGGCAAAATACCAATGCCATCACCGTGAGCTTCGGAGCCAGTGCGGTTTCGGGCGACATCACCGTGCGGGGTACCAATGCTTGTGGTAACGGAGCCCTGTCGGCACCTTTGGCAGTCGGCGTTTACCCGGTCCCCGTGAAACCTTCGATCACACAGAACGGTCCCATCCTGACCAGTTCGGCGATCGCCGGTAACCAGTGGTACTTCAGCGTGACACCCGACGGAACGGGACAACCTGTTGCAGGGGCCGTCTGGCCTTATTATGCCGCAACCCAGAGCGGGTATTACTGGATCGTGGTCACCTTGAACAGTTGCTCTTCGGTACCCTCCGATCGCGTACAAGTCATCATGACCGGTCTGAACGAGCCGGCTGGATTGCAGGTAAGCCTTTATCCCGTTCCCAATGACGGCAGGTTCAAACTTTCCGTTCAGGGAACAACCGGGGAGAAACTACAGGTCGCTGTATTTAACAACCTGGGATCAAAAATCTTTGAGTTTCCAGAACTCATGGTCGACGGAGACCTTGAACAGATGATCGATCTGAGGCCGGTACCGCCGGGAATTTATCATGTCATGATCGGAAACAGTCAGGGTACACTGATCCGTAAAATTGTGATTTCGGAATAACGCCGGGATTTTTTTCAGATGTGAAAGGAGGGTGGCTCTCAAAATAAGCCACCCTCTTTTTTCATTGTGTGCTTTGTATTGCGGGCGAAAGTTCCCGTACGATCCGGGTTTACAGGAAGTGATAGCAATAGCAACGGTGTTCATCGCGGTTTGAAAGCTGGAGGCATATTTGAATACCTCGTTATATATGAAGAAAACAAAATAGATCAGGAGTCGGAAAATTGCGTAAATTTGAACAAAAGTTGATACCGATCCTAAAACCTCCCTTATGCGACATCTGGTAGCAACCCTGGTTCTGATGATGTTGCTGCTTTCGCTGCAAGCATCCCAGCCGGATTCACTGCTTATTCACAGGATGATCAACCAGGGTTCGGAATTGTACAATCACGACCGCCCTGCCGCCCTGATTGAATACGAGAAAGCGATATCTATTGCCGGGTCGTTGGGTTATTTCGACGACAGCGTTGCTATGGCCATGTACCGGGTTGCTTACGAAGACTATTACAAGGGAAATGCCGAGAACGCCATAACCAATGCCTTGAAGGCACTAAACTTTTACAAACAACGTAATAACTACCGGGGGATGGTGAAAATGATGACCTTCGTGGGGGACATCCTGCGCGGGAACAGTTTGTATGACCAATGCTACCAATATCTTTACCAGGCCCGTATGATAGCTCTCAAAATCGCAGACAGCAGTTTGATCGCATCGGTTTACAACCGGCTGGCAGCCTCATTGGTCGAAAGCTTGGACCTTCCATACGACTCGGCGGAAAAGTTCGCTACCGGATCTCTCGCGATTGCGACCCGGTTGAAAGATGATTTGCTGGTTTACAATAACCTGAATATTCTTGGGTATCTGGAGTTGAGAAGGCTGAATTATGACAAGGCGCTTGATTATTTCAATAAAGCGCTTCCCATCGTTACCAGGGTTTATCCCGAAGATGAACCCCTGATCCTGATCAATATTGCCCGGGTTTATGATGCTTATGCGAAGCCTGAGGCGGAAACGATGAATTTGAAGGCGCTTCAGATGGCTCAGAACATGAATATTCCCAAGTATGTTGTATTGGCCTGCCTGAGCCTGGAAACGATCTATGTGAGAAAGGGTGATTATAAAAAAGCACATTACTATTCTTCTCTTTACTATTTAACCCGGTCGAACATCTATGAGCAAAAGGTACTGGTACAGCTTCAGGAATTCAATACCCGCCTGAGCGAGGAAAAACAGCGCAACGAAAATGAAGAGTTGCTTTATCAGCAGGATCTTTCGGCCAGTCGCCAGCGGACGTACATTTTGATCGGAACCCTGTTGATCCTGCTGCTTGCAGGCGCCGCGTTTTTTATTTTGTACCAACGCAGGCAATGGAAAGAAATTGACCGGATCGCCGGACAGCTTAATCAATCGAACAAGATCCTGATGCGGTTTATTTCAATTATCGGTCATGACCTGCGATCACCGTTCAATGCCATCCTCGGCTTCACAGATATTCTGAAAAACGACAAAGGCCTGACCCAGGAAGAGAAATCCCTTGCGTTGGATCGGCTTTACACAGTGAGCCGGAGTACCTATAAACTGCTCGAAGAGATCCTCGAATGGTCACGTCTCCAGTCGGGATCGGTAAAACCGGTGATCAAAACATGTAATGTCACCGATCTGATATCCGAGACCATCCAGATACTTGAACCATCGGCCATTCTGAAAAAAATCCAGCTTGAATTTGAATACCCGGATCCCCTTGAGATGAATGCCGATCCCGATATGTTGCTGACCATCTTCCGCAATCTCATCTCCAATGCCGTAAAATTCACCCAGCCGGGCGAACGCGTCCAGATCCGGCTGGAAAAACAGGACAAGGAAGTGAGCATTACCGTATCTGATCACGGAGTCGGGATGACGGAGGAGGAATTGGGCAAACTCTTCCGGCTGGATGAAAATTATAAGTCGAAGGGCACCGGAGGCGAGACCGGATCGGGATTCGGATTAATTCTCTGCAAAGAATATGTCACCCTCCACAAAGGTAAACTTATTGTCACCAGCGAGAAGGGGAGCGGAAGCGCATTTACCGTCCACCTTCCGTTAACCTGAACCAAAGATGAAATATATTCACGGACGCTTTCCAATTTGGGTGGATCGGCATCCCGCTATCCTGAGATTTTTCCTGTTTGCATTTTTTTTCCCTGCCATACTTTACGCCCAGATAGGCTTTGATCCCGACGATCTGGATTATATTTCAAGAGCCGACAAAGGATCACCTGCTGCGCGATACCTGACGAAAGAAAGCAGTACCGGCGCCAATTACGATGTTACCTCCTACCGCTGCCGCTGGTTTATCGATCCGGCCGTCCGGGCAATTTCAGGATCAGTCACCCTGCTTTTTAAACCGCTCGGCCCGTCGCCTGATTCCCTGACGCTCGATCTGAGTTTGGATCTGACGGTCGATTCCGTCACTTATCACGGGGGAATTGTCACCTGGAGCCATGATGCCGGAATGATTTACATGAAGTTGCCCGTTATGCCGGCCCCGGTGGATTCGGTCACCGTGCATTACCATGGAGTACCTCCGCTGAATGGTTCCGGATCGTTTGAAACAGGCATCCACAGCGATATTCCGGTTCTCTATACCCTATCGGAACCTTATGGCGCCAGCGACTGGTGGCCCTGTAAGAACGGGCTGACCGACAAAGCCGACTCGGTCGACCTGCTCATCGAGACGCCGGCCGGCTACACCGCGGTGGCCAACGGACTGCCGGTTTCAACAATCCGGGAGGGAGATCTATGGCGGTTTCACTGGAAACACCGTTATCCGATTGCCGCGTACCTCGTGTGTATCTGCGTCACCCGGTTTTCGGAATATCACCATACCGTTGAATTCGGTACCGATACCCTCGATGTGCCGAACTATATTTATCCCGAGGATTCAGCCTTGGTAAGCAGCCAGACCATCCAGGTTGTTCCCGTGATCCGGCTTTTCGACTCCCTGTTCGGGATCTATCCGTTTCAAAAAGAGCATTACGGACATGCCCAGTGCGGATATGGGGGCGGTATGGAACACCAGACCATGAGTTTCATGGGCGCTTTCGGATTCGAGCTGATCGCGCACGAACTGGCCCATTCCTGGTTCGGAAATAAGATCACCTGCGGAAGCTGGACCGATATCTGGCTGAATGAAGGATTTGCTACTTACCTGTCGGGATTGTGTTACGAATACTTGGCTCCCACCTGGTGGAAAAGATTCCGACAGGTACGGATTCAGAAAATCGTTACCCAGCCGGGAGGATCGGTATTTTGCAGCGACACCACAAGCATCGACCGGATCTTCGACTCCAGGCTCTCTTACGCCAAAGGAGCCATGATCCTTCACCAGCTCCGGTGGATCATGGGAGATTCGGCTTTCTATAATGCGTTGAACCGTTACCTTTCCGATACCCTTCTCGCGTACCGGTTTGCCCGGACTTCCGACCTGGTCTCGCACCTGGAAAATGCTTACGGCGCCGATCTTTCCTGGTATTTCAGGGATTGGTTCACCGGTGAAGGATACCCGACTTACCACATCAACTGGTCGCAATCGGGCGATCAACTGACCTTTACCGTCAACCAGATTCAATCACATCCCTCGGTTGATTTTTTCAGGATGCTGCTACCGCTGCGGGTGAAAAATTCAGTAACCGACACCACCATAACCGTTTGGAATGAATTTTCGGGTGAAACTTTCACCCTCACCCTGCCTTTTACCGCCGATTCGCTGCTGTTCGATCCCGACCTGCAGCTGATCACGGGCGTAAACACGGTCAACGCGATCGCCGAACCGATCCGGGCAAAGGCGACGCTCCTGGCGCCGAATCCTGCACGCGACAATCTGACCGTCATCCGGAATTATGGTTCCCCGGATGCGAACTTCGAAATCTTCAGTGATGACGGCCGGAAAGTTCTTTCGGGAATAATTTCAGGCCGGGAGACGCAGATCGGGGTAGGTTTCCTCCCGGCGGGTATGTACTTCATCCGGATCTGGGGTGGAGCGCAGGAATTCACGGGGAAATTTATCAGGTAAGAGGGGCAGGGAGGCTCAATCCGGCAAATTCTATGGTAAAAACTTTATTTTAATACCTCGCTGACAGACTCCCGGAGCTGTTCAAAGGTAAATGGTTTGGTTACATAGCCGTTCATACCCGCTTCAAGATAGCGCTCCCGGTCGCCTTTCATGGCATTGGCGGTCAGCGCAATGATTCTGGAGCGGACCGGGCCGTTTTGCTCCCGTTCCCGGATGGCACGAGCTACCTGGTAACCGTCCATTCCGGGCATCTGGATGTCGAGAATGATCAGGTCGTATTTGTTTTCCCGGTATTTTTCAAAGGCCTCAATGCCGTCGGACGCCATCTCGATGAGGAAGCCCATCTTATGCAACTGGTAGGCCACCACGCGTTGGTTGATCAGGTTGTCCTCTGCCACCAGTACCGTTTTCCCGTCAAAACTTTCCGTATCCTTTACCGGTAATCCCGGCGCCTGTTCGGTTCCGGAGGAGGTGAGGGAGAATGGGAGGATGAACCAGAAACCGGACCCGATTCCCTGCTTGCTTTTGACGCCGATTGACCCCCCCAGCATGGTGGTAATTTTTTTGCAGATGGAGAGTCCAAGTCCGGTGCCCGCAATCATTTTAGTTTTCTCCTGCCGCACCCGCGAAAAAACCTGAAACAGCGAATCAAGAGCTTCCTCAGGGATCCCGATTCCGGTGTCGCGGACCTCGAAACGCAGTTCGACTTTGTTTCCGGTGAACTGTTCAACCCCGATTAAAACCTTGATGGCGCCCTTTTCTGTAAATTTCAAAGCATTTTGAATCAGATTGATCAAAACCTGACGGAGTCGTTTTGAGTCGCCGCACAAAGCATCGGGAACCGATTCGGCCGTTTCGATGGTAAAACCGAGCGCCTTCTCCTGTACCTTGTGTCGTATCATCAGGTCGATATCCTCCATGACCCGGCTGAGTAAGAAGGGATGAAAATTGAGTTCCATTTTTCCGGCTTCGATGGATGAAAAATCAAGAACATCATTGACGAGGGTAAGCAAATTTTCAGCCGAGACGGAGATTCCCCGCAGCAATTCCTGTTGTTCCTGATCGAGGGGGGTGTTTCTTAGAATTTCCGACAGGCCAAGGATCCCGTTCATCGGGGTCCTGAATTCATGCGACACACTCGCGATAAACTCGTTTTTGGCGACTGTTCCTGCCTCGGCCATCTCTTTGGCCTGCCTGAGCTCCGCTTCATGGCGCTTCCGCTCCGTGATATCCCGGGAGACACCAACCAGACCGATGATTTTACCACCCGAATCCCGGATTGGAGCAATGCTGGTGCTTCCGTACCGCTTTCGCGTACCGTCGTCAAACATCTCCTCGATATCATACAGTGCAATCCCGGTGGCCAATACCTCCAGCTCTTTTGATTCATAGATATCACTATCATATCCCGGGAAAACATCCCTTACTTTTTTCCCGATGATCTGGTCGTACGGAAGCCCAACCAGCTCCGTGAAAGAATTGTTTATTAGCACATAACGAAGCTGCAAATCCTTGAAATAAATAAATGCCGGGATGGTCGCAAGCAGAGTCGAAAGTTCTTCAGCCCGGATTTTCAGGTTTTCCGAGGTTTTTTTCAGATCGATGGTGGTACGGTTGAGCAGGGAATTGAGGATATTCTTCTCCTTGTTCAAGCGTTCATATTTGAATTTCAACCGGTCGTAATCGGTGTTGATCTTCTCCAGTTCCGCGAGGATAGCAGACTTCATTTCTGAAAAGTCTGTCCCGTGTGACAGTTGCATTACGCGGCCGATCAATGCACGGAGTTGATCCATTAATCCAATTCTTTCAGGGCAACCATGGTAAAAGTCTCATTGTGAAAGTCACACGATTCGTTGGGATGGCTTCCGATTTCGCCATAGGTAAAAAACCCGATCAAGGGCCGGTTCCAGCATTTCCAGGCGTCGCTGATCTCTTCCGAAATGGTCGGGCCCAGTGCGTTGTGACGGGCCATGCAGGAAAAGAGGATGAGGATGTCCGCCTCCCGGTGTATCACATGGAACGAGGCTACCTCTGCAACGGTGGTTTCGATGATCTCAAACCCAGGAGAGCTGGAAAAGGTAACCACCGATCCGGTAGGAACAGAACCGGCAAAGATCAGCGCTTTCTTTTCCCGGTCGACGTTGGTTACGGCCCTCAGCACATCGCGCATGCCCTTCTTTTTCAACAGGAGGGGGTACTCGACACCGATTTCAGGAAGCTCCTCTTCCCGGATGTTCAGATACTCCCGATAAACGTCGAGAGCCGGTTCGTTATCGATGGTATAAACGATGTTCCCTTCCGAGCTTGTCACCACCTTATCCGCGCCGATGCTAACCCAACCGCTGGTGGCAATTCCTTCGAGCCGGTAATGGTTGCCGTCGAAAACCATGACGATCGACCCTTTAGGATCCAGCCTCTGCTCCGTGAAGACTACCGGTTGCACAAACCGGGCATCATCGCCGGCCAGTCCTCCGAACAGGGTGGCCTGTTCACCCAATACCTCCTGGATACCCCTGACAAGCTGCTCCCCGTCGGTGTTAAGCCCGCTGGCCATCACGAGGATCAACGGATCGGCAAACTGCTGTCCTGCCCAGGCACCAG
>Ga0116171_10003155_pt1 | contig 15287 bp, 8 predicted proteins | sample AD_JPNHW2_MetaG_FD_89798 | JGI IMG/M metagenome (GOLD analysis project Ga0116171, IMG submission 89798) | Active sludge microbial communities of municipal wastewater-treating anaerobic digesters from Japan - AD_JPNHW2_MetaG | ecosystem: Engineered > Bioreactor > Anaerobic > Digestate | place...
CATTGATTATGAAGGACACGGAGAGGTTAACGTTGCCGATAGCTGCATAATCATCGGGAAAGGGGAACTGATATCGGGCATCAGATGGACTGACCATTTCCCGGTATCAGATTATGAGGTGACCCTTAAGGCAAAGCGTGTGAACGGGAATGATTTTTTCTGTGGACTGACATTCCCTGTCGGGGATTCATTCCTGACTCTGGTTCTCGGAGGATGGAGAGGCGCCCTTTCGGGATTAAGCTGCATCGACGGTTATGATGCAGCCAATAACCAGACAGGAATTGTGTATGGTTTCGGAACAGGATGGTGGTATGATGTACGTCTCAGGGTTGCCGGAGGAAAAGTTGAAGCCTGGGTGAGCGGCGAAAAGCTTGTCGATTTTACAATTGGCAAATCAAAACTCTCATTAAGATCTGAGGTAGAGTCATCGGCGCCTTTTGGTATTACAACCTATAAAACAACCGGAGCTATCCGTGATATCAGGTTAAAATCTATAAATGAATAAAACCGGGATTATGTTTACGTAATTTATTACGTAGTTAATTACGTAGTAAACTATGTAGTTAGCTATGTAGCTCTATTCTGTGCCGATTATTCATATTTAAGTGACTGCGCCGGATTGACACTGGCAGCTTTTAAAACACGATAACTTATTGTTATCAAGGCTATCCCCATTGCAATAATCAATCCGGCAACGAAACTTAAGAAACCCAGATTTATCTTATAATAGAAATTCTCAAGCCATTTTCCTGCATAGTAATATATTACAGGCCATGAAATAAGGGCTGAGATCGAAACAAGCACAACTATCTCCTTTGATATCTGGATGTAAATACTTGCAACTGAAGATCCCATTGCCTTTCTCACGCCGATCTCCTTTGTTTTCTGTTCCACGGTATAAGATGTAAGGCCGAAGAGTCCCAATGTTGCAATAAAGATTGCGAGTAACGAAAAGATCATGGCCATTTTAGCATTTTGCTGCTCCTGGGTGTACATTTTCTCAAAGTCTGCATCCAGAAAGTAATACTGAAGAGGTGCGTTCGAGGAATATTCCTTCCATGTCTTTTCAATGGCATTTATTGTTGCTGTATAATTTGATGATGAAAGACGTACCGTGACATAACCCCAGTAATTGTTTTCTCCTTGAAGCAGAAGTATATATGGCTGAATCGGATTCCGAAGGGACTCAAAATTAAAATTTTTTACAACGCCTATTATTGAAAGATATTGCGGTCCGCTATCGTCCGGACGCATTATTCTGGTCTTTTCCATGTTGGTTATGCCGAAATTCTTCATGGCGCTTTCATTGAGGATGCATGCCTGCGCATCAGTCGTATACGATTCATTGAATACCCTGCCTGAATCAAGTTCCATTTCATATGTGTCGAGGAAATCATAATCAACCCAGCTTGTCGTCATCAGAAATGTTTCATCCTTTCTTCCCTCAATCATATAGCCGTTATTGTTATTCGTACGTCCAGGCAGGGCTGTTGAGCTTGATATATTTATTACTCCTGGTATGCCCTTCACGCTCTCCTTGAACGATTTCATCCTGTTCCCTATTACATGAGCCCTCTCTATCACAATAAGCTGTTCCTTGTTAAAACCGACATCCTTGTTAAGCATATATTTTATCTGCTTATTCATAATAAGAGTGCCTACAATCAGCAGGATCGAGACTGCAAACTGGAAAACCACCAGAATCCTTCTTAGTCTTCCATTATTTGAACTGTTTTTGGCATTCCCCTTGAGCACTTCATAAGGATTGAAGGATGAAAGAAAGAATGCAGGATAACTTCCCGACATTAAACCTACTATCAGTGTGAATAATAGTAATACCGGGATAGTATACCAGGCTGCAAAAAGGTTAAGGACAAGTTTTGTCCCAAGCAAATTGTTAAAATAAGGCAGACTAAGTTTCACAATCAGGAGGGCAAATAAAAGAGAAACGAAAGCCAGGATAAAAGATTCAGTCAGAAACTGGGCTATCAGCATTCCCCTTGTTGAACCACCAATCTTTTTGATGCCAACCTCTTTTGCCCTTCTTGATGCCTGGGCTGTGGCGAGATTCATGAAGTTGATAGCTGCTATCAGAACGATCAGGATCGCAATGCTTCCGAAGATTATAAGATATTTCGGATCGATCGGAGCTTTAAAATCTCCCTGGACCGTATTATCAAGATGAATATCGGTAAGTTTCTGAAGGTAATACCTGTATTTATTGCCTTTCTTTAAAAATTCCTCAATTGTTGTACCCAGATATTTCTGAACTTCAGGTCCGACGTATTTTATTATCAGATCGGTGAATTTAGCATCTACAGTTGCAGGGCTCGAATTTGGTCTGAGAAGGAGATAAAGTCCGAAGCTGTTGTTCAACCATTCGCCCTCCTTCGATCTTGAATTTGTCATAAAGGAAGTCACCATGCTGGCATCAAAATGCGAATTTGACGGAACATCTTCCATTACCCCTGAAACAACGTACCTTATCGAATCAGATCCTATCTTAATCAATTTATCTACAGGATCCGTGTTGCCAAAAATCCTCCTGGCAGTGGTTGCCGACAAAACTACTTTGTGCGGACTGTTAAGAAGGTTTTCAGGATCCCCCATTATTACCGGGATCGAGAAAAAATTAAAGAATGAAGAATCGGCCTGAATTATATCATTATCCGTAAAGATCTGCTGTTCATATTCAACTATAGTCGGTCCAACACCGTTCAATCTCAGAAAGTCCTCAACCTCAGGGAATTCCTTTGGCAATGTCGGTCCCATAATTGCCGGAGTAAAGGCTCCGGTTATCTCCTGGCCTCCAATCTTTCCATTCAGGATTACCCTGTATAACCTGTCTTTCTTTTCATTGAACCTGTCATAGCCTGCTTCATTTAAAACATAAAGAGTAATAAGCAAACTGCAGGCAATCCCGATAGCCAGGCCAAGGATGTTTATTACAATATATGCACGCTGCCGTTTGAATGACCGGAGGCTGTGTTTTAAAAGATCGTTTAACATACTCTGGATAATTTTAAGGTCATGAGTTATTGTTAATCAGGTAAAGTGAATCTATACCCACCTGATTTCTACTACAAAGACAGGAAAATTTGCAGAGTGTTGCAGGAGCCGGCCTGTCAGAAAATCCTGTCCGGTTTTATCATATATTGTCAGTTATGGAAATTAAGGCAAGTTACCTGATACATCCTTTTATGGAAGCCCCACAAATTTGTCGGGGCAAAATATTCGCAAGTAAGTATATTTGCAGAATAATTTATTCAATTTGTTCAAATCGGGAAAAATATCCGGGGCAAAAATGAAAAAGGGAGAAGGTCTGTTCAGCGTTCTTGTACCTTACGGCTGGATAGTGGCTTTTTTGATTGTCATGGCCCTGGGAGCAAGCGGTATAAACCTTCTTATCCCAAAGATCATTGCCCGTGCCATTGACGCTTTTTCAGCAAACAGGTTCGATGCCGGAACTGTAATTACCGAACTCATTGCGACTGCATCAGGGATTTTCATTTTCACCTTTCTTCAGGGTGTCTTACAAACTTTTACGGCTGAGAGAGTTGCAAGGGATTTACGAAACAGGCTTGCAGATAAGATATCCGATCAGAGCTATCCGTTCATCCTGAATTCCAATCCTGCAAAACTCCTTACAAACATCACCTCCGACATGGATTCGGTCAAGATGTTTGTTTCGCAAGCCTTTGTGAGCATTATATCCTCACTTTTTGTGATTATCGGAGCCGCCATACTGCTGATACTAATAAACTGGAAGCTGGCTCTTGCCGTTCTGCTCATTGTACCTGTTATTGCTATTTCCTTTTACACTGTTTTCAGGAAGGTCAGGGTAATCTTCAGAAAAAGCAGGGAAGTAATTGATGCCCTGAACAGGATAATAAATGAAAGCATTCTGGGTTCGGCATTAATAAGGGTACTTAATTCGCAGCAGCCTGAATGTCAGAAATTTCTGGAAAAGAACATTGAGTCGCGCGATCTGGGATTATCAATAGTAAGGCTTTTCTCTGTCCTTATTCCTGTTATAATGTTCACATCAAATATAGCTGTTGTCACAATTCTTGCCCTGGGGGGGCATTTTGTCGTAACCGGCTCGCTTACCCTGGGAAATTTTGCAGCTTTCAACAGCTATGTGATCATGCTCATCTTCCCTGTGATGATGATCGGGTTCATGAGCAATATTATTGCTTCCGCAACAGCATCGTACGGCAGGATCAGGCAGGTTCTTGATGAACCTCCCCCGACTGAATCGGGCACAATAAATTCTGGTATAAAGGGAGATATAGTACTAAAAAATGTTACACTGAAGTACGGGGAAAAACCTGTATTGAAGAATATTTCCTTCTCGGTCAAAGCCGGAAGCCAGACCGCAATAATCGGACCTACCGCAGCAGGCAAGAGCCAGCTTCTTTACTTACTGGCAAACCTCATACCACCTGATTCAGGAACCGTGGAATATGACGGGATTGAGATGGGGAAATACACAAGGGAAGTCTTTCATAAACATATAGGGTTTGTCTTTCAGGACAGTGTGATCTTCAATATGAGCCTCAGGGAAAACATCGCATTCAATGACATTGTAACCGAAGAGTCTCTGAGAAAAGCGATAGAAACGGCTGAACTTGACGAGTTTATTGAGTCTCTTCCCGCTAAGCTCGATACAATAGTTTCGGAAAGGGGAACAAGTCTGTCGGGCGGACAGAAGCAAAGAATAATGCTGGCCAGGGCGCTGGCAATAAATCCGGTTATACTTTTGCTTGACGACTTTACCTCGAGGGTCGACAGGATGACAGAGAGCCGTATATTGTGCAATATCCGGAACAACTACCCTGATATTACACTTCTGTCGGTAACCCAGAAAATTGCCCCGGTAAAGCATTTTGACCAGATAATACTTCTTATGGAGGGGGAGATAATCGCCTCCGGCATACATAACGATCTGAAGGATAGTTCTCCTGAATATATCCAGATTTATAGTTCACAAAGAAGCACCCAGCATTATGAATTATAATCTGAATCGCCAATCGGAAAAGGAGGCTGCAAAACTCCCGGTATTCGCTTCGCTTAAGAAACTGGTTTCAATAATAAGCGGGGAACGCCGGAACATTACGATTGCCTTTGCAGCAATATTCCTTAATGCCGGCCTGAGCCTTCTCGGACCGTACCTTGTAGGTTATACTATCGACACCTATGTACAGAACAAAGACTATCACGGCGTTCTTGTCTTTTCAGGGATCCTCCTTGCAGTTTATCTGGCGGCATTTGCCGTTAACTATTCCCAGATGCGCCTGATGGGCGGAATAGGCCAGCGGATGCTTTTCAGCCTGCGGAACTCGGTCTTCAACAAACTGCAGGAGTTGCCCCTTGACTTCTTTAACCAGAATAAGGCAGGAGACCTGATATCGAGGATCAACAACGACACCGACAAGGTGAACCAGTTCTTCTCCCAATCGCTTATGCAGTTCATCAGCAGTCTGATAACAATGACAGGAGCCGCTATTATCCTCCTGATAATTAATATGCCCCTTGCCCTAGCGGCACTTTCCCCTGCTCTTATCCTGTGGATATTCACAAAAAGTATTTCACCATGGATCAGGAAGAAAAATGAGCAAAGTCTTAAAAGCCTGGGCGACCTTTCAGCCGAAGTCCAGGAAAGCCTTGCCAACTTCAGGGTAGTAATTACCTTCAACAGACGTGATTATTTCCGCAAGCGTTTCAGTGAAGTAAATACAGATAATTATAAGAAATCGGTCCATGCAGGCATTGCGAACAACATGCTTAATCCTGTTTATACCTTTGCTTCAAATATCGGTCAGCTTATAGTCCTTTCACTTGGCATATGGCTTATTATCAGGGGTTATTTTTCTGTTGGACTTCTGATAAGCTTTATCGCCTATATAGCTAATTTTTATAATCCCCTACGGCAGATGGCCGCCCTTTGGGCCAACTTTCAGCTTGCACTTGCAGCATGGGACAGGATTTCCCTGCTTCTGTCGTTTGAGAATAATCTCACAATCGTTGATGATAGCGGTGGTCGTGAAAACGGATCACTTGTTCATTTCGGAAATGTCTCGTTCAAATATCCCGAAGGAAAGGATGTATTGCATAATGTCAGTTTTGATCTTCAGAGAGGAAAGACATATGCTTTCGTCGGTCCCACGGGGGGAGGCAAAACGACAACAGCTTCGCTTATGGCCAGGCTTTATGATGCAACAAAGGGTACAATACTTCTCGACGGAAAAGATATCAGGTCCTATTCACCATGCGAGAGAGCTTCAAGGATAGGATTTATTCTTCAGGATCCGATACTCTTCTCCGGGACCGTGCGTGATAATATCCTATACGGCAATCCCGAATGTTCGGGGCACACCAATGATACACTCGAAGATGCCATCAGGGAATCGAAGCTTAACGACCTGCTCATGCGCTTTGACAAAGGGCTCGACACCCAGATCAGGATAACGGGAGACGGTGTAAGTCTTGGGCAGAAACAGCTTATTGCATTTATGAGGGCAATACTAAGAAAACCTGATCTGCTCATTCTCGATGAAGCCACAGCCAATATTGACACTGTTACCGAAAAGCAGCTTGACACTATCCTGAATAATCTTCCTGCGTCAACAACAAAGGTCATTATCGCCCATCGGCTGAATACTATTGAAAATGCAGATGAGATATTCTTTGTTAATTCACGGAAGATAATTGCAGCCGGATCGTTCAATGACGCACTGGAAATGCTTATGAAGGGAAAGGCTGAAAGCTGACCTGAGCCCGTGAAGGTCCGGTAAGGGAGGTTCAGATGGGGGCCGGCCGGCCGGGCGGATTAAAGCCATTAACATCCTCCCGCTACGTTTTATTTTGATTTTCAATAAATTCACTAATTTTAGATCTCTAAAATATTAATGATATGAACCGACGGTATTGTTCAATCGCATTTCTCCTGTTGGTATTCCTTCAGGTGAATGCCCAGACTGACAAGCAGATGAATACTTTCATCGACAAACTGATGTCGCAGATGACCCTTGAAGAAAAAATCGGGCAGTTAAACCTTCCTGTATCAAGCAGTTTTATCGCCGGCGAGAGGAAAGACGGCGAGCTTAGTCCGCTCGAACAAAGAATCGCCAAAGGAGAGATCGGCGGTCTTTTCGGGATGAAAGGGGCAAAACAGATACGGGAAAAGCAACAGATTGCAGTTGAAAAAAGCCGCTTGCACATTCCTTTACTCTTCGGCCTTGATGTGATCCACGGCTATGAAACCACCTTCCCTATTCCACTCGCTCTTTCAACATCATGGAACATGGAGCTCATTGAGCGCGAAGCGCGGACATCGGCAATTGAGGCAAGCATCGACGGTATAAACTGGGTCTACAGCCCTATGGTCGATATTTGTCGCGATGCCCGTTGGGGCCGGATTGCCGAAGGAGCAGGTGAAGATCCCTTCCTTTGCAGCGAAATGGCAAAAGCCCTCGTAAGGGGTTACCAGGGTAAGAACAACAATTATACAGTTGAAAACACGGTTATGGCATGTGTAAAACATTATGCACTATACGGAGCAGCAGAAGCCGGCCGGGATTATAATACCGTGGACATGAGCCGCCAGAGAATGATGAATGAATATATGCTCCCGTACAAGGCAGCCTGCGAACAGGGAGCCGGCAGTTATATGGCTTCGTTCAACGAATTTGAAGGTATCCCGGCCACAGCTAACAAATATCTTCTGGATGATATCCTCAGAAAACAATGGGGATTTAAAGGGTTTATTGTGTCAGATTATACAGGTGTTCAGGAAATGGTTAACCATGGCATCGGCGATCTTAAAACCGTAAGCGCCAGAGCCCTCGATGCCGGTGTTGATATGGACATGGTCAGCGAGGGATTCTTAAAAACCCTTAAACAATCGCTGGCAGAAGGAAAAATCACACAGGCACAGATCGACAGGGCATGCAGGAGGATACTTGAGGCTAAATACAAGCTTGGATTATTCAGTGATCCTTACAGGTTCTGCAACGAGGACAGGGCGTCAAAAGAGCTTTTCAGCGTTCAGAACAGGACAATTGCACGTGAAACAGCTGATGAATGCCAGGTTCTTCTGAAAAACGATAAAAACCTCTTACCACTCAAGAAAGGGGGTAACATTGCAGTCATAGGTCCGCTTGGTGACGCTTCAGATGACATGCCGGGCTGCTGGGCAATTACAGGAAAAGGCGGACAGTCTGTTTCCCTTTACCAGGGAATAAAAGCTGCCTTAGGTTCGGATGGCTCGGTGAAATATGCAAAAGGATCAGATCTTGTAGCTGATTCCGTTCTTGAAACAAAGCTTAACGGAATGATGGGCTTCGTTATTCCGGGTATGAAGGTAAAAAAGGTACATGACCGTAAACCAGAGGAACTGTTAAAAGAAGCTCTCGATATAGCTGCCGGCTCAGATGTAATAATTGCAGCCCTGGGAGAAAATGCCAATATGAACGGAGAAGGTGCCTCAAGGTCAATTCCTGATATTCCTGAACCTCAGAAAGAATTGCTCAAAGCTCTCGTTTCCTCAGGAAAACCTGTGGTTCTTGTGCTTTTCACAGGACGCCCGCTAATTCTCACATGGGAAAACGAACATGTTCCTGCAATCCTTAATGCCTGGTTCCCTGGTTCCGAAGCCGGAACTTCCATTGCCGGCATACTATTCGGTGATGTCAATCCCAGCGGCAGACTGACAACGACTTTCCCTCGTAATGCCGGCCAGATACCCATTTTCTATAATCATAAGAATACTGGTCGTCCCCATGGAGAGACTGAACCCTATGCCCGTTTCAGAAGCAATTACATTGATGTCATCAATGCTCCTCTTTATCCGTTCGGCTATGGCCTCAGCTATACAAGTTTCGAATACGGGGATGTCATCCTGTCAAGCCGGGAGATGGAAATGAATGGAAAGGTAAAAGCCACTGTCAGGGTAACAAATTCGGGTTTAAGGGATGGAAAGGAAACAGTTCAGCTATATATTCACGATATTTACAGCACGTCAACCCGTCCGGTAAGAGAGCTTAAAGCTTTCAGGAAGATTAAGCTCAAAGCAGGTGAAAGCACGGAAGTCGCTTTCGATCTTACAGCTAACGATCTGAAATATTATAATCATGAACTGGCATACATTTGCGAGCCTGGTGATTTTGAAATATTGATAGGCCCCGACAGCCAGAATGTAAAAAAAGGCCTTCTGACTGTAAAATAAATTGTTACTTAATTTTCGGGAAATATAAATATCTTTGGGTTCAGGTACCTGAAGTACCTTACCTGATTGTAGTTTAAAAGAAGATTACCCGGTTTATCCGGGATCATCCTCGTGATGAATTTAAATATCGTTATTCCACCGGAAAGGAAGGCAAAGTTTGAGAACCTTGTTCTGCCTGGTTTTGATGGAGTTCCTATCAGTCAGGTCATGATTTTCATACTTAAAGGTTTCAGGAAAGGAGTTCTTGTAACCAGGGCTTCTTCAATAGCGTTCAATCTTCTTTTGGCCCTGATTCCTGCCTCAATATTCCTGTTCTCCCTTATACCCTTTATTCCAATTCCCAATTTCCAGGAAGAAATGATAAAGCTGTTCGAGAACATTCTGCCTGCAAATGTTTACAGTTTCCTCGAATCATCGATCATTGAGATCGTCACCAAGAAAAGTGAAGGTCTCCTGTTCATAATGCTTTTTGCAACCATAATATTCTCAACCAACGGTATTCATGCTGTCATAAACGCGTTTGTTGTTTCAGCCCACAGTTTCCAGGCAAGATCATGGGTCAATCAGCGAAAGATTTCTCTTGTTCTTCTGTTTATTGTAGTTATGATGTTTTCACTTGCCGGATTCATGGTGATTTTCGGTAAACAATTGTTAAATTATCTTGTCGAAATCGATTTTATAAGAAAAAGCATTGTTATGACACTTTTTATTTTTACAAAATGGATAATTGTCATATTACTGCTGTTTCTTGCAATCTCTTTTCTCTACTATTTTGCTCCTGCAAAAAAGCGTGATTTCAGGTTTTTCTCCCCTGGCTCAACGATGGCAACAATACTTTTCATTCTTACATCCATGGGATTTTCGGCTTACGTCAATAATTTCGGATTGTATAACAAATTCTACGGTTCGCTCGGAACATTACTCGTTATAATGCTGTGGCTTTACCTGAATTCAATTGCCATTCTGATCGGGTTTGAGCTGAATGTAAGCATTAAGGATGCAAGGGAAGACGGTAAAGGGAAGGCTTTTGCTTTTCAACAACCTGCATAAAATACAGGAATCATTCATTTCTTTATCCAGTCAGATGCATATTAATGAAAGGCAGCAATTTCAGTCCTTTTCTGTTGTTACCTGCAAAATTCAGTATTCCAATTTGCACCCCATGTAATTCCCTTGCTATATTTATTAAGGAAATTGACAATCCATTTACCTGATTGATATTGGCATAGCCTGAAAATGTAAATCCTTTTGTTGTTCCCGCCTTTAAATATCCCGCAGTGACAGCCGTTCCCCTGATTGCGCCCTCACTATAAATACCGGCAATACATGCAGATAATCCATTAATATCTCCTCTCGACAACACAGCCAGTCCGCTTATAGTCATCCCGCTGAAATGCTTTTCGCTATATGAAAACAAACCGGAAAGTGTCAGTCCGTTTATCTTTTCACCACCAAGCATTGCACCACCGATACATACTCCATTAATATTGCCTGAGGCTATACCTATACCTGCAATAGAGATCCCGTTTAAATATTCCACTCCCGCTGCTCCAAGAATAAAAATATTGACAGGCTGCATCCTTTTAACTGTCGGAAATACACCAAGTGAAATGCCGTTTATTGTTGCATCCTTATTATAGACAGATTTGTATTTGGTCCAGAGAGTCAGGTTCAGACCGTTGATCCTCTGAACATTTGAATCGGCGAAGTTGAATCTTATGCCATTGAATGTATAGGAATTACCTATACTTATCCCTGCCTTTCCAAAGGGAAAGCTAAAAGCTCTCCCGTTTGATTCAGGATCCTGACCAGATATTTTAAACAGACCTAATCCTAAAATGAGAGCTATCAGGAGTAATAATCTTCTCACTAAAATTATTTAATCAAAGGTCAATCCATAAGAATGGTTTAATAAAAGTAAAATCACACCGCAAATCAGACTTTATTCATAAATTATTCTTCTCCGTCTGAAATGAGATTATTCAGGATTCACAAGTACACCTCTTAACTGAACGGTAGCCGGTTGGGGCCTTCCAGGACCGCCCATCATACCTGGCATTGATTTCGGACCCAGAGTAATTGATATTGTTCCATTTATCTCGGAGAATGTACATATCACGGACTGGGAACCAAGGGTTTCCTCCACGAACCTTGATGTTATCTCGAGAGTTTTGGTATCGTTCCAGGAATATCCGGATGCAATCTTTATGACGGGCTGGATTACCGAATAGTTCGCATCTATTGATTTTGACTGCGTATTCCGCTGGGGAGCAAGAACAGAAGCAGATTTTGTATTTCCAGTATTCCATGCACCCTTACCTGCCTTAATCACTGAAATCTGATTATCCCTTTTGATTGCAAAGCTTAATTCATTGTTCTTAAAAGTAAAATAAACAGATTGAATGTTGTAATCGTTATTCTGCAGTAAAAACTCCTTCCCTGAGATCTTGGGTTCAAAGGCAGATTCAGTTACCCCGGAAGGAGGGAATTTTAAGGAAAGGGAACTTTGTTTTTTCTGTAACTCAGCCAATCTGACGGGATCGGAAGGGATGGCCTTTGCCGATTTTATTGCAGGGACCAGATAATTATGTACAAGGTTAAGTTCCTCCTGTGTGTTCCTTGCGTTTGCAGTAAGAACTACTATTGCATCTTTGTCGGGGAACAGGATCACAAACTGACCTGCCATACCGTCGAGCCTGACACTGTTATTCCTTCCCCTCCACATCTGGTAGCAGTAACCCTGAGCCCAGTCATTCTTATCCTTCGGCATTTTATTTGAAGGATCTCCGCTTTCGATCTTGAACGAAGTAGCCTCCTTCACCCATGCTTCGGGTATCAGCTGCCGGCCGTTCCATTTACCGTTCTGCATGAGCAGCTGTCCGAATTTACCCATATCCTCTGTATGAAGCCTCAACCCTATCATTCCAAGGTTTATTCCCTGAGGATTCCTGTCCCAGTCGATACCCTTTATTGACAGCGGATCAAATATCCTTGGCTTAAGATATTCGAACAGTGTTTGTCCGGTTACCTGCTGTACTATGGCTGAAAGCATGAACGTTGCCATATTATTGTAAAGGAAAACAGTACCAGGTTTGTGAACCGGTTCATTTTTAATGAATGTAGTGATCCAGTCATCTTCACTGCCTCCTCCCATCCCGGCAGGTTCCTGACCCACCGACATTGTAAGAAGGTCTTTTACAGTAAGTTCTTTCATGTTTTTCCCGATTGAATCCGGCAGGGAATAGGGGAAAAATGAAACCACCTTATCAGAAAGCTTCAGCCTGTTTTCCGACGCTGCCAGCCCAATTCCGGTTGCAGTGAAAGTTTTGCTTGCTGAAAACATTACATGTCTCAAATCGGGGCCGTACGGATCCCACCATCCTTCAGCAATTACTTTCCCATGCCTGATAAACATGAAACTGTGAATTTCCTGGCGGCCTGTATCGATTGCATTAAGAAAGTCAATTATCCCTGCTGAGGAAACACCTTCAAGCTCGGGGATGCTTCTTGAAAGACTTCCTGTATTCTGACCTGACAGCCTGCCATTAGCCAATGATAATGAGAGAAATAACAATAATAGAAATTGCATTTTCCCCATTCTGTTTCCTGTTTTTATCGTTTCAAATTTCATTTATTTAAGAATTTTTGTCGAGTTGAATTATACCGGAAGTGATTTTCTGGCTTCCCTGTCGGGATCATTCTGTACAGCACATGTGTCATCAAGTATCATTGTCTCTCCTTTTTCGGAAGAATATGCTGGCCATTCCGGTAATCCTCCGCCATTCGGATTTCCGGTCCTCATGAATTGTGCCAGTGAAGCTGACATTGCTGTGGCCAGTTTCCTTGGTCTTGCACCTCCTCCTGTATGGGATATCTGGACATCAGTATTATAAAACCAGAATGATATATCCATTGTATGAAATGCCCTGAGTCTTCCATCGAACATCGGGGTATTCCAGCCGAACCAGGCAAGGTATACAGGCGCAGGCTGCCTCGATTTAACGTTGCAAAGCTCAATTGCGCTCTTCCTGTTACTAAGAACCATAGACAGAATTTCTATTGGTTTCCTGTCAGGGAAGCTCTTTGCATAAGCATCTATTGCCGCAACAGAGTTTTCACCAAGCGCCGGTCCAAAGCCACGCATGGTTTTAACAAGTTCCTTAGCTTTTTCAATTGTTATATCTTCGAGTGAGGAGTCAAATGAACTTGGTGATCTTTCATAAAACGTACTGCAGACTATCATAGGTATATCTGCAGCCAGATCAGATGCTTCGGGTGAAAAAGGATGTTGTTTTACAAAAACACCGTCAGCAACAGGGCTGAATCCGCCCATCATTCCTGCTGCCGCCCCTGCTTCTTCTCTGAACTTAGCGCTTGCCGCCCTTGTGAGGAGATAATAGTCTCTCCATGGCATTTCCTGCAGTTTTTCGATCTGTGAGGGATTTAATCCGGCTTCCTTAAGGATATAGGCTGCAAGCTTTTCCGAATTGCTCTTCTCCCCCACTTTAAGTCCGGATCCGCTTAATGCAACGGCTTTATGGAACAGGCCTTTCGCAGACGGCATTGCTGTAAGAGTACAAACCTTGGCTCCGCCTCCCGACTGCCCGATAATAGTAACATTACCCGGATCGCCGCCAAAATTCGTGATGTTATCCCTTATCCATTCGAGTGCGGCAACAATATCAAGCATACCGACATTCCCTGAAGCAGCATATTTCTCTCCTCCCAGGCCTGCAAAATCCGAGAATCCCAGAGGTCCGAGCCTGTGGTTAAGCGAACAGAAAACCACATTTTCCTTCCTTGCCAGGTTCTCTCCGTGGTATTCAGGATGTTCAATTGAATTGCCGCTTGTGTAACCTCCTCCATGTATCCATAATATTACCGGACGCTTTGTATTGTCATTATATCCCGGAGTCCACACATTGATTCCCAGGCAGTTTTCACTCACATCGTCATAATGCCAGTAATCAGTAAATGCAAGATACCTGTTGGCATAAAAATTCTCAAGAAGCTGTGGTGCGGCATTTGGCCAGTAAACTGCCGGAAAAATATCTGTCCATGGTTCAGGTTTTTGAGGAGGCATGAACCTGTTCTTACCTCCGGTTCCTGCACCGTAAGGTATTCCAAGAAAATTAAAAATATCCCTATGGATAAATCCCCGCACCTTACCGTTTGTCGTTTCCGCAACAGCAATTTTGTCACCAATGAATATCACCTGTCCGTCATCTTCTTCTTTAGGAATAGATGCTGAGCAGGATGCGGATGAAAGAGCTGCTGTCCCCAGGGTAAAGCCTGCGGCTCCGGTGCCCATAGTCCGGATGAATTTACGTCGGTCTGTTTTCATGATTGTATTTATTTGTTTTAGTGTTTATTGTTTGAATGTTAAATTGTTATTAAGAAAATCCGGAGTAAAGGAAAAATTGGAATTATAAAATGTCATGTTAATGTTTTAACAATCAGCTGCTATCAGTGTCAGAAAAACTTCATTCGGAGATTTCCGGATTCAGATTGGCTGAGAGAAACTAAAATTACATCAACTATTCTGAAATAACAATACAGTTATTGCAGAAAGAAATAGGGAATTTAAACAAATGGAGAATATTATCAGGTTGGAGAAACCGGTGAGAGTGGTGAAAAAGATGAGAAATAGTTATTAGAAGGCTCTTACGGGGCGTATAAGTACTCCTTCTCTGGTTCTGTCCTGGTTACTTTTATTACCGTAATAAAAGTTAAACACCCATGCCCCGAATTTATCCTGGGTTGAGCTCCAGTAATATGTTTCCTTAAAGCCGCCAAGGCCCTTTTCATGAATATTCCTGTATATTAACTGCAGTTCATTTACCGATGGCAGAAACCAGTCGTCATATCCATTAAGAACGAGGTCGTTACAAAGCTTTGCAGCTGTCGATGTTTCCTTGCATCCCTTTATAATGTCTTCTGTATTTGACTTCCCTGTTCCGGGCAATTTCCCGGCAGCGCCCGAAGGAGAACAATTTCCCCACACAGATGTCTGCTGCAGATCCGACGGTGCACATACAAGACCATGTTCGCCGGATTC
>Ga0116171_10003160_pt1 | contig 15283 bp, 14 predicted proteins | sample AD_JPNHW2_MetaG_FD_89798 | JGI IMG/M metagenome (GOLD analysis project Ga0116171, IMG submission 89798) | Active sludge microbial communities of municipal wastewater-treating anaerobic digesters from Japan - AD_JPNHW2_MetaG | ecosystem: Engineered > Bioreactor > Anaerobic > Digestate | place...
ATATACGCAAATATTGTACGGGCGTTAAAATATCCGACCCCGACGCGAGCGGCAAGGTTACCGTCACATTTGGCCATGTGGTGATAGACCTTGATAAACTCGAACCGATGGCTGCGGGTTCGCCGAGTCCTGACAATATCAAAACGGTGCGGGAGCTGGCCGGCCAGCCTGTCCGGCAGGTGGTTATCGGTTCGTGCACGAACAGCAGCTATCAGGATTTGATGCTCGTGGCAGGCGTGCTCAAAGGCCGAACGGTTCATCCGGATGTGGAACTCGGTATTGCGCCTGGCAGCAGGCAGGTGATGACAATGCTGGGCAGGAACGGCGCACTTGCTGACCTCATATTGGCTGGCGCGCGAATTCTGGAAAGCGGCTGCGGGCCTTGCATCGGGCAGGGGTTCAGCCCGGCCGACGGCACGGTCAGCCTGCGGACTTTCAATCGCAACTTCGCCGGCAGAACAGGCACAAAGGGCGATATGGTCTGGCTGGTGTCTCCGGAGACCGCCATCGCCGCCGCAATTACGGGAAAAATAACCGACCCGCGGGATTTGAACATCGATATAAAATATCCGGGAGTCGAAATGCCCCAAAAATTTCTCATCGATGACAATATGTTGCAAAAACCGCTTTCGCCAGAAGATGCTGCCAGGGTGGAAGTCCTGCGTGGGCCGACAATCGTCAAGCCGCCGGCTGGCGAAGTTCTGCCGAATAAACTTGAAGCGAAAGTCGCCATCAAGGTCGGCGACAAGATAACCACCGACCATATCATGCCCGCCGGCTCACTTTTGAAATATCGCTCCAATGTGCCGCAATACGCCAGATATGTCTTCAACTGCTTCAATGAAGACGGCCAAGCGACCTTTGCCGACCGCTGTCTTGAACTCAGGCAAAAAGGCGTCGGTGCGGTAATCGTCGCAGGCGACAGCTACGGCCAGGGTTCAAGCAGGGAACATGCCGCTCTCTGCCCGATGTATCTGGGCGTGCGCGTTGTCATCGCGAAGGCTATCGAGCGGATTCATCAGGCTAATCTGGTCAACTTCGCGATTCTGCCGCTGGTGTTCGTCGACCCGGCCGATTACGGCCGAATCGATGCCGGCGACGGAATTGTTTTGGAAAATCTGGAGCAGGCTGTCACTTCAGCCGACGTTGTTAAAGTCCGCAATGCGACGAAAGGTTTTGATTTTAATTGCAGAGTCCAGCTCGCGCCTCGTCAGCGAAAAATTCTTGCGGCGGGCGGCTTGCTGAATTACACGCGGAAGAACGGCTGATTTTTTTGAGCGAAATAGATGACTGCAAAAATCATAAGCGTATTCGGAGCTAACGACGGCCAGTCTGGCGACGAGGCCTATGAGCAGGCTCGTAGCGTCGGAAAATTTCTGGCTGAGCGCGGTTACGCCATCGCGAACGGCGGTTACGGCGGCACTATGCAAGCCGCTGCCGCCGGTGCTAAATCAGCCGGCGGAACAACCTACGGCGTCGTTTGCGATATCTGGCAGACCCCGCCGAACGACTATATCGACCATGTCGTGCGGACGTCGACGTACATGGAGAGGCTGCAGACGCTGATTGATTTTGGCAAAAGCGGCTATGTTGTACTGCCAGGCGCAACCGGCACGCTGATGGAAGCAGCCATGGTTTGGGAACATGCCTGCAAACGTTTTTGGGAAAAGGCTGACCAGCCGAGCCGGCCGATAGCGTTTATAGGTGATTTCTGGCTGCCGCTGCGAAGCATGATGACTCAGGCTCGGCCGGGCTGCGAAAAATACGTCGCCTTCCTGTCAACGGCCGATGAATTGACGGAAATCTTTCCAGCCGTAAAAGTTACACGTATGGATTGAACTACCCTCGCTGGAAAAGTATAATAAACCGAATGAGGTCACGACCCTTAATATTATTGATATTGTTTTCGACGGCGTGTATGGCTGCGGCTGAAGACGGCGCGGTTGTACCTCTGTCGGAACTTAAAAAGAGTGTGATTCTCAAAAAAACTCCGGCGGCTGAGCAGACAGGCCAGCCGTCGACGGCTGCGTCTTCATCGAATGACGACGAGTCCAAGCCTTCGCCGGCTATTCCCGAATTGCCGTCGTCGTCCGGCGGCGAAATTCCGGCTGTGCCGGAAATGCCTTCCGATAACGAGCTTCAGACACTGCCGTCCGGGCCAGCCGCTTCAACTACGACGAAAGTGATGCCCAAATCAACGCCGCAGATTGAGACGGAAGGTTTTTTTGACGATGAAAGCTCTCTGCCCGCGCCGATGGGGCCTACGACGGCATCGAAGATGGACATGCGTGACATGTTCGGCAAAAAGACCATTCCCGTCACAATGTCGCGAGACCGGCGTATAATTCATAGCGACATGCATCAGCTCAACGCACTGCCGGAAAACGCTTCCGTAATCGCACAGCCGGGGAAAATATACAAAGGTTCCGACGGCTGGTACTGGGTCAGGTATGAAGCGTCTCACGGCAAAACGCCGAGGGCTCAACAGCGTCTTCTGCCGTGCCGCATTCTCCAGAGTGTGGAAGAACAGCTTGCCGTCAAGCCCGACACGCTTTTTGACATTTACGGCCAGGCGATGCTTTACGACGGCATGACGTATCTGCTGTTGCGACGTGTGACCATAGAAGACGGAAACAGCCAGCGAATCGAAGATGCGTCCGTGAAAAATGTACAGGATGAAGAGCCCGACCTTTTACGGCCGACTGGCAAATCGCTCCAGCAGACCACAGTTGCATCTGTAAATACCGCGACGACGGTTGAAAAGTCGTCTTCTGCAGCTGAGGCTATCTCGAAAACCGACGACCTGTTAGCCGGCATGATGAGCGAAACTGAAGGCAGGGCTATACGCACGACCAATGCGCCGTCCCGTTCGGCTGAAGAGAACAAAACATCAGTTGCGCCGGCTGGCCAGATGCCGCTGACGCAGGGCCGTGAAAATCTCGTCATTGACCGACTGGCACGCGTGGTGAAATCAAAACACTCAGACTGGTATGAAGTGCATTTTATCAGCGATAACACGCTTCGTGAGCCGCCGTATCTGGTTCTGCCGAATTCGCGGCTGACGGAGTCGCTGAGGTTGAATTCGTATCTCGGTTATCACGACCGCAAGCTCAGAATCTCCGGCGAGGTGATTTTCTACAAGGGCCGGCGTTACATCCTGCTGACAAAGGTTTTCCCCGAACGCGATATGCGTCAATTCTGATTTTTCAACAACGGCAGATTCGACTTGCAGAAACCCTGTTTGGGCTTCATGTCGGTATTATCGCGGTTCTTAGAGCATATTAAACTTGACTTTGCGTTTGTTGCTGTTTGCGGCATCGGCTGGCTGCGTCAGACTGCATCGGAAACCTTTTTCAACATCTCTTACTTTTTTGCGTTCGCAGGGTAATTGAGAACGCCCTCTAGCTACAAACTTAAATATTGAAGTTGCTAGAGCGGTTCTCAAAATTATTTTCCTTTTGAAGCTTGCTGCAAGTTTCCATGCTATTGTCCGTCTGCATCGGAAACCATGCAGGTTGCCTGCTTCGCCTTCCTTGTCAGCCTTGTCCTCAACGACGCAACAAGACGCAATTTCAAATTTAACATGCTCTAGAGGTCGTTCTCAAACTTCGTTATTGTTGAAATTTATTATATGAGACTATCTCTTCAGCCGTTTTTTTCTGTGGGCGGCCCGGAATGGTTTGGGCTTTTCCGACCGGCATCATAGCCCAGACCCGCAGGTTTTCCGGCACGCCGAGAACTTTCCGGAACAGGGGCTCTGCCTGACGCATCGGGCCTTCTATCCAGCACGACGAATACCCTTCGTCGACAGCCATGAGCTGCATGTTCTCCATGGCAGCCGATGAATCCTGAATCCAGAACTCGCCGTATTTCGTAGGCGTCGGGTCCATCACGACCACGATTGCCGCGGGTGCGTTTTTCATAGCTGAACTCACCATACGCAGCTGCGACATGATTTTTTCGTTATCCACGATGATGAAATGGCGGAGTTGCGCATTGCAGCCGCTCGGTGCTTCGATGCCCGCCGCTACGATACGGTCAAGCGCATCGCGCGGAATTTTGACATCCGGATTATAATCGCGGACGCTGCGGCGTTTGTAAATTGCGTCTTTTACTTCCATGTTCATTCTCCATGCGTTCAGAAATATTTCACTTCCGGCTTATTTCGCGGGACGATTTTCCCGTATTTGACCGCCGGATATCCGAAAATCGTCGCCGACAGGATAATCTGGCCTTTGGGCACGTCCAGAATGCGACTGATGGTTTTGGGCCGTGATTGAGCATAGCCGATGATGCAACTGCCAAGCCCCATCGCCTGGCCGATGAGCATCATGTAATGCTGCGTTGCGACGGCGGTGTCTTTTGCGAGCGGCACGCCTTTGGGGCCATAGGTGAATATTACGCACGGTGCGTTGTGAAATACCGGCGATTCGCCGTTGTCGGAATTTTGAATCATTCGCATGAGGCCTGACGCGGCGATGTCCAGTTCGCGGACGACCGGCAGCAATGTACCCAAAACTTTACGGCTGACGGCTGGCAGAAGTTTCAGGAGTTTGCGATATTCATCTATGACTGCGATGTCGAGCTTTTTTATGAGTTCACGGTCGGTTACCACTATAAAGCCGCGGCGTTGCGTATTTTTATCGCTTGGCGCAAAACGGCCGACATCTATGATTTCAGCTATGACATCTTTTTCAACCTCAATGTCTCTGAAATGCCGGCAACTTCGCTTGGATTCCAGAAAAACCTTCAGGTCAGCCGCCGAAATGTTTATCTGAGGAATATCGCGAAAAGAATCAGCCGGAAGCTCGGAATGGGTTATGGCGTCGCTGTGACATACCGCGATGCAATGGCCGCAGGTGTTGCATCTTTCGATGTTGACCGGCTCGATATTGCCGTCGACTTTTTCGAAAACTTTCCGCGGGCAGACGACCATGCAAAGGCCGCAATTTTTACAGACTGCTCGGTTGATTGCCAACATCGTCAAATCCTCTGAATTTTTTGCGCAAAATACACCACGACGCCAGCCGGTTAACGCCGGCAAATCCTGACGGAGTTAAATTTCGTACAACCCTGTCGAATCAAGCCGATATTATACCCTGTCGTATGGCGAATTTCACCAGTGAAGTCTGGTCGTGAATGTTCAGCTTCCGCATCAGCCTTGTTCTGTGGGTATCAATGGTCTTTGTCGAGAGATTGAGAATCTCGGCGATCTGCCGGTTTGTTTTTCCCTCGGCGATGAGTTGCAGAACCTGCCGCTCTCTTGCCGAAAGTTTTTCATACGGATCGTTATCAATTCGTCCAATCTGCTGAAGAGCCTTGTTCGATATGCCAGGGCCGAGGAATATTTCGCCGGCTGCCACCCGTCGGATGGCTTCGGCCAACTGCTCAGCCGCCGATTCCTTCAAAAGATATCCCGTAGCGCCGTTTTCTATTGCCCTTGCCACGAGTTGCTCATCACTGTGCATGGTCAGCACCAGCACTTCGATTCCGTCAATTTTTCGCCTGAGTTCCCTGCAAACGTCCAGCCCGTTAAGCCCCGGCATTGTGATGTCCAATACTATAACATCAGGGTCGCACTCCTTTACGGCATTGACAACTTCCAGCCCGTTTCCGCACTGCCCCACGATTTTGATGTCATTGGCATTGGCAACCAACGCTGCTATACCTTCTCTGACCATAGCATGGTCATCTGCAAGAAAAACTCGTATCGCTTCCAGTTCTGCCACTTTAATCTCCCCTGATAAGCGGGTTACCGAATAATATAAGGCTACGAACGACTCGCCCTTTACTTCTACATATAACAATAATATCAACCCTAATCCTCTAAAACAAGAAGATTTATAGCTGTATTTGAAAAACATGAACATTATGGTGATTAAAACGGTCATAACCAGGCATGCTTATTGCATAAAAAGCTGTAATTGTGTAAAATATCATCTTTTTGAAGGAGTACGCCAGCATGGGTATGACAATTACGGAAAAAATAATGGCCCGTCACTCAGGCAGAACGAAAGTTCAGCCTGGCGAGAATATCTGGTGCAATATCGATATTCTGATGACGCATGACGTCTGTGGGCCGGGCACAATCGGTGTGTTTGAAAAAGAGTTCGGGAAAGATGCCAAAGTCTTTGACCCTGAAAAAATCATAATCATACCTGATCATTATATTTTTACCGCTGACCCGAAGGCTCATCGCAACATTGCCATATTGCGTGATTTCTGCAAACGGCAGGGCATAAAATATTTTTACGACCCGGACTTCATCGACACCGACGCTGCCGGCATACCGGCGCCGTATGCCGATCCGGCGAAGACGTCGTATCGCGGCGTATGTCATTCAGCGCTGCCGCAGAACGGCCATGTTCGGCCAGGCGAAATCCTGCTCGGCACGGATTCGCATACGTGCACGCATGGCGCTTTCGGCCAGATGGCTACGGGTGTCGGCAATACGGATGCAGGGTTCGTCATGGGAACGGGCAAGCTGTGGCTGACCGTGCCGTCGACGATGAAATTCGTGTTTGACGGCGAATTGCCGCCGTATATCATGGCCAAGGATATCATTCTGCACGTTATCGGCGAGATAGGCTTTGACGGTGCGACATATAAGGCGATGGAGTTCGCCGGCGATGCCATAACCAGTCTGAATGTCGAAGAACGTTGTACGATATGCAATATGGCCATCGAAGCCGGCGGCAAGAGCGGCATAATCGCACCCGATGCCGTCACCATGAAATATGTCGACGCCCGTAACACCGGTACGCCGTATGAGCCTGTTTACGGCGACAAGGACGCCGGATATGAATGCGTAATGAATTTTGACGCCTCCGCGCTTCAGCCTACTGTGGCTCAGCCGCATTGTCCAGACAGACGTGCGCTGGCGGCTGACCTCAAGGATGTGAAGATTCAGCGGAGTTATATCGGTTCGTGCACCGGCGGCAAGACGGTGGACTTCTGTGCCGCAGCTACCGTTCTGGCCGGCCGGAAGGTTGCCGTGGATACTTTTATCGTTCCCGCAACTACTGAAGTTGACATGGACCTTGACCGTAAAAAAGTTGGCGGCAGGACGTTGCGTGAGATATTTATTGCGGCTGGATGCAAAATCGCGCCTGCCAGCTGTGCAGCCTGCCTTGGCGGGCCGGTGGATACGTTCGGCCATGTACACGAACCAATCAATGTGGTTTCGACGACTAACCGCAATTTTCCGGGCAGAATGGGCCACAAGAGTGCCGGCATATTTCTGGCCAGCCCGCTTACTGCGGCGGCAAGTGCTATCACCGGCCACATAACCGACCCTCGCGAATTTTGCAGTCTCACCAGGCCGATAGGCTTGGCTGAATAATTTTTTTATGCCGAATCGATGCCGGCGGTTATTTGTCGCCGTTCAACCGCGCTATGTGTGTCGTCGGGCTGCTTTTTTGAATGAAATAATTATCTGGCAAAGTGATAGTTACGAATATAAAATTCTGTCATGTCAGATATCGTCATCAATAATTCGGCTGAGAACCACGCAGGAAACGCCCACATCATCAATAAAGTCACGTGGTGGGGGCTTGTAATCAATGTGGTTCTCAGTGCTTTGAAGATGATGGCCGGCATTTATGGCGGCTGTCAGGCGTTGGTGGCTGACGCCGTTCACAGCCTCAGCGATCTTGCTACTGATGCCGCCGTTCTCATTGGAGTGAAGTTCTGGTCTGCGCCGGCGGATAAACATCACCCTTACGGCCACGGCCGAATAGAGACGCTGGTTTCACTGGTTATTGGTACGGCGCTGTTCGTCGTGGCGATTTACATAGGTTACGAAGCGGTCGTGACATACAAAAGCGGCGAGATATTCCGGCCGGACTGGTGGGTCTTTGGAGCGGCTGTCGTTTCAATAGTTTCAAAGGAATGGCTGTATCGCTGGACGGTTGGAGTAGGGAAGCGCATAAAATCGACGGCTCTCGTGGCTAATGCGTGGCATCATCGCAGCGATGCGTTCAGCTCAATACCAGTTGCGCTGGCTGTGTTGATAAGCATGATTTTCCCCAACGATATTATCGACCATGTCGCCGCATTGATGGTTTCCGCGCTTATTTTGAAGGCTGCGTGGGGCATAATTTATGAGGCCTTCGAGCAGCTTATAGATGCCGGCGCGGATACAGCCTGCGTAGCTCGCCTGCGCGATATCGCGTTTCAGATAGAAGGCGTACGTGACGTACACAAAATTCGCACACGCAACATAGGCAGCGGCCTTCAGGTGGACATGCACGTGCTGGTTGATCCCATGATGACCGTTCTTGCCAGCCACGACATAGCCGCCAAGGTGCAGAAACGACTTGTGACATCCGACAAAGATGTCATTGACGTGCTGATACACATAGAGCCATATGAAAAGGACGGCGACGATGATTGATATCAATCTTGACGGTAAGGTAGCCATAGTGACGGGTGCCAGCAGGGGCATCGGCAGGGCGATAGCCGGTTCGCTGGCGGCGGCTGGTGCGCAGGTCGTTCTCGCGGCCCGCTCGGCGGAACTGATAGAAGAAGTTGCCGTCGATATCGAGTCAGCGGGCGGCAGGGCAACGCCGTTTGTTACGGATATCGCCGACGAACAGAGCGTGGAAGCTCTGTTTGAAATGGTAGCCGACGATTTCGGCCGGCTGGACGTGTTGGTGAATAACGCAGGAGTCGGGATTTACGGCCCGATGGACGAATTCGACCTTGAAGATTTAGACACCATTTTAGCCGTTAATGTACGCGGCACTTTTGCATGCTGCCGCGAGGCTTTGAAAATCATGAAGCCGCAGAACAACGGTTATATAATCAATATCGCCAGTGTTTGCGGCGAAAAAGGCTATGCCAACCAGTCCGCCTATTCCGCTTCTAAGCACGCCATAATGGGGCTGACGAAATCGCTTGCCGCGGAGACTCTTGAATTCGGCATTCGCGTTACGGCCATATTGCCTGGCGGCGTGGATACGGAAATGGTCGCGCAAAGCCGTCCCGACCTTGACCGCTCGATACTCATCAAACCCCAGGATATCGCGTATACCGTCATGTTCCTGCTCGGGTTAAACGATTCCTGTGCAATCGACCAGATTAACATCCGCCGCAGAAACGCCAAACCGTTTTGATAACGAACTTAACCGCCGCCGACGAGCGTGACGATTTCCAAAACGTCGCCGTCCTTGAGAATTGTGGCTGAATGGTATTTCCGCGTGACGAGTTGTCTGTTGACCTCGACTGCGACGAATTGCGGGTTCATCTTCAATTCGCCGAGAAGTTCGGCGATATTCATGCCGTCTTTTGCGTCGCGAGATTTGCCGTTGACGGTAAGTTTCATTTTTTTGCTCCGGGGTAATATAGATATTCGGAGACATCGTCTTTGCCGGCGGCTTTCTGGAGAACTTCCAGGTTCTGACGTATTTTGCCTACCTGATGCGGGAAATGCGAATCCGTACCCAGCGATATTTTTACGTTGCGGTCTATGCACAGGGCATAAAAATCGGGGTCCGGCGATGATGTGTGATGCGTGTTGATTTCTGCTGCGGTGTTGAACTCGCCGAGCATGTCAGCCATCAGCGGATAGAGCGTCTTGTCGACGGCGCGTTTTCGCGACGGAAATACGCGGAATGGATGCGCCAGAACGTCTACGCCGCCAGCCAGAATTTTACGATTCGTGTCCACAAATGCGTCGATGAATTGTGTTTGTGTAAAATCTCGCGGTTCGCCGGCTAACCAGTGAATCGCGCCGACTACAATGTCCGCCCATTGCCGGTCTTCGTCGTTTATCGTCAGGCAGCCGTCAGCATCGAGTTCCACTTCGAATCCCACACGTACGAACGGGTCGTCGCGATATGGTGCGACGAGCGTTTTGAAGATTGGTACGCGGCTGGCTGGGTTGTTTCGCCAGATGCAGCGGTTTATATGTTCCACGCCCCAGAATTCGTCGGCTGTGCAGTAAAGTTGCGGTGCGTGTTCGGTCAGACAGACTCCGCCCAAGCCTGCTTTTTTCGAGTCTTCCACAGCCTGCATTGCCGTCACGCCGCTGTTGCAGTAGGCAAGCTCTGTGTGACAGTGACAGTCCACGATTTTTGAATAGTCGAACGACATGGTGCGGCTAATATACACATATGTTCCGTTCCGTGCAAGCCGGACTTGTAAATCCGCTTCAATGACGTTACAATAATCGGGTCTTGTTGAAAATTAACAGTTTTTCAGGTGATACGATGGAAAAGATTGTAAAAGGCAAAGTTTTTGTAGCCGGCGATAATATCGATACCGACCAGATAATACCGGCCAAGTTTTTGAGTTATAATCCCGCCGACAATGATGAGCGGAAATTTTTCGGCCGCTATGCGATGGCTGGCGTGCCGGATAAGGAATCCGGCCTGCCGCAGGGTAATGTCAAATTCACGCCGGAAGATGAATTCAAAAGCCAGTATGTTGTCATCGTCGCCGGAAAGAACTTTGGTTGCGGTTCGTCTCGCGAGCATGCGCCGTTGGCCATCGCGGAAGCCGGCTGCCATATAATCGTCGCTGAAAGCTATGCGCGGATTTTCTTTCGCAACTGCGTGAACGGCGGCTATTGTGCGCCGATGGTTACCGGTGTGCCGATTTACAGGGAATTTGTCACCGGCCAGGATGTCCAGGTCGACCTCGATAAGGGTGAGTTGAAAAACCTCGCCACCGGCAAAACCTATAAACTCGAACCGCTGGGCGATGTCGCAGATATCGTAGCCGTTGGCGGTGTTTTCGAATATGCCCGCAAAACCGGCATGCTCCAGTCGTAAAATCAGATGAATGCACGCGAACTTGACGTACGTGATACGGATAAAGGCGCGATTCTGGCGGTGAAGGCTGTCCCGGGCGCAAGCAGGGATAAAATCGCCGGTCTGCTTGGCGGTGCGTTGAAAGTGACGACGTCGACAGCCGCCGAAAAAGGGCGAGCCAACAAGTCTGTCGCTGCCATCATTGCAAAATCGCTTGGCGTAGCTCCAGGAAATGTTGAGATAATTGCCGGCATGACCAACGCTCATAAGGAATTTATCGTTGTTGGGCTGAAGGCTGACGATGTCCGCAACCGCCTTGAGAAAATCTGATTCGTACAACGCGGGCAATATGTGGTACTCGCCGATTGATTTTCGCGTTTTAAGCGTTGAATTTTTTTAAAAAATAGAAATAAAAATAAAAAATTAAAAACCTGAAAAATTCTAAAATTTTTTAAATTTTTTAAATTTTTTAAAAAAGTTTAAAAAGTTTTAAAAAAATTACGGTTGACAATGGATTGTTTTGAACCGAGATATCGTTGGGAGATTTCTGAACCCTGGCCGCAGGCTGCGGAATTGGCCGAGAGGCTTGCCGTGTCGCCTGTCATCGCCCAAATACTTCACAATCGCGGAATTGACGATGAGTTGTCGGCAAAGCGGTTTCTTTCGCCCAAATGGTCGGATTTGCTCGACCCGCATGAGCTCGGCGGCTGCGAACAGGCGGCAAAGGTCATAGCCGCCGCGGTACGAGCCGGCAAACGTATGGTTATTTACGGCGATTACGACGTTGACGGAATTACCGCGATAACGATTCTTCATAACTGTCTGAAGCATGCCGGCGCAGATGTCGGTTACTACGTGCCCAACCGTCTAGAGGAAGGGTATGGCGTAAATTCCGCCGCGTTGGGTGAACTTATCGACGGCGGGGCTGAGCTTATTATCACGGTTGACTGCGGCATAAGTGCGTCAGCGAATTTTGCCGAATTCGCCGGCCGTGCCGATTTTGTCGTTACCGACCATCACTCACTTTCGGACGCCGTACCGGACATATCCGCCGTCGTCCATCCAGCCGTAAACGGGTATTCCAATCCATCGCTTTGCGGAGCCGGCGTCGCCATGAAACTTGCCTGGCAGATAGCTCGCGAACTTGAAGGCGTCGACCGTGTCAGCCGCCATATGCGTACAATGCTGATAAACGCCACAGCCCTCGCTGCTCTGGGTACTGTCGCGGACGTTGTTCCGCTTGTTGGGGAAAATCGCACGATTGCGGTTCTCGGACTGCTTGCCGTGGCGAGTACGGAGCATGTCGGCTTGCGGGCGATGGTCAATGCGTTCAGCAGCGGAGGGCCGTTATCGGTACGGGATATCGGTTTCGGGCTGGCGCCGCGCATAAATGCTGCCGGCCGAATGGGCCATGCTTCAAATGCGATTGAAATGCTTTTGACCGATTCTCCGCAGGTTGCCGTAAAAATCACCCGGGAACTCGACGAGCTCAACGAGCAGCGGAAAATTGTAGAAAAGGACATTACGTCGCAGGCTATTGAGATGGTGCATGCCGCCGGCATGGACGGCGATGACTGTCGTGCGATTGTGCTTTCGTCCGAAGATTGGCACAACGGCGTTATCGGCATTGTGGCGTCGCGGCTGGTTGACAGGTTCAACAAGCCGGCTGTAATGATAGCTTTCGACTCCAATAATCGCGGCCAGGGTTCGGCACGCTCCATAGACGGCTATCATCTTGCCGACGCATTGCATGCGTGCGGTGAATTTCTGATATCCAGTGGCGGCCACGCAAAGGCAGCAGGCTTGCGAATAGAGAAATCGCAGATAGCCGACTTTACGCGGGTATTTTTGGCACACGCGGCGGCGAATATTTCTTGCAAGGAGTTGAAACCAGCCGTGAAAGTTGATGTCGAATCCGTGTTGGCGGAACTTTGTCACATGAATACTGCCGCCGTTTTTGAAAAGATGGCGCCGTTCGGCGCTGGCAATAATCAGCCGCTGGTGCTTGTGCGGGGCTGTAAAATCGCGTGTCCGCCAAAGCGCATGGGCAAAACCGGTACGACGTTGAATCTTATGTTGCGTCAGGGCCAGCGTGGGCCGGTGATGCGATGCGTCGGCTTTGGCATGGGAGGGTATGCCGATGTGCTTCAGGGCGTGCGGGATGTCGATGTGCTGGTTACGCCGGTCATAAACCGTTTTAACGGCAATTTAACGGTTGAATTGCAGCTAAAGGATATTTCGCCTGCCGTGAACTGATGATAATTTTGAGGCAGGCGTTGAATCCGGAAAATTTGGTTGCAAAATCCGACGCCGTATCTAGCCGCAAGCGGTCATATAGAAATGCAAAAAGTCGATTTTATGCCTGAAAACATTGGGGGAAATGCGAGTCATTGCGAGTTGGTGAATGCTGCTGCGAGTGGATACGAACAAGACCCAAACTCCCGGAAGGACAATAACACCTCACAAAAAGCCCAACAAAAACGCAATTTCTGAAAATGATGTTTCTAAATCCGACGCATTGCCGTCTGAACTTCAATTCCTAATAGATTCTTGGTCGGTTCTGACCGACTCAAAACGCCACCAGATTATTACCAAAATGCGTCAAATAATCAAAGGGGTGTCCAATGGCTGAGATAATCGAAATTCCCCCAGGCTTGGCGGTTTTCAGCTTATCCCCTTGCGGCCAGGTTGTCGCAGATCGGGTGATAATAGTAGCTGACTGAAGCCACCCCAAACTACGACAGCCTTCTGGTATTCATACTCAATTCCTTTAAGGCTAATATTTTGATAACTCATTAAACTGTAAATGGTTGTAAGTTTTTAGTGTCAAATATCCACCTTCATAAACTGCAAAGGGCCGTTTTTTAAGCAATAAAATTGAAATCCGTCTCCAAAAAAGGTTAAATAACATCATTAATTTCAAGTATTAAAGGGCAAGCTATGGGAAACGAGGTAGCGGCAGAGGAAAAAAGGCAATATGGGCGACTATGAATAAAAAAGAACTTTCAGAACGTGATATTTGTACCAAGTTTATCACCCCTGCGATAGAAAAAGCGGGATGGGATATTCAGTCGCAAGTGAGAGAAGAAGTATATTTTACGGATGGCCGTATCTATGTACGCGGTAATTCTACTGCTCGCGGTCAGCGAAAATTTGCGGATTATATCTTGTATTATCGCCCAAATATTCCAGTTGCTGTTATCGAAGCAAAAGATAATAATCACTCCACAGGAGATGGAATGCAGCAAGCTTTGGATTATGCTGGTATTCTTGATATTCCTTGTGTATTCAGCAGTAATGGAGATGGTTTTATATTTCATAACCGTAGCGGAGATATCGTAAGCGAGGTATCGCTTCCCCTCGATTACTTTCCATCACCTGAGCAACTATGGAGCTTTTATAAGCAGTTCAAAGGTATTGAAACTCCTGATCAAGAGCAAGTTGTCTCACAGGACTATTATTTCGACGGTAGCGGCAGGAAGCCTCGTTATTATCAACAAATTGCTATAAACCGCGCGATTGAAGCAATTGCTAAAGGCGAAAATCGAATTTTGTTGGTAATGGCAACAGGAACTGGAAAAACCTATACTGCTTATCAAATTATTTATCGCCTTTGGTCTGCTGGAGTAAAGAAGCGCATTCTGTTCCTTGCCGATCGAAATGCTTTGATTGATCAAACCCAGCGAGGAGATTTTCGCCATTTTAAAGACAAGATGACAGTTGTCAAAAACCATAAAGTTGACAAATCATACGAGATTTATTTGGCTCTCTATCAAGGTTTATCCGGCAGTAATCCTGAACAGGATATTTTTAAGCAATTTTCTAAGGATTTTTTCGATCTTATTGTAGTGGATGAATGCCATAGAGGTTCTGCTCGTGAGGATAGTGCATGGCGGCGTATCCTGGAATATTACAGTAGTGCTACACACATTGGCTTGACTGCAACTCCAAAAGAAACAGAAGATATATCAAATATCGAATACTTTGGCGATCCGATTTATACTTACTCTTTGAAACAAGGCATCAATGATGGCTTTCTCGCTCCATATCGTGTTGTTCGCGTTGGATTGAATATTGACTTGGAGGGTTGGCGACCTCCTGCCGGTTATCTGGATAAATTTGGGAACCCAGTTGAAGATCGTATCTACAACCGGACGGACTTTGACCGTAACTTGGTGGTTGAAGAACGGCGGCAACTTGTTTCCCAGAAAGTCACTGAGTTTCTTAAGGGAACAGATAGATTCAGCAAAACAATTATCTTCTGTACAGATATTGAACATGCCGAAGGAATGCGTAGGGAAATGGTCAATGCCAACGGTGATCTTTCAAAAGCCAATCCCAAATATATTATGCGCATTACTGGGGACAATGATGAAGGTAAACGTGAGCTTGATAATTTTACAAATCCAGAAGAAACTTATCCCACTGTTGCCGTAACATCCAAATTAATGACTACAGGAATTGATGCCCAAACATGTAAGGTAATTGTTTTAGACTCGAACATCCAGTCTATGACGGAGTTCAAGCAG
>Ga0116171_10003161_pt1 | contig 15281 bp, 11 predicted proteins | sample AD_JPNHW2_MetaG_FD_89798 | JGI IMG/M metagenome (GOLD analysis project Ga0116171, IMG submission 89798) | Active sludge microbial communities of municipal wastewater-treating anaerobic digesters from Japan - AD_JPNHW2_MetaG | ecosystem: Engineered > Bioreactor > Anaerobic > Digestate | place...
TAGATTATATACTACTAATACAACATATGACCCAATATCATTAATTGATATTTCAAGCATTGCAACAAGTGAAAGTTTAACACTCCCATTATTAAGTGGTGGTGGTTTAACAAGCGTTGCTGTTAATAGCACAACAAGTTATTTTAGTGAAGTAGGCAATAAATTAATTACTATTGTTTTATATTATTACAATACATCCACTTCTTCTAATGAAACATTTACTTTTTCTTTTTACCAAGAATTAATTAATGATAGTAGTGAAATAATTGAGAATATAGACATAATCGAAACGCCTAAAATCGATATTAAAAATAGTTTAAGTATTGCTCTTAATTCTATTTCTTTAAATATAAAATATGTAGATGGAACAAGCGAAGATATAAATGCACTATCTTATTTTAGTGATAGTGCTTGGTATGATGGTGGAACAAACAAAGGACTACATTTATCGTGTTCAAAGGGGTTATATCTTAATGGAACTTTAATGACCGAAGGAGATATTTCAGTAAGCGACTTTGAAAATGTTTTATTCAAAGAAAATGGCGATAATGAAATAACTATTTCATTCTATTATTACGATAGCATACAAGACAAATATACCCAATTCTCTTTAACTTTTATTATCTTTATTAGTTTGATAACAAGTGTTTCTATTGAACCAAATAATGAGTATGTGCCTAATAGAAGATTTTACGGTGTATCATCTTATTACGAATTAACTTTAACTACTAACATTATTGATATTTCTATCTTTAAAAATGATGGAACAACCTCCTTATTAAGCGATTTAGCAAGTTATACATTGACAGCAACAGATAACAATACATTAGTGTCCTATGCAGTTGATGGTGTCTTGCCTAGTGGAGAATATACCATTACTCTTACATATAAGATTAGAAGCGATTATACCGATGAAACAGCAACTTGCCAATTAAAAGTTTATGATGTGCCAAACGCAACTTTAAGTGTTGTATTTAATAAATCAACTTTCGTAGTTAACCAAAGCATTTCTTATAGCGACTTTGAAAGCAAGATAGTTTATCCAATAAGCAACTCAGCATTAACATTTGAAAAGCCATTTTCTATCGCTTCTTTTTCTCCAAAAACTTCTACTAGCATTGGAAATAAAACGATTACATTTTCTTATAGCGGACATCAAAGCGGAAACAATTTAATAACAACCACAGCAGTTATTGTATTCGTGGCTCAACCTTATGATTACATTTACTACTTTGATAAAACCCCAACATTGGTTGGTGGTAATTTAAGATATGTAAGACACATTTATGGAGAGATACAAACCAACTACAATATGAACTTGGTTATTGATGGCACAAAAGATAGTTCACAAGTTATCGTTTATAACACAATTAAAGAAGAACTAAAACCATACACTATCGTTTACTTTGATAGCACAGACACTTGGTGGATAGTCAAGCAAGATACAAGCAAAAGATACGCGATTGAGAACGGTTCGCTTTGGCAACACACGATAAAGTTATTCGGTTTGCTTGAAATTTTTAATGCGAGAGATTTAACCGTTTGTGGTTTCAACAAAGATAGATACACGATTAAGCAAGTGCTAGATAGACTTATTTCTATGTGCGATATTGAATACCAAGTCGTATTTGATTTATACCCATATGTTGATGGAAGCCAAAAAATGACTTACTTAAAAACATTTGATAACTATACTCCTTCAAGTGCCTTAAAAGAATTGTTTAATGGTATGAACTGCCAAATAAAAGCCACTTTTACTACACAAAGCGAAAGGGTTGGTGCAAAAACTTATATTAGTTTAGACACAATACATATATCCCCTATATCAAAAAGCGGAATAACCGATACCCCCATTGACATTGATACTTTTGATAATGAAGAAGAAGAAATTAAAAGCGATGCCGAAAATTATGGGACACGAGTTGTAAGTAATGTTCAAAATTGTGTTAGTTCTAGTGAAATAAGGTTTCCTGTAATTGGTGCGACTAGGTTAACAAGCAATACCGAAAAAGTAAGCACCGACACTGTTGATACAGCAGTTTTAAGATTACCAAATAACGCTTATAAAGTTAATAGACTATATGGATATTATTGGTGCGATCTTGATGTATTTTTAGAGTTCAAAAACGGATACACAAAATCAACTTCATTACACTTATCTAATCTTTTCACTTGCGATCTAACTTATGCGAGCTTAAAAATTGCGGTAGATACACAATTAGATAATGCTGGGACTGACATACCTAGTAGTTCAAAAGGAACAATAAAAGATAGAATAGCCAATAGACTATATGCTTTTTATCAAAATATGTTATCTTCAAAAATTGGGGAGTTCAAGATAGAAAATGGTGGAGAATATTACCCATTAGACAAAACAACAAATGATAAGTGCGTATTATTTCTTGCTGATATAACACCCAGTCATGGAAATCTACCATATTTAGCATTAAACGATAAAAAACACGCTGATACTTGTTCGCAACACTCGTTTAGCACTATTTATTGGGAGCAAGGTTCTAATCAAATCAAAAACTTCCGTTTCTTAACTTCCGTTTATAAATATCAAAATAGTTTATCTAGCGATAGAATAACCGATGATTGGGGAACAATTAGCTATACTCTTGGAGATTGCGATATTTCTGCTAGGTTCGCAGTAAGCAACAATGCTGGTAAGGGAATGACGGTAGAATCCACAAAATATGCGGTTGAGTATGTGCCAATGAGTGATGTAAAAATGAAAGTTGATAATAACAAAGATGAGAACGATACCCATTTATACAACCAAAACGGAAAACTTATAGATAGTGGTGCGGTTTCAAAATTAGTTAACTCTTATTCTCAATCTATTAGTTCAAACGAGATTTCAAGAAGCAAGGTTTATTATAATTTCTTTAACATACCAAAAGTTGGTCAAATTGTTTTAGACGATGGAGAACAATACATTATCAACAATGTTTCTATTGATTTTAGCGAAAATGACAATAACCACTATCAAATGCAGTGTCAATTTGTTATGACAAAGAATACTGCTTGTAAATCAACAATGATAAGTGCGAATACCAACATACGAGATTACGATTGCCCACAACAAAACAATGTGGTTAGAAAACAAACTTATAGAGATTATATTGAGTTTAACCAAGTAGTAGATAATCAAGTCAACGAAACTCCTTATTTAGATATTGGAACAAACTTTATATTCGCTAGTGATTTAAAGGGAAACATTGATAACCATACTTGTATTTTCAAAGTCAATATGAGCAAATATGGAACTTACTACTACAAACTTCAATGTGTTAAATACAATCTTAAAAAGCAGTATGTAGAAGTATGCGACTTTGTTGACAATAATATTATCGGTTATGAAGCCAATAAACCTTATTACTTATTAACTCCTGAAACACTTATGAATTTTAGAAATTCAATGGTTAATACACCAATTTCTTATGTTAATGATTATGGAGAATTAAACTCGCTTGAATTAAGATTTTTGGATAAAGAGCAACTATTTAAGGCATACAGCACAATAACAAGTGGTGGCGAGTTCGCTTATTCTTATATGAATAATTATGTATCTCTACCAAGCAGTATTTGGACTTACATAAATAATACAAGCGGTAGATACGATATTGCTATTGATGAATTGAACTATAAAAAAGACGGACTTGAAATACCATTTTTTGAGTATGTGTGCCAAGTTTGTGATGAAAACGATATTGTTTGTGGCGAAGATTTAGTTAAAGGCGAAACACCAGAAAGTGGTAACTCATTTGTTTATGGTTATGCCATTACCGAAACTGCTAAAATCACACAAGAAAATGCCGAGTTGTTTATGCCGAGCGTTTTGAACTCATCAAACGCAACATTTACCTATGATGGTGCATCACATAAACTTACAATCGGTTTAATTGGAAACACTACTAACTTACTAAATCAAAATGTAGTTATCTTTATGTTTGAAACTGATAATCATAGAAATATTATTAGAAAAGAATTATTATTTGCCATAAATGGTTGTAAAACAAATGGGACTGACACAATAGAACTTTTTGTTAGTAATTATAAATTAAAGTAATGTTTGATAAAAGTATAAAATGTTTGTATTATTTAATTATAGGAAAGCGAGAAAATTATGGAAACAAAAGTAATGAAAGTTTATTATAACGAGCAAGGTTTACCATTTAAAGATAGTGCGTTAACTATCCCATATTCTATTATTGGTAGCGAATTTACTGGTGCGAATAACACAACCGAAATTAGATTTTATGCAGAAAACATTGATAATGAATTGACTTGGGTGGCAAATATTAAGTTGCAAGATGGAACTTTAACATATCGTCTTTTAACACCTGTTATTGATGAAGATAACAAAACATATCAACTATTAGAAATGGATAATGGAATTACATCTAAAAAAGGTTTTATCTATCTTGGCTTAAATGGTTATGGTGGAGAAACTTTAATCGAAGAAGTAGAAGATGTTTTAACAATTAATGGAAACCCTACTATTGTCGCAACAGGAACGATTAGTATTGCTTTGAATTATACTCCTATTGTTGTACCACTAGGAACAAGCATTGAACCAACCGAAATACAACAAATCTTGTCGGCGTTGTCTATTAAGCAAGATAAGTTTAATCTCAATAATGTTCGTGGGTACGATACTCTCGCTCTTGCCACAACTGACTTGCCTAATCTTATTGAAGGACAAATCATAATTGTTAAAGGAACACCAACCGAAATTTACCAAGTCCAAAGTGGTGCGTTGGTTGATTTAACCGTTAACAAAGCCACTAGAGATAGTTTAGGTAATGTTATTAAAGATAGTTATGTGTCGGCTGTTTATCCCACTTATAATGCCACAGCAGATAAACTCTTTATTGAAACCTATGGTGTGGAAGATGGTTTATTGGCGAATAATGAAGTTATTTTACCAAAAGCCACCACCACGAAAAATGGTTTAATGTCTTCAACCGACAAAACAAAGTTAGATGCTTTGCCAACAAAAGGTCAATACGACAGCGATATGGTTCTCAAAGTGCCAACAAATCGCAAGATACTTGGCATTGATTTAACCGATGATATTTTACTTGGCGAGTTTAAGACCGCACTTGGCGAAGCAACCGATGTTTTAAGCGGTCTTATGTCCGCAACTGACAAGGCAAGATTAAACGCCTTACACGCTTTATTGGGTGTCGAAAGCGACGCTGACGCTACTGTTAACACAATTAACGAAGTGTTGGCTATTTTCAATAATTATCCAGAAGGTGCTGATTTAGTCAATGCCCTTGCTGGTAAAGTCGATAAAGTTGCTGGTAAAGGTTTATCAAAAAATGATTTTACTGATATTCTCAAAGCGAAGTTAGACAGTCTATTAAGTGGCGATAATTATTACAATAAAGAATATATTGACGCCCTCAAAGACCTTAATGGTTGGTCTAGTTCTTTAATCACCCAATCCGCTTTAACTAATGGACAAACAGTCACCAAAGCCACATTAAGTGATTTTGATGTCATTAAGTTATTTGCCCGTAATACTTCCACCAACGAAATTGATACCGATAGTTTTGATACAAGTGTCGGTTTAGTTAATGATTATGAATATCGTTTATTTGATAATGCCAATATCAAGTTTGTCATCGGTGCGACTAACTGCACATTTACCGATACTGTCGGTGGTTATGAACTTAAAATCATCGGGCAAAAGTATGTCGCCCAAGAAGCCGAGAATGTTGTTTATGACAACACAGTCAAAAACCTGCTAGTCGCTACTAATGTCCAAGATGCTATTGATGAGATTACCGATGAAGTCTTAACGCCAACTTACGATACTGTCTTACAACCAGATTTGATTACAGAGATTACCGCCACTAACAATGTCGAGATTATTGACGATGCTGGTGTGCTAATTAAAGTTGAAGGCAAGACACCAGCAAGTTTAGAAAAAGCCGATTTAATTGCACAAGGCGTTAAAAATGATAGCGGTGTTTTATTCAGTGAATTAAGTGATGCCGAAATTGAGGAACAATTAGCGATTTGGTTAGTGCAAGGTTATCCAACACATATCAATAAAATCATCAGCAAGAGTGATAACTTATTCGATAGCGAGTTCTATCCTTTAACAGATTTAGAGAGTGAAAACTTAATACCCAATAGCGATTTACTTTTGGATGCTAATGCTAATGGCATCCCTGATGGGTTTTCTCTTTCGGTTGCAACCACAAACAAAGTCTTAGCAAACGGCGAAATGTCATTTACAACTAATGCAACTTATCAATCTTTTGCTGTTAGTCCATCACCCATCTCTGTTGCGGGACAAAAGGCATATTGTGGTGCGTATGTTAAATCCGATAAAAACAGAATTAGACTTATAACGGTTAATGGCGGTGGTTCTTATTCCACACAATATCACTCTGGTTCAAATGAGTATGAGTATTTAAGTTTTATCGCTACTGCCACTTCTACAACTCACCCTTTTTATATCGAAGAAGGTGAAAACACCAACCCCGCAAGTAATGTTTCAGTTCAGTATATGGTATATATCAACATCGCGGATTTAGTATTTCGTGGTATCTTGCCAAGTGGTTTAACTGATGCACAATACAAAGCGATACTTGATAGTGCTTGTAATCGTTCCAAGACACCAATGGTCAATGTTCCTTTGAGGGAAACAAGTTTAATCAGTGTCGAGCCAAGCACCGCCTATAAGTTCATTAAAGCAAGTGCTAATAACCCTATTCATAAGGTCGTAGAATATGCTACCGATGGACAAGTGGTTAAAGTCACTACATTAAGTTATACCGACCATAAGGCAACCTTTACTACGCAATCACAAACGACCAAGATTAAGTTAGTTAGTGATTTGATGAACCGCGTGCCGAACTTGGTTAGCAATAGCGATTTACTGATACCAAAAGCAAGTCCAAATGAAAATCAACCTTTGGGATTTTATTATGCTGGTGCTACTACTGACATTAGTTTGGTTAATGGTATAGCGAAGTTTACTGCAACCTCTCAATTAGGTCGCTTCGTGAACAATTTTAGCGGTAATAATAACAAGTTCTATGTTTTTGGTAGTGTTAAGGCAAATAGTAATCTCGTAAGATTGACTGCAAATGTTGTTGGTGGTGCAGTTTCTCATAGTGGCAGTGGCAATTTTGAATATCTATCTACAATTCAAATTATACCTGATGGTAATGGTTTATTAGTCGCTGATTATCGTTCCAGTGGTTGGACACCTATCGAAGTAGATTATGTTGGTGCATATAATATCACAACCTTTATCAACGCTGGTGTTGTCAATGATACAGGCACTTTGTTCTCTCGTCTAACTAATGATGAAATTAAGGAACAAATGGATATATGGGTGCAAAACGGTTTCCCTGACCAAGTTATCCACGCCCTCTATCCCAATGGTGTTGATAGTGCGATTGCCATTAAATACAATGATGCCGATGATATTTTTAGACCACAACAAATTGATGAACTGCCACTCGGCATCACTTTAAGAAGTGGCGAGTATTGGCAAGATGGCTATGTCGTTAAGCAAAATGGCAACGCTGAATACTACCCATTACCCACAACTTTAAGTGCTTGGAACTACGGACAATTACAAGCCGTTTACGATAGCGGTATCCCTGCCGACTTTACGATTAAATTTGCCCAAAATACCAAAGCCCAAGTTCAAACCAATAGCGACTATCTCATTGAAGCAAGGGAAAGACTTGACACTTTACGAAGAAACCAAGAGTTGTTAATTGAAAAATTAGGTGTCGATGTCGAAGCCGATGACTACGATAGTTTTGTAGGCATCACAAGTGCCGAATATGAATACTTTGGTCTTGAAGGCATTGAAGAAGGCGATGAACTTAACATTGATGCTTACGGACAAGGTGTCTTAAACTTACTGCCTAATACGATTACCGCTACCCAAACGGCAGTTGGCTTAACAATTACCTACGATGACACCACAGGCATTGTCACGGTCAATGGCACATCCACAATGGCGAATAACTTTATTCTTAAAACAGGCATGGTGCTTGGTTCACCACAATTAGCAACAGGAACAACCGTTCAACTGATGCGATACTTTGTTGATGGCACGGTTAACCTTAATGGCTCGTATATTGGCTATCTTTTGGCTGGAACAAGCGTCAGCAACCGTATCAATGAAAATAGCGAGAGTTTATATGACCCATACATCAATGCTTCGGGCGGATTAAAAGCGTCAGGTGCTTTAAGTGGTGTTGCTGGAACAAGCGGACAATCGTTAATCTTCCAAGTGTTCGCAAGTGGAATGGTCTTTACCGACTTTAAGTTCAAACTCGGTGTCTTTGAAGGTCTAACCTTGCAACCTTTCGTAATGCCATCGTTAAGCAACTCAACTGCTGTCGATGTCTATAATAAGACCGCTAATAAACTTAATACCGCCTATACCGCTACGCCAAGTGCGGTCAGTGGCATTACTGTCACCTATGACCCTTTAAGCCAAGAATACATTTTTGATGGCACGGCAAGTGGGGCGAACTCAATTACCTTATCGACTAACCTATTTAGCGTTAAGTCTGGTGATAGACTATCAATTAAGAGAGTTTATCAAAGTGGCGACATTACAGCGGTTAGTGCCTTACCGACTATCAGTTTAATCAGTGGAGCAACCACTATCGTTAGCAATAGCATTTATAAGATGACTGCCCCCGAAGGACAAACACCGACACCCGATGTCACTTTTAATACGGGAACGGCAAGTGCTGATTTAACAAATGTCACCTTAAAACTAACCTTTGCGAGTGGCGATGTGTTCACTTCCTATCGTTGCCGAATTATGATACACGATAAGTCAAGTGATATTGGCTATGTCGGTTATAGTTCGACCAAGATTGGCTCGATTAGTCTTGAAGCAGGAGCAAGAGGCGAATTATCGTTTACCGCCATTGACTTTGGTATCTTATCGTTTGTGCCACAACAAAATAAATTAAATGTGGTATTTGGCACAAGTCTAACCGACCTATCAAAAACCAACCTCGAATATAACGCTGGTATCCAATCGCCAAACCGCCGTATCAGTGAACTCAACGAACGCTTATCTAATGTTGATAATGTATTTAGAGATAAGGTCATTGCGATTTGGGGAGATAGTCGTGAGAGCAACAACCCAACCAGCGACCCGAATGGCATTGGCGACCAAAAAGATACTTCCTATCCCGCTATTTTAGCCAAGAAACTTGGGGCAACTGTCCTTAACTTTGGCTTATCTGGTGGTTGCTGGGCGGAAAATACAACTCAACAAGACGCTTCAAGTGCCATTGTTAATCGTGTTAATAGCCAAGATGTCGGGGCAAGTGCTGATGTAATTTTAATATCATCAATGAATGACTTTAAGTTAGCGACACCACTTGGTAGCCCAGACACAAGCAATAAAACTGCTTCAACCTTCTATGGTGCGATGCGTTTAACCTATGACCGTTTAGCCACGAAATATCCCGCTAAAAAGATTTGGTTAGTCTTACCTCAAAAGAGATTTGATGAAGCCACAAACTATGGTGGTGGAGATTACTTATCTTATCGTAAAGCCCAAATTGAAGTCGCAAGAGAATATGGTATTCCTACCATTGACTTATACAACAACTTCCCAAATACCAAGCCAACATTCTATGCAACTTACATGCTTAACGATACTCATTTCTCTGCATTGGGAAATGATTATGTCGCAGAAATCATCATGCGTTCATTATTGGGAAACGGAAATAGTGGCGTTGTCGAAACATTACCAGCACTTCCAACTTCAAATGGCACATATACTTTGAAACTTACGGTTTTAAATGGTGTCAATACTTTTAGTTGGGTATTAGATAATTAAGGAGTAAGTTATGATAAATCAAGAAGTCAAGAAAATCTACGCTATTGCAGTCAGCAAAGATAGTAATGGCATAATTAAGGAAATCATTGAAATTAAAAATGTCAACGAAGAAAAGTTCAAACAACTTAAAACCGAAGCAAGCGGTTATTTGGCTATCGTTCAATTAAAAGAAGATGAACAAAATAAAAAAGAAAAAGCGATGCTAAAACGAATTGCGTTTATTGAAGAACAAAATATTCTACTTAAAAAAGCGATTTGCGAACTTGCTGGACTAGACTTTGAAGCATTAGACGAGAACATTAAAGGGTTGATAGGAGAATAATATGACTAAAACAAAAAAAATATTGCTAATTGTTGGGTTAAGTTTATTAGCCCTTTTAGTGATTTGCGGACTTGTCTTTTGGCTATTATACCCAGAGTTAGTAGTTCAATGGGCGAATGTTGCTTGGGATTGGCTAAACGCACCTTTGCCTATCGTTGGTGTATCTACTCTCATTGTTGGTATGTTTGCAATTAAACTCGTATCTATGACTTCGTGGGGAAAAGCCCAAGTTTCAAAGATTAAAGCCACTTATGAAGAATATAAAACTCAAATTGGTGGCGAACTATCTATGTCAAAAGAAAGAGTTGATAGTCTAGTAGAAGAACTTAAAGCGAAACAAGCCGAAATTGAATATCTTAAAAGCAAACTGATTGAACTATGCTCAACGATTAAAAATAAAAAGGTCAACGAACTAGGAGAGGGGATTAAAAATGAAGAAACCATTAACAGCGACACAACGCAAGAATAGGTATCGTTCATTACAATATACCACATTCGCAAGCGAGTTTATTTCTATCTTAACTCCTTATATCATTTTAGGTTCAGTTAACTTCAATGAGTGGTTTCCTAATAGTGAAGCAGGTTTTAGGGCTGGACTTGGTGGAGCATTGGCTCTTGCATTAATGGGTATCGCGGTATTTCTAGTCACGAAAAAGAATGAAGAAAACAACAAATTGACGAATGGGTGGATAACACTTATGGTTGGTTGGTTCTGCGTAGCGTTTATATTCTTATTGTTAGGAAATATCATAGACCAAATAGCCGAAATAATGCTATGGGGTGGATTAGGAATCATTGGTGCGTTTGGACTACACCTTACAAGCCAACACTTTAAGAAGAAAGCCGACTTTTATAAATCGGCACTAGACAAAGTAGAAAAAGAAGAAATTGTTGAACAAGTTAAAGAAGAAAAGAAAGTTGAGCCAACGGAATGAAATCATTAGCAAAAAAGAAAATCAAAACATTCTTCAAAAAGAAGTTAGGTTGGATAATTGGCAGTGGTGTATTTCTAGTTTTAGGGATCATAGTTTTCTTTGTGGGGCTTTCAGTGACAGGTTGGGACTTTGTAAAATGGATAAATGGACCTTATTTTACAACAACACTAATTTTGTTAATTTTAGGTCTTGCTTGTATAGTTATATTAACTCTCGTGTTTATTCAAATTAAAATTATGGGGGGCGAAAAAGATGAGTAGTTTCGCAGACAAAGTTAAAAAAATTGACTTAAAGCAAAGCATTAAAGCGTTCTCTCTCGTTTGGGGTTTAGTCTTTATTGTAATTATTTCAATTACTAATATCGGCATTGACAAAAACTTTGACTTAATTAAATGGTTAGGAAACTCGCTTATCCTACTTGGTATTATGGTGTTCGGTTTGCTTATTGGAGAAAGTATCTCTATTGATAGACAAAAAGAAAAGGTCGGTGGGCTTTTTCAAAGTAATTTATCTAAATATAATGAAAAGTTAAAGTCGTTAGATAGCATAATCATCTACTTCTCGCAATTCTATGATTGGTTTATGCCACTTGATTTGGAGAATAAAAAGATTGAATATCTAATAGCAAACAATGTTAACTCCCAAAAGGCAAAAGACATTGTCAAGTATTGCGACATGGACGACTACGAAGAACTTAAAAAACACGCCATTGTTAAAAATGGTATCCCTATTGGAAAACTGCAAAACTTTGAATGGGAAGCAGTTAAAGAAGTATTAAATGGCGAAATATCCATTAAAGTAAGTGGTGCTTCTTACTACCTAGATGCATTTAGTTTAAGTAGCAGAAAATCAGTATTAGAGCAAGGCGATGTGTTTGAGAAACAAAGAAAAGTCAATAAGACAATAAATCGCTCCATTAAAATCGTTTCTAGTGTGCTTGTATCAATAACAATGGGTATCTTAACAGTTCAAGACTTTATGAACGGAAACGACGCCCAAGCGTGGGTAAACCTAGTTTCTCGTGTGACTGCTTTATTTACAAGTCTATTATCTGGTTGGCTTGGTGGAACTATTGATGTAAAACTTCAAGCAGGTATATTAGGACATAAACTCAATGTGTTAAATCTATTCTCCAATGCTTATGATAAAAAACTATTCGCCACTTATAACGAGCGAAGCAAAGCCAAAGAAGAATATGAGAATTTTATTAAACAAGAACCGAAACAAATAGAAAACCCTATTGTAGAGCCGAAAAAAGAAGTTGTGAACGAATTACAAAAACTTGAAGAAAAGACCGCTTAAAGCGGTTTTCTTTTTATATATAACCCCCCCTTATTTCTAATACACAAAATCAATTATAAAAAAACATTATTTATTTTATTTGGTTAACATAATCTTTTTATAAACGAATTGAAAAAATATGGGACACGAGTTGAAAGTGTAGTTCTCGGTGTTCATTTTTCGTGATTTTGACTACCCAAAAAACTGATAAAAATAGGGGAAATCTCATAAATTGTATGATAAATGCTGGAAAATAATGCCTAAATAATAATTACTCCAATGATAATTTTTTGTTGACACTATATATATATCTCTATAAAATGAGAATTAGGAAATGAAAGGAGATTAGAAATATGAATGAAAAAACATTTCCGGATATGGTTGGTGGCAATTACTTTATTGAGTTAAACGCTATCAATGTCAGTGACAAGATAGAAAAGAAGAATGGACTATCTTATCTTTCTTGGGCTTACGCTTGGGGGGAGTTAAAGAAATTACACCCAGATGCAAACTACACGATTTATGAAAACAAGGATGGTTGGAACTACTTTACCGACGGAAAAACTTGTTGGGTTAAAACGGGTGTTAGTGTCAATGGACTAGAACACATTGAGTATTTACCCGTGATGGACTTTAAGAACAAGTCTATCCCACTTGATTTAGTCACAAGTTTTGAAGTTAACAAAACCATTCAACGCTCACTTACAAAAGCAGTGGCAAGACACGGACTTGGACTTTATGTCTATGCTGGGGAAGATTTACCAGAGGACAACAAAGTAGCAGTTGACGAAAAGCCGAACTTGAAACAAAGCACCTTAAACGCTATGGAGTTATTTAGTATTGACATCAACGAACTTGCTAAATATCTAAAAAAGGGCGTGGGCGAGTTAACTGATGAGGAGGTTATGGCTAATGTTGAACGCAAACGAGCAAAATTACAAGCAAAGTAGAGTTGTTGCTAGATTTGACGAAGAAACCCATACTTACTACGATCAAGATAACAAACCATTTATCTCAACTACCCAACTTTTAGAGGTTGGTGGCATTACTCCATCATACGATTTTGTGGATAAAGACTTATTGAAAGCGAGTGCTGAAAAAGGCAATCTTATTCATAAAGAAATTGAAAACTATATCAAAAATGGGGAAATTGGGTTTACCAAAGAACTAGATGAGTTTATCAACTATCTTAAAGCCCACAAATTAACCCCTGTGGCAAGCGAAATGGTCGTTAATGATGATTTAGTCGCTGGAAAGATTGATATTGTCTTAAAAGCCGAGAATGGCGAATTGATATTAACCGACAATAAAACCACTTCTACCATTCATACCGATAGCGTGAGTTGGCAATGTTCCATCTATAAAAAGTTATACGATGGTTTACACGAGCAAAAGATATCTCGCCTATGTGTGTTCCACTTTAATAAAGATGGCGAACTCAATGTGCGTGATTTACCAATTAAATCAAAAGAAGTGATTGATGAACTTTATGAATGGTATAGGACTAAACCCGACACCAAATTTGAACTATCAAGCATTGGGCAATTAAGCGAGCTCTATGAAGTTGAAAAAGTTATCGCCTACTTTGAAAACCAAAAGAAAGAGTGGGAAGAAAAGTCCAACACTATGCGTGAAAGCATTGTCAGTGTAATGAAAGAAAAGGGCATTAACAAGTTTGAAAACGAAAAGATTATGATAACTTATATCGCCCCGAGTATTGCAAAAACACTAGACACTGCGAAACTCAAAACCGAGAAACCCGAAGTCTATAATGCGTATTTGAAAGATACGGAAAAGAAAGAACAAGTTAGAATTAAACTTAAAGGAGAAAAAGGAAATGATTAACAATGTAATCTTAATTGGTCGATTAGTGCGTGAACCCGAATTAAGAAAATCTAGTTCGGGTAATTCGATAGCGAACTTCACTATCGCAGTGGACAACCGAACAAAAAACCCTGGCGGAACAAAAAGTACAAGTTTTATACCTTGCGTGGCTTTTAATCAAACTGCCGATAATGTGGTTAAGTTTGTCCATAAAGGTTCACAAGTGGCGGTTCAAGGCGGATTAAGCCAAAGAACCTATCAAAAGCAAGACGGAACGAAAGTTAGCATCTTTGAAATCTTGTGCGATGCTGTCCAATTTTTAGAACCACGAACGAGCGAACAAACAAACTTACCACAGGTCGAAGAACCAATGGATGATGACCTACCATTTTAAGGAGAAAATATAAAAAAGATTAAGAAGTAATTTATGAAATTTAGATCTAATAGAATTGATATTCTAGGCACGACTTGGACGATTCAAAAAGCCAACGAAAACAACGACTCAAATCTTATTAACAATTTTGCATATACTGATAACTTCGCAAAGATAATCACTTACGAACCATTAGCAAAAAGACCGAACAATACAAAGAAACTAGATGAATGTCAAAAAGAAGTTTTGCGACACGAAATTATACACGCTTTCTTATTTGAAAGTGGTTTGGAAGATTACAGCAAGGATGAAGTTTTAGTAAATTACATAGCAATTCAATTTTATAAACTAGACAAATTGTTCAAAGAACTTGGTGTTTCAGAAGGGAATAAGTAATTTATGAAACCTAACGAACAAGAAATTGCCGAGTTTCAGGAAACTATTACGGAAGATGAACTAATCGAGTATCTAGCCGAATTTCATCCAACAAAAAAGAAAAAGCCAATTATGGAAGAAATAATAGAAAGTGAGGAATATTATGCGAGAAGATAATACTTTAATGGGTAATTGGGCTAACAGCATATCTTTAAGCGGCGTTATATTTCAAAGACCTTATATTAAAAAGATTATAAAGGGAACTAGTGAAATGGAAATAGCAACATTTATACTTGCCCAACCCAACTACAA
>Ga0116171_10003162_pt1 | contig 15281 bp, 11 predicted proteins | sample AD_JPNHW2_MetaG_FD_89798 | JGI IMG/M metagenome (GOLD analysis project Ga0116171, IMG submission 89798) | Active sludge microbial communities of municipal wastewater-treating anaerobic digesters from Japan - AD_JPNHW2_MetaG | ecosystem: Engineered > Bioreactor > Anaerobic > Digestate | place...
CTCCTTCGGCGTAAAACTCATCCTGCCGAACGAGCATTCCCGAAGAATTATACAATTCGAGCAAAAGCTTTCCTGAAACACCGGCTGGCATTTTTAAAATCAATTCAGTTGTAAATGGGTTTGGATAAACTGAATAGCCAGCCTTTGCCAGCTGATCTTCAGCACCAGTTACTAACTTCCATTGCTGATCTAAATAAGTAAGCCGCTGGGTTATCCAGTTTTTCATCCATACAACTTCGTCTGAATATGTTTGCCCGACATAGTAATTAGGCCATACATAAGAACCCAAAACACCCTGCCAGCGCAGGTAATTGCGATCTTTCGATTCTGAAAGCAAATTGGTCAGACTGTCAACCACAAAAGTTATCCGTTCGTCAGATAATTCTTTCTTCCGCAGTGTGGTCCAGCGGCTTTTCAGTTTTGCAATGTAGTTCTGATCTTTTACCAATTTACCCCACCAGAAAGGATTTTGCCAATAATCGGTGCCCAAATTCGCCTGATACTGAAAGCCTTTTGGAACCCAACCCTGGTAATAGTCGGCATTCCCATATCCAAGGTTAAAATCCCAAATGGGGCCACAATTCAATAGACCATTTTTGTCTTTATACAGAAACGAGCTTAGCCGGTAGCCATCAACATTCTTTGACAACTCATTGATAATCATAAAATCAATGAATGTTGAGTCGTTCAAAAACTCGTGATAATTTCCGGGATAGTTGTAATTTTCGTTGTACAAAGCGCTTTCAGTCGATTTAATGTACGATTGAATATAGCTTTTCTGTGCGCTTGTAATCTCATCAGCCTTGGGATAGTCGTATTGGTAATAGGTTTTTCCAGAAACATTTGAATAATTTGAATACCAGCCATCTCCTCCGCTACCGGTTACCTTATCTATTTTAACGATGTACCCTCCAGTCAGTTCTTCTCCTGAATTATCGGTTGTTGTTAGCTTGGCGATATCAACTCTGGATTTGTTTCGTTTTATTTTTTCCATCAAAACATATACACCCTGATAAGTTCCGTTTAAAAAAAGCTCTACAAACCGGCACCGTGGCGACCAATGTCCCAAAGTAGCATCCAATGTGTAGGTCAATACATCGCGGATCAAAGTTTTGTCTGTGTATGGCGCATAAAGAATCCAATCGTTTTCTTTTGGCATATCAAGCAACGGATAATCAGTCGAAACCAGGCTGCTGTTTTTTGTTTCCAAGCCGTAGCTTTTCTTCGGAAATTGCTGAGAAGATGAACCTCTGATCTCAATGCCAATTTTCCCGTTAAAGTTGTTCTTTGGATCACTGAGAGAATTTCGCTTTCCGGCACCATTCCAGATAATACCCATGTCGGCTATTATTTTCGGATCGTCAACAATCGCATTTCCTCCTGTATTTATAATAACCAATGGGAGGTTTGATGACGTAAAATAAATCTGCGCAAACGTTTCAGAAGAAATAAAAAAGAGAAAAAGAAAAAGCAGGACGCACCTGTAAAGGGAAGTCATTTGTTTGTGGTTAGTTCGTTTTTAAAAGAGCAAAGCTCCCGAATAAAGGAAGCTTTGCTTTAAATCGTTATGCTATAATTCGCGAATCCAAATATTACGGTAGCTAACAGGATTTCCATGATCCTGAAGTTGAATTGGTCCGGCGCCGTGAGGTTTCACAAAATACTCGGGAATTCCAATGTATTCAGTTGGCCCGCGTAATGCAACATGGTTTTGAACCAGCACACCATTCTGAATTACAGTCACATAAGGTGGAGTAAAATAGGTGCCGTTTGGATTAAAGCGTGGTGCCGTATAAATAATATCATACACTTGCCATACACCAGGTCCCTTGCAAACATTTACAAGCGGAGGATGCTGTTTATACAAACTTCCGGCTTGCCCGTTGCGATAAGTACGGTTGTTAAAGTTGTCAAGAACCTGCACTTCATAAAGTCCCTGAAGAAAAATACCACTATTCCCGCGGCCCTGGCTTTCGCCAACTACTTCGGCAGGTGTGCGCCATTCGATATGCAACTGAAAATCGTTAAACTGGCGTTTTGTTTGAATGATACCGGTTCCTTTCACAACAGTTACACAACCATCAGCAACTTTCCATCCAGGTTCTGCTCCAGATGCGTTAGTCCACTCCTGATTCAACACTTTACCATCGAACAAAACAATGGCATCCGAAGGTGCATCCTGAGGTGTTTCGCCCGGAGTTACAACTGAAATTTCGGGATCCCAGATTTCGGTCATCTCTGGTTTCATAGGGAAATCTGTTCTTCCCTGAGCAAAAACAGTCGATACAGCGAGAACTGCTGCAGCTGAAACAAATACTCTTTTCATCTTAATTGGTTTTAGTTGATTTTTTTGATTCTATTATAAATCAAGTTCTTTCATAATTGCATCAATCTTTTCGTCGGCAACTTTTTCAACAACATAATACTGCGACCTTTCGGTCAAATTGCCAGCTACTTCGAAATAAAATTTAATTTTAGGTTCTGTTCCTGAAGGTCTTACCGAGATTTTAGTGCCATCTTCGGTAAAAAACTGCAACACATTCGACGTAGTTTTCTGATTAATCTTCGTTTCCTGTTTTGTTAACAGGTTTTTAGCCACAAGCGTTTCGTAATCCTTTACAATGGCGAGTTTTGAGCCTCCCAATACTTTTGGCGGATTGTTACGGAAATTAACCATCATTTGCTGAATTTCTTCGGCCCCGGTTTTTCCCTTGCGGACAACATATTTCATTTTCTCACGCGAATAACCGTATTCCAGGTAGATGTCGAGCAGCATTTCGAACAGCGATTTGCCCTGGTCTTTTGCCCACGCAGCAATTTCGGCCATCAATGCGCACGACGATACCGCGTCTTTATCGCGAACAAAATCGGCTGGCATGAAGCCAAAACTTTCCTCTCCACCACCGATGTACACTTTTTGTCCTTCAAAATCGCGAATAACTTCGGCGATGTACTTAAAGCCAGTGAACACGTCGAAGTATTCAACCTTATTTAGTTCAGCAATTTTAGCAATGAGTTCGGTTGTAACAATTGTTTTTACAATAAACTCGTTACCAGCCAGTTTCCCGCTTTCCTTCCGTTTGCTGATGATATAATAAATGAAAACCAGAGCAGTTTGGTTGCCATTCAGAATTATAAACTGACCTTTATCGTTTTTTACCGCTACGCCGATACGGTCGGCATCGGGGTCGGAAGCCAAAACTACGTCGGCGTTGGTTTCAACTGCTTTTGCAATGGCCATTTCCAATGCAGCTGTTTCTTCCGGGTTTGGCGAAACTACGGTTGGAAAGTCGCCGCTAACCACATCCTGCTCCGGAACATTAATAATGTTGGTAAAGCCGAATTTGCGTAATGCAGCCGGAATGAGTTTAACTCCTGTTCCGTGAATTGGAGTATATACAATTTTAAGATCTTTCTGGCGCTCAATAACATCGGGCGAGATAGAAACACTTTTCACTTTTTCGAGGAAAAGTTCGTCCATTTCAGTACCCATGATTGAAATAAGCGAAGGATCACCGTTGAATTTAATATCAGAAGCTTTAACCGTCAGTACTTCGTTAATGATATTTACATCGTGAGGCTCAACAATTTGTGAACCATCTGTCCAATATGCCTTATAGCCATTGTATTCTTTTGGATTATGCGAAGCTGTTAAGATTATACCGCTCTGGCAACCCAGCTGACGTATTGCAAACGACAATTCCGGCGTTGGACGCAAATCTTCGAACAGGTAAACTTTTATCCCATTTGCTGCAAAAATTCCGGCACTGGTTTCGGCAAATAACCGGCTATTGTTACGGCAATCGTGCCCGATGGCTACTTTTACTTCCTGACCAGCAAAGCACTTTTTCAGATAATTGCTCAAACCCTGGGTTGCAGCTCCAACAGTGTAGATATTCATGCGATTGGTTCCGGCGCCCATAATGCCGCGCAAACCACCGGTGCCAAATTCAAGATCGCGATAAAACGAATCGATCAACTCGGTTGGATCGTCATTATTTAACATCCGGCGAACTTCAGCTTTTGTTGCTTCATCATAAACATCAGTCAGCCATTCTGCAGCTCTGGCTTTTACACTTTCTAATACGTCTTGATTTGTTGCCATATCTTTCAATTTTTATCTGAAATATTCAACTAAACTATCTCTCCAATGAGGTATTTTCAAGCCAAAAGTAGCTTTAATTTTCGATTTATTCATTACGCTGTATGCCGGACGTTTTACCGGCGAAGGATAATCTTCGGATGCAATCGGTTTCACAAAACAGTGTATATTTTTAATATCAAAAATTGCCTTTGTAAAATCGTACCAGCTGGCAACTCCTTCATTAGAATAATGGTAAATACCAGGAATATACCGCACTTCAGATCGTTCCGCAGATAAAATAATCGTTAAAATTGCATGGGCCAAATCGGCGGCATTAGTAGGGCTACCTATTTGATCGGCAATAACGCCTATTTCAGTTTTTTCATTTCCCAAACGAAGCATGGTTTTCACAAAGTTGTTTCCAAACGCCGAATAGAGCCACGACGTCCTGATAATCAAACTCTCCGGATTTTTTTCGCGACAAAAAATTTCGCCGGAAAGCTTCGTACTTCCGTAAACCGACTGCGGATCAACCGGATCACTTTCAGTGTATGGTCTTGGTCCGTTCCCATTGAACACATAGTCCGTTGAAATATGAATCATTCGACAAGCAATTTTCGACGACTCCTCTGCAAGAATCTCAACAGCTCGAGCATTCAAGAGGTATGCTGTTTCCTTATCGCTTTCTGCCTTGTCAACAGCTGTATATGCAGCGCAATTAATCAGATATTCAGGCTTCAAACCAGCAAGAAATTTTTGTACTTCGGTCTGACTGGTTATATTTAACTCAGCCACATCGGTAAAACAAAATTCTAGCGTTGGATAATTTCCTATGATTTTTCTAATTTCTGAACCCAACTGCCCATTTGCGCCGGTTACAAGTATTTTGGTCATTAGGCTTCAAATTTGAAATTGATATCGGCATCTGATAAGAAAGGCAATATCCTGTCCTTTTCCGAAATTACCTGCAAGTCTTTCGGTAACATCCAGTCGATATTAAGCGAAGGATCGTCGAAGCGAACTCCTCCTTCGGCTTGCGGATTGTAAAAATTATCGCATTTGTATGAAAAGATAGCATACTCGCTCAGTACTGAAAATCCGTGAGCAAAACCTTTTGGTATATAAAATTGTCGTTTGTTGCTGGCACTTACGATTACCCCATGCCATTTTCCAAAAGTCGGCGATCCAACTCTTAAATCTACAGCTACATCGTAAACCGTTCCGCGAACAACCCTGATTAGCTTAGTCTGTGCATAGGGAGCGCGCTGGTAATGCAGTCCTCGAATAACTCCGTAATGCGATTTTGATTCGTTATCCTGCACATACTCTGAAACCAATCCAGCCTCAGCAAACTTATTTTTATTAAAACTTTCGAAAAAATAGCCTCGTTCGTCAGCAAAAACCCTAGGCTCAATTACTAAAAGTCCCGGAATCGGGGTTTCTATGATCTTCATTCTGGATATTTAAAAGGAATAAACTTTTCGGTTGGCAAGTTTAATCAAATATTCGCCATATTGGTTTTTCTTCAATGGCTCTGCCAGCTTGAGCAGCTGCTCTTTGTTTATGTATCCTTTAAGAAATGCAATTTCTTCGATACACGAAACTTTCAATCCTTGCCTTTCTTCGATGGTGTGTATAAAATTCGACGCTTGCATTAAGCTCTCGTGGGTTCCTGTATCAAGCCAGGCAAAACCACGACCTAGCAATTTCATTTTCAGTCTTCCTTCTTCCAGATACAGTCTGTTCAAATCTGTAATTTCAAGTTCTCCTCTTTTTGAGGGTTTTAGACCTAAAGCCTTTTTAATTACATCGTTGCTGTAAAAATATAGCCCGGTAACGGCATAGTTTGACTTAGGAACTTCCGGTTTTTCTTCAATCGAAAGTACTTTCCCCGACTCGTCAAATTCAGCAACGCCGTATCTTTCAGGATCATTCACGTAATACCCGAAAACAACTGCGCCGTCCTCCAGATGTGAAGCTTCCTCCAGTATCGAACTAAAGTTGTATCCGTAAAAGATATTATCGCCTAAAACCATACACACCGAATCGTTTCCGATAAACTTTTCACCTATAATAAAAGCCTGGGCCAAACCATCCGGAGAGGGTTGTATAGCGTATTCAATTTTCAGTCCGAGTTGGCTCCCGTTATCCAATAAATCCTGATACAAATGAATATCCTTGGGAGTTGAAATGATCAATATTTCCTTTATTCCCGCCAGCATTAACACCGACAAAGGATAGTAAATCATTGGTTTATCGTAAATAGGGATAATTTGCTTCGAAATACTTTTTGTGATTGGATACAAGCGGGTTCCCGACCCTCCTGCAAGAATGATTCCTTTCATAAGCTAAATTTTTGTGATATTGTTATCAGTCTATATTTCAGTTAAAATCGAAAAAAGAATTTATGTTATTCCGGAATCAAAATTAAAGATAATAGGGTTATTAACCGCCAAAAACAGCAGTAAAACTCATCTTTTGATAATTTATACTGATTTTCAACACATTCCAAACAACATACGTTCGGCGGTTGATGCTCGCTTTCTTCAAAATAAAAATAAACGGAAATCTTTGTTTTATAGCCGAATAGTCTTAATTTTGCCGCGCATTTATCACAATAATGTCTAATTTATTAATTAATTGATTTTTAAATGGTAGAAAACAACGCAGAGGATCTCAACCCACAGGTTGAACTCGAACAACAGGTCACTGTTGAAACACCTGCAGCCGCTGAAGAAGTTGTTGCAAAAGAAGTAAAAAAAGCAGCTGCTATTGCTGAAACAGCAGATTTTGACTGGGATGCTTTGGAAGAAGAAGACAAAGGTTTTGCCGGTAAAAACAAAAAAGATCTTGAAACTCTTTATGAGAAAACTTTAACTACTGTTCAGGAAAAAGAAGTAGTTGAAGGAACTGTAATTTCGATGAACAAACGCGAAGTTGTTGTTGACATCGGTTACAAATCAGACGGTATTGTTAGCTTAAACGAATTCCGCTACAATCCGGAACTGAAACCAAAAGACAAAGTTGAAGTTTACATTGAAAGTCTTGAAGACTTGAAAGGCCAGATGATCCTTTCTCACAAAAAAGCCCGCGCAATGCGCTCATGGGATCGTGTAAACGAAGCTCTGGAAAAAGACGAAGTAATCAAAGGGTTTATCAAATGCCGTACTAAAGGCGGTATGATCGTTGATGTATTCGGAATCGAAGCATTCTTGCCAGGTTCACAGATCGACGTAAAACCAATCCGCGACTACGATGTGTACGTTAACAAAACAATGGAATTCAAAGTTGTTAAAATTAACCACGAATTCCGCAACGTTGTTGTATCACACAAAGCTCTTATCGAAGCAGAACTCGAACTGCAGAAGAAAGAAATTATCTCTAAACTTGAAAAAGGACAGGTACTTGAAGGTACTGTTAAAAATATCACTTCGTACGGAGTATTTATGGATCTTGGCGGCGTAGATGGTTTGATTCACATCACCGACCTTTCATGGGGACGTATTACACATCCAAATGAAATTGTTGAGCTGGATCAGAAACTGAACGTTGTTATCCTTGATTTCGATGATGACAAAAAACGTATCGCTCTTGGCTTGAAACAATTGACTCCTCACCCATGGGATAGCCTTGGTTCAGAACTGAAAGTTGGAGACACCGTGAAAGGTAAAGTTGTTGTTATTGCCGACTACGGTGCATTCGTAGAAATTGCTCCTGGTGTAGAAGGTTTGATCCACGTTTCAGAAATGAGTTGGTCACAGCACTTACGCAGCGCTCAGGACTTCCTGAAAGTTGGTGACGAAATCGAAGCTCAGATCTTAACTTTGGACCGCGACGAACGCAAAATGTCTTTGGGTATCAAACAATTGAAAAACGATCCTTGGCAGAACATTGAAACCGTTTACGGCGTTGGAAGCAAACACAAAGCAACTGTTCGCAACTTCACTAATTTCGGTGTATTTGTTGAAATCGAAGAAGGTGTTGATGGTTTGATCCACATCTCTGATTTGAGCTGGACAAAGAAAATCAAACACCCATCAGAATTCACATCAATTGGTGCCGACATCGATGTTGTAGTTCTTGATATCGACAAGGAAAACCGCCGTTTAAGCCTAGGTCACAAACAGTTGGAAGAAAATCCATGGGATGTTTTCGAAACAATTTTCTCTGTTGATTCAATCCACGAAGGAACAGTTATCGAATTGTTCGACAAAGGCGCAACTATTGCACTTCCTTATGGTGTTGAAGGTTTTGCTACTCCACGTCACCTTGTAAAAGAAGACGGAACTCAGGCTCAATTAGACGAAAAATTAGAGTTCAAAGTAATTGAGTTCTCAAAAGCAGCTAAACGTATCATCCTTTCACACTCAAGAGTGTTCGAAGATGAGAAAAAAGCTGAAGAAACTGCAAAACGTAAAACTCAGGCCAAAGCAACAGCTAAAGCTGTAAAACAAGTGAAGGAAATTAACAGCGCAGAAAAAACTACGCTTGGAGATATTACCGAACTGGCAGCTTTGCGGTCGCAAATGGAGGCTGACGAACAAAAAGAAAATTAGTCGATAGCTGTTACAAATCCATCAGAATTCCTTAAATTGCATCTATGGATTTCGAAACAACAAAAATATCAGACTATACACTCATAAAAGTTCTGAACGAAAGACTGGACACGAACAATGCTCCTGACTTGAAATCTGAACTTGTTGCTATAAATTCGAATGGTGAGAAAAACATCATTTTGGACCTAAGTAATTGTGAATATTGTGATTCATCGGGGCTTAGCGCAATTTTGGTTGCAAACCGCCTTTGCGAAGACGCTATAGGAACTTTTATACTGACTGGGCTCCAAACCGATGTTGAGCAGATTATCAGGATATCAATGCTCCATACAGTTTTGTTAATTACCCGAACTGTTGAAGAAGCAGAAGTTCTCCTGAAAGAAAAAGAACGATTATAATTCGGCAATGTCGGATAAATCAACTCCTTTTCTGCTGACAATTCTCGGAACCAGTTCCGCATTACCTACATCGAACAGATATCCTACCGCCCAGGTACTTAACGTACGTGGGCGGTTTTTTTTGATCGATTGTGGTGAAGGGACACAAACCCAAATGCGCAAATACAAAATTGGGTTCTCCAGAATAAACCACATTTTTATTTCGCACCTGCATGGCGATCATATTTTCGGGCTGATTGGCCTTATCTCTACGTTTTCATTACTTGGCCGCACCGCCGATTTGCACCTTTTTGCCCACTCCGAAATACAGGCTTATCTTGAGCCACAAATCAAATTTCTTTATCCTGAAGGCATTTCATTCCGGATAGTGTATCATCCGTTAAATTTTAAGCGGGAGCAGCTAGTTTTCGACGACAAAACAGTAACCGTTTATTCATTTCCGCTCGATCACCGCATTGCAACCTGTGGTTTCCGATTCGAAGAGAAACCTGTTTTACCCAACCTTATTCCTGAAAAACTGAAAAAATACAATATCCCGATTCGCAACCGGCAAGCCATAAAAGAAGGAGCTGATTTCGTTGCCGGCGATGGCCAAATTATTCCGAATTCGGAACTAACGGTCAACAAGCACAAAGCCCGAACGTTTGCATTCTGCAGCGATACGCGCTACAACCCGTCGTACATAGAATCGGTTCGGAATGTTGATCTTTTGTACCACGAAGCTACATTTGCAAACGACAACCAGGCCTTGGCCCAAACCACTTACCACTCAACCGGCGAAGATGCCGCCCGGGTTGCACGAGAAGCAAATGCTGGCAAGTTAATAATCGGGCATTTCTCCGCCAGGTACAGAGACCACACTCAAATTTTAAAAGAGGCAACTGCTATTTTCCCGAATACTGAAGCTATAAGCGAGGGGCAGGTGTTTTCAATTTAGTAAATCAGTCTTCTAATCAAAAAACTCTTTGTTAAAGTTCACCAGGTACAGGCGTTCGGTTGGGCGGGTAAAAGCGGTGTAGAGCCAACGCAAAAATTCGAGGTTGATCATTTCTTCGGTGAGGTAGCCCTGATCGACAAAAACGGCCTTCCACTGCCCACCTTGGGCTTTGTGGCAGGTTACTGCGTAGGCAAATTTCACCTGAAGTGCATTGAAGTATGGATTCTCGCGCACCTTTTCCCAGCGTTTTTTCTTATTTCTGATGTCCATATAATCTTCGGAAACCGCCTCGAAAAGCTTTCGGTTTTGCTCGCTGTTGAGCGATGCCGATTCAATGGACAGAGTGTCGAGTATGATTTTACAGTCGATTTCCAGATCGGGATAATCCACCAATCTCAGGCAAACATTTGCAAACCGAAAACCATATAAATCTTCGTATTTCCCGATTGAAACAATTTCGGCAATGTCGCCGTTGGCAATAAAATCGATGTTCTCATTTTCCCCGAGCCAGAAATAATTGTTTTTCACGACCATAAGCAGATCGCCTTTCGAGATATCGGCTTCCTTATACAAAATGGTGCTACGGATGCCTTCGTTAAACTTATTTGCACGTTTATTTGATCGGGTTACAACAATGGTTTCGAACAATCCGAACTTATCGTAGCAAGTTGAGATTTCCTCAATTAAATCGGCACCACCCAGTTTTCTGATATCACTGAAACCTTCCAGTTCGAGCGGAAAATAACCTTCAAAAAAATCGGTCTCGGTAATCAGATTTCGAATCATCGTTGCGTTGTACAAAATACCCGAATCCTGATCCTGACGCACAACATCGGTTAGTTCATGCTCAAACACCTCCCGATCATAAAATTCAAGCTCCTGTCTCGTTAACGCCGGACTCAAATCGAGACCAACAGGCGGAAGCTGAGCTGTATCTCCAACCAGAATCAAGCGGCAGTTCTGGCCAGAATACACATATTCGATCAAATCTTCGAGCAGGCGGCCTGAACCAAAAATCGACGATTCGGCAGTCGAATTGGAAACCATCGATGCCTCATCGACAATAAAAAAGGTGTCCTTGTAGAGATTTTTATTCAGCACAAAGCGACCCATGCCGTCGCTCGACGACTGCTGGCGGTATATGTGCTTGTGTATGGTGTAGGCATTTTGCCCCGAATAGCCCGAAAGCACTTTAGCAGCTCGCCCGGTTGGAGCCAAAAGTACCGCCTTGAATTTGAATTTGTTGAATGTTTCGACCAGCGCGCTAAGCATAGTGGTCTTGCCGGTTCCGGCGTACCCTTTCAGGAGAAAGACAGCATCGAAACCCGACTCTGAAATGAAACTGGCAAACTTCGCCGACAACTCGCTTTGACCCGGAGTTGGCTCTTTGCCCAAATACCTTATAATTTCGGATTGAATGTGCTTTTTTAGCATGAGTCGCTGAATATGGAACTCAAAGATAAGCCATATTTCGGTTAATTTGATATTGCAATACTTTCTGACCCGCGTTTTCGTTTTATGCAAAACAACCTATATTTACAAAAAAAAACTGCAATGATTAATGGAAAAAAAGTAGTAGTAGTATTACCTGCATATAATGCTGCAAAAACGCTGGAAATAACTTATAATGAAATTGATTTTTCGATTGTTGACGACGTGATTCTGGTTGACGATAAAAGTAAGGACGGAACAGTAAAAGAAGCACAACGACTTGGTATAAAACACATTATTAGTCACGAAATAAATAAAGGCTACGGCGGAAACCAGAAAACCTGCTACAACAAGGCACTCGAAATTGGCGCCGACATTATAATCATGTTACACCCCGATTACCAGTATACACCCAAATTGATTCCTTCAATGACTCACCTGATTGCCAATGATTTGTATCACGTTGTTTTAGGATCGCGAATACTTGGGAAAGGAGCTCTGGCTGGCGGAATGCCGTGGTATAAATATGTTGCCAATCGGTTGCTCACTTTATTCCAAAACATCATGATGAGTGCAAAACTTTCGGAGTACCATACCGGGTACCGGGCTTTTTCGCGCGATGTTCTGGAAAAAGTAAATTACAATGCCAATTCGGACAATTTTGTATTTGATAATCAGATGCTGGCTCAAATATGGTATGCTGGTTTCGAAATTGCAGAAATTACCTGCCCCACCAAATATTTCGACGATGCGTCGAGCATCAACATTAAGAACAGTTCGGTTTATGGTATAGGCGTGCTAAAAACGTCGTTGCAGTTTAGGCTGCAAAAATGGGGAATTCGGAAATTTAGATACTTGAAAAAAAATAACCAGATTTAGGCTATAGTATCATAAAAGAATGAATAAAGAACCAGTATTTGCTAGATATTTCCTTCTTTTTCTCCCATTGGTTTTTCTTTGGGCAGGATTAAACTTCTCAAGAAGCAACTATCCGAACGACCCGGAATATATCTATCTTATGAATGCGCTGTGCATTTGCGACGTTCAAAGCGTAGGGCACATTGATAACCCGGGAACTACATTGATGCAAATTGGGGCAGCAACAATTGCAGTAAAGCACTTTTTTTCGAATCCGGAGAACGATACAATTGTTACGCAAGCGCTTAAAAATCCCGACTTATATATCGAAAGTACCAGAAAAGTAATCGTTGTTCTTAATACGATATTACTTGTGCTCATGGGTTGGATCGGTTACCGGAAAAGCCGATCTGTCTGGACCGCATTGTTGCTTCAAGTCAGTATGTTTCTTTCAGCATATATTTTAGAGATTACCTGGGCAAAGCTATCGCCTGAGCCATTACTCTTTTTTATGACCGGGTTGTTTGCCGTTCTGATCTTTTGCTATTACCACGAGAAAGATAGAGAGAAATGGAAATATGTTGTTTTGTTTGCATTAATCTCAGGTGCAGGTTTGGCAACCAAAGCAACCTTCCTGCCGCTTGTTTTTTTGCCTTTGTTTATACTCCCGACGTTTAAAAGAAAGGTTTCATATTTGCTGGGAATAGTTCCCGCTTTTGTATTATTTACAATTCCGGCTGTCCCGGAATACGACCGCATGTTCGCCTGGTTCAGTAACATGATCACACACAACGGCATTTATGGAACCGGCGAAAAAGGGATCATCGACTGGAACAAATTTTTCCCTGCAATTCGAAGTATCCTGACCTTTTTTTCAGGGTTTACAGCGTTACTTGCTTGTGCAATACCCATATTGGCGACCAGCTTTTATTTCAGGAAAAATGAAAATGTAAAAAGAGACATCACTTTTTTAGCAGGGTTAGTAGCAACTTCGGTTGTAGGAATATTGCTGGTTGCAAAACATTATGGCGGAAACCATTACCTCATTCCGGTACTTTTACTTTCAGGAATTTTTATCTACCTCGAATTAAAAACGATTGAGCACATTGGGAAAAATAAACCGCTGCAAAAATTCCTGCTACCGTTTGTGGTTATAACTTCGGCTGGTTTTATATCGTGGAGTTATCCTTCGGCATTAACGATATGTAACAAACAGTACAAAGAGGCCAGTGCTGAAATTGATTCGGCCAACTTGTGGCTTGAAAAAAATTACAAAAACTACACGCGGATAAATTATTACATTTATTCGCTCAATAAGTACACCGGCCTTAAATTTGGAACTGACTTTGCAAAGGGACAAATGTATCTCCACCTAAAAAAGACATTCCCCGATACCTATTTTTACGAGCTTTCGAGCAACTCCTTTATAAACTGGAACTTAAAAACCTACCTTCAGGACATTATCGAAACAAACGGGAACAAAATCATATTAGTGAACGGGCCTTCCGATTCGACTCAGGTTGCTGAAATCGCCAGAAATGGGTTCCCTTTAAAGAAAGTTTATAGTGGAAATTCGCAAAACTTGTATATTCTGGATACGCTAAAATATGTCGCACCTCCAAAGGAAAAGCTGGTTCAAGTTGGCGAAACAATTGATTTTTCAGTTGATGGCTTTTCCAAAGAACAAAAAAAGTTCTTTGGATCTAACAACCAAAGTTTCGGCAATATAAGCGGACTGTCAATGGAATACGCACATTCGGGTATTTATTCAATTAAATTGGAGAAATCGAACCCGTTTGCCGTAGATTACCCTTTAAGCAATTTGAAAGCTGGTGAATTGTACCAGATTGAAGTCTGGCGAAAATCAGATACATCAAGCGGATGCCTTGTTGTATCGGCAGACGATTCGAAAGATTATTACCAGGCTCAAAGCGAAGCCATAAAATATGATAAGAACGGGTGGGAATTACTTCGTATTATTGTTGATGTAAAACAAGAAGTTGAAGAAAAGAAGTTGAAAGTATATCTTTGGAACCCAAGGAGAAGAACTGCTTATTTCGATGATCTAAGTATTAAAAAATTTGAACATATACCTAGATGATACCCTATTTAAAAAGCAAATGGCTCACATGTTTGAGCTTTATTGAAAGTAAATACTTTTTTTACTTGGTCCTGTGTATCAATATTATTCTGGTGAGTATAACCAGATTTTATCCTACGATGGATGGTGCAGCTCATTTGTATAATTCCAAACTGCTTACATATTTACTAAGTGGCAATAATTTTTTAAGCCAGTTCTATTCTATAAACTCCATCTCAACTCCAAACTGGTTAAGCCATTCTGTAATTGCGGCTACTAATATTGTATTTCCTATTTGGGTGGCTGAGAAAATATTGATAATTGGATATATAGCAGGGATGGCTTTTTCATTTAGGTATTTCTTAAAACAAGTTAATCCAGATGCTCTGTATCTTAGTCTGTTAATATTTCCATTCTCTTACACCTTTTTATTTTATCTTGGTTTTTACAACTTCAGTATTTCATTTATTTTCTTGTTTCTCGCTATTGGCTATTATATTAAGACGATTGAGTCGAAATCTTATCTTAAGTATCTTGTTTTATCGACCCTCATTGTTTTATGTTACCTTTCAAATATATTAACTTATGGCTTTTTAGGTCTCACTCTTGGATCGTTAGCTATTCAAAACTCTTTTTCAGAAACTTTTGAATCAAAATCAGTTAAGAATATTCTTGCCTCTGTTTTCAGAAAATTGTTTGAACTATTTATCGTGTCAATTCCTTCGCTAATTCTCCAGTTTGCTTTTCTATCTGATGTGACTTTCTTCTCAACCAAAGATACTTATCCTACTAAAGAGTTAATAAAATGGATTCTTGATGTTCGGTCTCTAATTATTTACACGTATGATGATGAGATATTAACCCAACCAATGCTATTAGCTATAGTAGCTCTCTTCACATTAAGCATCTCATTTAAAAATACATACATCAAGAAGAA
>Ga0116171_10003168_pt1 | contig 15266 bp, 13 predicted proteins | sample AD_JPNHW2_MetaG_FD_89798 | JGI IMG/M metagenome (GOLD analysis project Ga0116171, IMG submission 89798) | Active sludge microbial communities of municipal wastewater-treating anaerobic digesters from Japan - AD_JPNHW2_MetaG | ecosystem: Engineered > Bioreactor > Anaerobic > Digestate | place...
CTTCTGCCTCTCCAGGAGCTTGCGCTTGCGCGTGATGTCGCCGCCGTAGCACTTGGCGATGACGTTCTTCCGCAAGGGCCTGACGACCTCGCGGGCGATCACCCGGCTGTGGATGGCTGCCTGCACCACCACCTCGAAGAGCTGGCGGGGGATCATCTCCTTCAGCTTGCTGGCCAACGCCCTGGAGCGCAGGAACGCCGTGGAGCGGTGGAGGATGAGAGCGAGGGCGTCCACCGGCTCGCCGTTCACCAGTAGGTCCAGCTTGACGAGATCGCCCTCCTGGTAGCCGTCGAGGTGGTAGTCGAGCGAGGCGTAGCCGCGCGACACCGACTTCAGCTTGTCGTAGAAGTCCAGTACCACCTCGGCCAGGGGCAGGCGGTACGCAAGCAGGACGCGGGTGTTGGAGAGGTACTCCATCCGGACCTGCTCTCCCCGTCGCTCCTGCACCAGCTTGAGGATGTTCCCGAGGTGGCTGTCCGGGGTCAGGATCGTCGCCAGGATGACCGGTTCCTCGATCGCCTCGATGATGCCCGGATCGGGCAACTGCGCTGGGTTGGAGACCTCAACCACCGCGCCGGCGCTGGTCAGCACCCGGTAGGCGACGCCCGGAGCGGTGGTGATGAGGTCGAGGCCGAACTCCCGTTCAAGGCGCTCCTGCACGATCTCCATGTGCAGCAACCCGAGGAAGCCGCAGCGGAACCCGAACCCCAGGGCCTGGGAGGTGTCGGCCTGGAAGGTGAACGCCGAGTCGTTGAGAGAGAGCTTCTCGAGAGCGTCGCGGAGCTCGCCGAACGCCGAGGACTCCACCGGGTAGAGGCCTGCGAAGACCATCGGCTTGGCGTCCCGGAAGCCGGGCAGAGCGTCGGAGGCCGGCCGGCGGAAGTCGGTGATGGTGTCGCCGACCCGCACGCGGCGCAGCTCCTTGAGCCCGGCGAAGACATACCCCACCTCGCCCGTCCCCAGGCACTCGACCGGCACGGCGCGGGGCGTCAGGATCCCCAGCTCTGCGACCTCGTCCTCGTGCCCCACGCCCATGAAACGGATGGCTTGCCCAACCCGCAGCTCGCCGTCCACCACCCGCACCAGGCACCGCACGCCCCGGTACGGGTCGTAGGAGGCGTCGAAGACGAGCGCCCGCAGCGGCGCGTCGGGGTCGCCGGCCGGGGGCGGGATGCGCTCCACCAGAGCCTCGAGCACCTCCGGCACCCCGAGTCCGCTCTTGGCCGAGATGGTGAGGCTGTCGGAGGCATCGAGGCCGACGACCTGCTCGATCTGCTCCCGCACGCGCTCCGGCTCGGCCGCCGGCAGGTCCACCTTGTTGAGCACCGGCACGAGCTCGAGCCCCTGGTCGGAGGCGAGATAGGCGTTGGCAAGCGTCTGGGCCTCGACGCCCTGGGAGGCGTCCACCACCAGCAGCGCTCCCTCACAGGCCGCCAGCGAGCGGGAGACCTCGTAGGAGAAGTCGACGTGACCCGGCGTGTCAATGAGGTTGAGGAGGTACTCTTCGCCGTTGGCGGCCCGGTGGCGCAGGGTCACGGTGTGGGCCTTGATGGTGATGCCGCGCTCCCGCTCGAGGTCCATGGAGTCCAGGACCTGGGCCTGCATCTCTCGCGCCGACAGCGCCCCGGTAAGCTCGAGCAAGCGGTCCGCCAGCGTCGACTTGCCGTGGTCGATGTGCGCGACGATGCAGAAGTTGCGGATGTGCTGCTGGTCCACGCCTGCTCCCTTCCCCCACCTGGCGGGAGCCGTTCAGCCTACACCATTGAGGCCGAGCGCTTCCACGCGGCGCGGGGATAGGCGCGCAGGGAGAGCGGGTCGTCGATCTGCCCGGTGGCGGCGCGAAGCTGCCCGGCGCGGGCGATCATCGCGGCGTTGTCGGTGGTCAGGGACAGCGGCGGCAGCAGCACCTCGACGCCTTGGCGGGCGCCCCAGCCGGTCAGCCGCTCGCGCAGCTCGCGGTTGGCGGCGACGCCGCCGGAGGCGGCCACGACCCTGGGCTGGTGGCGGGCTACCAGCTCGTCGAGGGGCGCCAGCAGCCAGTCGACGACCGTGCGGCGAAACGAGGCCAGCAGGTCCAGCACCATTTGGGGCGGGTGCGCCGGGTCGGCCAGGGGGAGCGAGAGCCGTTCCTGGGCGCTCCGGATGGTCATGGTCTTGAGGCCGGAAAACGAGAAGTCGAGGGCCCCCGAGGGGTCCTTGATGCGGGGCGGTGAGAAGCCAAACGCCCGGGCGTCGCCGAGGTCCGCCAGACGGTCCACCACCGGCCCGCCGGGGTAGCCGAGACCCAGGGCCGCCGCCACCTTGTCGAAGACTTCCCCGGCCGCGTCGTCGCGGGTGCGGTTGAGCGGCGTCACCCGCTGGCCCTCGAGCAGGAAGTAGGAGGAGTGCCCGCCCGACACCACGAGCGAGATGGTCGGTTCCGGGACCGTTCGCGCCGGCCCGCCGTCGAGGTTCAGGAACGGCGACACCAGGTGCGCCTCGAGGTGGTCGACCCCGATGATCGGTAGCTGGCGGCCCCAGGCGTAGGCGGCCGAGAAACAAGTGCCGACCAGCAACGAGCCGATCAGACCCGGACCCCGTGTCACGGCGACCAACTCGACACGGCCGAGGTCGGCGTGGCGGTCCGTCTCGGCGAGCAGGCGCGGCAGCGCCTCGAGATGGTGGCGGGCCGCGAGTTCTGGGACGACTCCAAGGTACGGCGCGTGGGCCGCCACCTGGGACGAGATCAGGGAGAAGGTCACGGTGCCATCGCGCTCCAGCACGGCGACGGCAGTCTCGTCACAGGAGGTCTCGATACCCAGCGTCCTCATCCGGCCATCTCCCGAACCGTGGCGACACCCACCGGCCGCACCACGCCCCGCTCACAGACGAGGGCGGTCACCAGCTCGGCCGGCGTGACGTCAAACGACGGGTTGAACACCGACACCGCGGCGTCGACGAGCCGATGGCGGCCCAGCCGGCGTACCTCCTCGCCGTCCCGTTGCTCGATGGGAATGGCGTCCCCCGACGGGCAGGCGAGATCGAAGGTGGAGAGTGGCGCCGCCGACACGAACGGCACGCCGTGACGCGCCGCCAGCACCGCCAGGGGGTAGGTCCCCAGCTTGTTGGCAACCGCGCCGTCGGCCGCGATGCGGTCGGCCCCCAGCACCACCCCGTCGATCTGCCCGGAGGCGAGCAAGGAGGCCGCCGCGTGATCGGGGAGCAAGGTGACCGGAATGCCATCCTGGAGGCACTCCCAGACCGTCAGCCGGGCGCCCTGAAGCACCGGCCGCGCCTCGCAGGCGAAGACGCGCTGGAGGCGGCCCTGGGCGTGGAGGGTGCGGACGATGCCGAGCGCGGTGCCGATGCCTCCGGTCGCCAGGGCGCCGGTGTTGCAGTGGGTGAGCAGCCTCACGCCCCGGCCCGGGAAGAGCCCCGCTCCGAGAGCGCCGATGCGCAGGCAGGCAGCCGCGTCCTCGGCGTGGAGCGCGCGGGCGGCCTGTTCGGCCTCGGCCGCCCGTTGCGCCGGCGCCGCCGCGTCGACGGCGTCCATGATGCGCTGCACGGCCCACGCGAGGTTGACGGCGGTAGGCCTGGCCGCTGCGAGCCGGCGGGCGGCGCGGCCGAGGGACCGAGGATCACCGGTCCGACGGGCTTGTTGGGCGAGGGCGTAGGCCGCGGCGATGCCGATTGCCGGCGCTCCCCGCACGGCCAGGGCCTGGATGAGGCGGGCCGCGTGGGCGGCGTCACGGACGGCGATCCAGCGTTCGGCCCAGGGCAGGCGGCGCTGGTCGAGCAGTGACAACACCCCGTCCCAGTGCAGCGGTGCCACGCGGGTCGCGACCTGCTCCATGCCGGCCATGGTAGCCGATCCCGGGAAGCTCGCCCGGGAAAGCCAGGTTGTACCTGGCAGCGTCCCGGGTGGGGCGCTATACTTTGCGAACCGAAAGGGGGTTTCACCATGGCTTTGCGCGTTGCCATCAATGGGTTTGGACGTATCGGCCGCCTCGTCTTCCGCCAGATGTTCGGCGATCCCAACTTCGAGCTGGTGGCCATCAACGACATCACCGACGCCCCGACCCTGGCCCATCTCCTCAAATACGACTCGGTGCACGGGCGCTGGGGCAGCAAGGTGGTTGCGGCCGGCGACGGCATCGAGGTGGAAGGCAAGCTCGTCAAGGTGACCGCCATCCCCGACCCGGTCAAGCTGCCCTGGAAGGAGCTGGGAATCGACCTCGTCATCGAGTCGACCGGCCGCTACACCAAGGGCGAGCAGGCCAGGGCGCACATCGACGCCGGAGCGCGCTGGGTGGTGATCTCGGCGCCGGCCAAGGGGGTGGACCTGACGGTGGTCTTCGGCGTCAACCACACGCTGCTGGACCCGGCCAGGCACATCATCGTCTCCAACGGCTCCTGCACGACCAACTGCCTCGCCCCGGTCGTCAAGGTCCTCAAGGAGCAGTTCGGTCTCGTCAACGGCTTCCTCACGACGATCCACTCCTACACCAACGACCAGAAGATCCTCGATCTCCCGCACAAGGACCTGCGCCGGGCCCGGGCTGCCGCCGTGTCGATGATCCCCACCTCCACCGGCGCCGCCAAGGCCATGGCCGAGGTCTTCCCGGACCTCAAGGGCAAGCTCGACGGCACGTCGGTGCGCGTCCCCACCCCGGACGTGTCGCTGGTGGACTTCGTGTTCACCTCCGAGAAGCCGATCACCGTCGAGGCCATCAACAACGCCTTCCGCGCCGCCGCCGCCGCCGAGCTGGGTGGCATCCTGGAGGTCTGTGAGGAGCCCCTGGTGTCGATCGACTTCCGTGGCACCACGGCCTCCTCGATCGTCGACGCCCAGTCCACCATGGTGATCGGCGACCGGGTGGGCAAGGTCTTCTCCTGGTATGACAACGAGTACGCCTACGCGGCCCGTTGCGTGGACGTCGCGCGCCTGTACCACGGGAGGTGAGCATGCTGCGTCAGATGGATGCTCTGGACGTCGCCGGCAAGCGCGTCCTGGTCCGCCTCGACCTCAACGTGCCTCTCAAGGAAGGCAAGGTGCGGGACGACACCCGCGTGCGTGAGGCCGCCCCCACCGTCAAGGCGCTGGCCGAACGGGGAGCGGTCGTCATCGCCTGCTCCCACCTCGGGCGAGCCAAGGGCAAGCCTGACCCGGCGCTGTCGCTCGCGCCGGTCGCCCCGATCCTCGCCCATCATGTAGGCCGGCCGGTGCAGTTCGTTCCAGATACGGCGGGCGAAGTGGCGCGCCAAATGGTGGCCGCCGCCAAGCCGGGAGACGTCCTTTTGCTCGAGAATACCCGCTTCGAGGCGGGTGAGGAGGCCAACAGCCCGGAGCTTTCCGCCCGGCTCGCCGCGCTGGCCGACCTGTACGTCAACGATGCCTTCGGCTCGGCGCACCGGGCGCATGCGTCGACGGCTGGCGTGGCGTCCCAATTCGCTCGCCCGGCGGCGGGTCCGCTCATGGCCCGCGAGCTCGCGGCCCTCGGCAGGGTGCGCGACAACCCCGAACGGCCATTCGTCGCCGTCGTGGGCGGCGCCAAGGTCTCGGACAAGCTCGGGACCCTCAAGGCCCTCGCCGGGAAGGCCGACACCCTGGTGCTGATCGGCGGCATGGCCAACACCTTCCTGTTCGCCCGCGGGGTCGGGATCGGGGCCTCCCTGGCGGAGCCCGACCTGGCCAGTGAGGCGCGCGAGATCATGGCCGCGGCCGAGGCCCGGGGCGTCAAGGTCCTGCTGCCCACTGACGTGGTCGTGGCGACTGACGTGGACTCGCCCGGTCGCGTCGTGGCGGTCGGTGGGGTGACTCCGACCGACAAGATCCTCGACATCGGGCCGGCCAGCCGCGCCGCCATCGCGACGGTGCTGGCGGGTGCCCGTACCACCTTCTGGAACGGCCCGGCCGGAGTATTCGAGAAGCCGGCCTTTGCCGAGGGCACCATGGCCATCGCCCGTGCCCTTGCCGACAGCAAGGCATTCACCGTGGTCGGTGGCGGCGAATCGGTGGCGGCGGTGCAGCAGGCAGGCGTGGCCAGCAAGATTTCCCACGTCTCCACGGGAGGCGGCGCCTCCCTGGAGTTCCTGGCCGGTGACGTGCTGCCCGGCGTCGCCGTGCTCGAGGAGCCCTGATGCGCCGGCCGCTGATCGCCGCCAACTGGAAGATGCACGGCACGGTGGAGAGCGTGCAGCACTACCTCGAAGAGCTGATCCGACGGCTTGGCCCGGGGAGCCCACAGGTCGTGGTGTGCCCGCCCTACACCCTGCTGCCGGTGGCGGTCATGGTGGCCACAAGCTCGGCCGTCGAGGTCGGCGCCCAGAGCTGCCACTGGGAGGACAAGGGCGCCTTCACGGGCGAGATCTCGCCGCCCATGCTGGTCGAGCTCGGCGTGCCGTGGGTGATCGTCGGGCACTCGGAGCGGAGGCAGTACTTCGGCGAGACCGACGCCACCGCGGCCGCCCGCGCCCGGGCCGCCCAGCGTGCCGGGCTTAGCGTCATCTTCTGCCTCGGGGAGACCTTGTTCGAGCGCGAGGCGGGCGACACCTTCGCGGTCCTCGAGCGACAGAGCACGGCGCTGGCGGGGCTCGACCCGGCCCGCCTGGCGGTCGCCTACGAGCCGGTGTGGGCGATCGGCACCGGCCGCAACGCCGCTCCGGAGCAGGCCCAGGAAGCCCACGCATTCCTGCGCCTGCGTCTGGTCTCCCTGCTCGGGGACGAGCCAGCCAGGGGCCTTCGCATCCTCTACGGAGGGAGCGTCAAGGCCGACAACGCGGCCGTCCTGCTGGCCCAGCCCGACGTCGACGGCGCACTCGTGGGTGGGGCAAGCCTTGACGTGGAGGCGTTTTCGGCTATTATCCGTGCTGCTCCCGGCGACAGCCGGGTAGGCTGAGGAGTCGGCGTCGTGCTCTATACACTGTTGATCATTCTCTTCATCGTCGTCTGCCTGTTCCTGATCCTTGTCGTGCTGCTGCAGCAGGGCAAGGGCGCCGACGTGGCCGCGGCGTTCGGCGGCGCGTCGTCCCAGACGGCCTTCGGACCCCGTGGTACCACCACCCTGCTGCACAAGCTGACCACCGGATCATTCGTGGGCTTCGTGGTGCTGTGCATCGGGCTCTCGGTGATGACGGCGCGAAAGAGCCGTTCGGTGACCTCGGGACTCAAGGGCAGCCCGGCCGTCGCGGCTCCGGCGACCCCGGCCCCGAGCCCGGTTCCGGCCGCTCCGGCTGAGAGCAAGCCGGCGCCGGCGCAGGGTCAGAAGTGAGGTAGCAGCACCATGATTTGCTGTGCCGAAGTGGCGGAATTGGTAGACGCGCACGTTTGAGGGGCGTGTGGCGCAAGCCATGCCGGTTCGAGTCCGGCCTTCGGCACCAATCAATCGCGAACGCGGGGGCCTCCGGGCCCCCGCGATGCGTTTCGGGCTGCGAACCCCCGACACAGGCGAACCTTCAGGTGTGACCCAGCACACGTCCCCTTGACGTTCATCAACTTGCGTTCTGGGATTGCGTCTATAATGTCCGTACGCGTCATGTCGCCACGCTGTCTGTGTCGTTTCGTGAAGGCGGCGTGGCAGGGAGGATCAGATGAGAAAGCTCGTATACGGACTGTTGATGCTGACGGTCGCCGGTGCCGTGCTCGCCTTGCCGCCGGCCAAGGAGAGCTTCATCTTGTCGGCGGGCCAGGGACCCGGCTCGGGCACCACCCAGTGGCGCACTGACGTCTGGATCTTCAATCCCTCCACGACTGCGAAGGCCACCGTTGACGTCTACTTCCTGCCCCGCACCTCGGGCAGTGCCGGTAACGCCAACCCGATCTCTCGCCGGATCGAGGTCAACGCCGGAGCGACCCGGGAGCTGGTCTCGATCCTGAGCACCAACTTCGGGCTCACCGGTGCCAACTTCGGGGCGTTGCGCTTCGTGTCCGATCTTGACGTCGTCGTGACCGGCCGGATCTTCGACAGCAGCGTCAAGATTCAGGGGCAGACCAGCGCCGGGACCGCCGGCCAGTTCTACCCCGGCCTCGCGGCCGGGCTTGCAATTTCCAACGGGGCGTTCACCGACATCGTCGGCCTGCAGCAGGACACCGTCTCGCGTTCCAACCTGGCGTTCGTCGAGGTCACCGGTGCCGCGGCCAACCTCAAGCTCGAGCGCATCAACGACGCCGGCGTCGTGCAGGCGACGATCACCGACGCGATCGGCGCTTACGGTGCCCGACAGATCAACAAGGTCCTGGAGTCGCTCCAGGGCGCCTCGACGACCAACCAGCGGGTGCGGGTGACCGTCACCGGCGGCAGCGGCAAGGTCCTCGTGGCGGCCTCCCGGCTCGACCAGATCACCAACGACCCGTATACCATCGAGATGACCACCACCGCAGTTGGGGTGCCTTCCACCGGCCACTTCGAGGGTACGGTCGTGAACCCGACTAGTACCGAGCCGGTGGACGGCGGGGTGCTTCTCACACTCGGCTCCAGCACGGTCACCGATTACTCCGGCGTGGCCGGCATCAACTGTGGCGGTGTTTCCTACACGGTGCCCTTCAGTCCTAATTCGGGCACTATCATCCCCATTGCCAACAACGCCTTTACCGCTTTGCCGGTGGAGATCCCATACGGGGACCACGACTTCACTACCACCTGGACGCTCGCCGGCACCCGCGCCGCCAATGGCACCTGGTCCGGTACTCTGACCGCCGTCACTGCGGGCGGCACAGGTACATGGGCCTCCTGCAACGGCACCACCGACCACGTCTGGAAGGCCGGCTGGGTCGGCAACTGATGCCGTGACGGGCCTCACATGACGTGGCGGCCACTGCCCCCTGGCGGTGGCCGCTTGTCGTTTCTTGCGCTACCCTCGATGTCTGGAAGGAGCCACCAATGCGGCGGACTCTTGTGTGTGTGCTGAGTTTCCTGTGCATGGGAGGAGCGGCGATGGCGCTCGAGCCCGGCACCGACCTCTTCGTCCCCTCGGTGGGCCACGGGCAGGGTCAGGAGATCAACGGCGTGCGGGCGCAGTGGCGGGCCGACCTGTGGGTCTTCAACCCCGGCGCCCAGGTGGCCACCGTCGACGTCTTCCTCCTGCTGCGCAATCAGGCCAACGAGAACCCGGACTCGCGGCGGATCACCGTCGACCCGGGTCAGGTCCGGTACCTTCCTGACGTCATCCTGGGTCAGTTCGGCCGCGACGGCGCCTACGGTGCTCTCCGCGTCACCGCGGACCACCCGGTGGTGGTGACCGGCTCGTCCTATGACGCCAACGTCAAGGTCGAGGCCAGGCAAAGGGATGTCGGGTCCGCAGGCCAGTACTTCTCGGGTGTTCCAGCGACTCAGGCGATCGGGGTCGGGGAGGTCGCCGACATTGTCGGTCTCGACCAGGATGGCCAGCAGACGGCCGGCATCTGGCGCTCCAACCTCGCAGTTGTGGAGACCACCGGCCACAGCGCCACGCTCAACGTCGAGAGGCTGGACGGGTCCGGGCAAAGCCTCGGCATGATCCCGGTCTCCCTGCGACCGCACGAGGCCAAGCAGATCGACCTCGTCCTGACCACCATTGCCGCGACCCCCGGCAGCAACCAGCGCGTGCGGGTCAAGGTCCTGGCCGGCCCCGGGCGCGTCGTCGCCTCGGCCTCGCACATCGACAACCGCACCGGCGACCCCTCCACGGTCGAGATGGCCGGTGGCGGCGGCGACGGCACCTATCTGTGCAAGGTCGACAAGACGAGCTACGACACCCCCGTCACCTTGCAGATCGTCAACGGCGCCATCACCCATCTCGAAGCCACCATCGTGTTCACCGATGAGGACGTCGGTGCGGCCTGCACCGGCGGCGAGCTGCTGCGGTTCGAGCAGACCCTCAACCCGGCCGTGGCGCTCGAGGATGGCAGCTTCTCGGTCTCGGTGGGCGGCTCGGTGAGCGGTATTGGCATCACCATGCAGCTCGAAGGGAGCGTGGACGGCTATGGCGGTCTCCGTGGGCAGGTGACGACAGCACTTTCCGGTCCGACCACGTGCAAGGGCTCCAGGGTCTGGCCCCTGGTCGGAGCACGGCTCCGCTAGGCTGAAAGGCGGCCGCGGCCCTCCCGTCGGTTCGGAGTGCCGCCGGCCGGCCAAGCCCTGGGACTCCATGATGCGCATCCTGCTCGCCCACTGCGATCACCGGCCCTTCGAGGTCGAGCGTTTCGGAGCTGCCTGGGAGGCGGCCGGAGGAGATCGCGCCGAGCTGGTCTCCGTCACGCCTGGCAACGCTGCGGCCGTGGTGACGGACGGGGCCAGGTGGCACGGGCTACTCCTCACCGGCGGCCCGGACGTGGAGCCCTGGAGGTACGGGCAGCGGCCGACGTCCGAGCTGGACGGAGGTCATGACCCCCGGCGTGATGCCCTCGACCTCGACCTGCTCGATCAGGCAACAGCGAGGTCCTGGCCAGTCCTCGCCGTCTGCTATGGCTGCCAGATCCTGGCCGTCGCGCACGGCGGGAGCGTGGTCGGAGATCTGCCGCGCGCCGGTTTGAGCGGCCACCGTCCAGAGCTCGGGCGAGACGAGGTGGCGCACGCCGTGAGCATCTCATCCGACGCCCGCTTTCTGCCCGCCGGGGTGACGGTCATGGTCAACTCCCGGCATCATCAGTCGGTGGCGGAGCCAGGGACCCTGCGTGTCGTCGGCCGCGCCCCGGACGGGGTCGTCGAGGCGATCGAAGGTCGCGATCCCCGCCGTTTCGTCCTCGGTGTGCAGTGGCATCCGGAAGACCTGCGCACGCCCGAGCACCTCGGCATCTTTCGCGCCTTTCGGGGCGCCTGCGCGGGGTTGGGCGGAGGGGGTGCTACGCTGTGAGGTGGAGGAGCGTGTCGTGACTGATCATCCCCGGCGGCGCCGCACATCGCAGCACCGGCTCGTTCCGGTGGACCCGGTGGGGGAGGCCGTCCCCACGGTCGTTGTCGTGGGGCGACCCAACGTCGGCAAGTCCACGCTCTTCAACCGCCTCACCGGGGCCAGGCGTTCGATCACTCATGACCAGCCCGGAGTGACCCGCGATCGGGTCGTCGGCGACGCCCAGCGCCCGCGCGGGGGCAGCGTCGTGCTGGTCGACACCGGCGGCTTCGAAGCGGAGTCCGAGGCCGTGATCCCGGCCCAGATCCGGCGCCAGGCCCTGGCTGCCGTGCAGAGCGCGCATGTTGCGATCTTGCTTGTGGATGGTGCGGCCGGGCTGACCGCCGGAGACGAGGAGCTCGCCACGGAGCTCCGGCGTGCCGACAAGCCGGTCATCCTCGCCGTCAACAAGTCCGACCGGCGGGATGCCACTCTGGGGTTCGGCGAGTTCTCCCGCCTCGGGTTCCCCCTCGTCCTTCTCTCGGCCGAGCACGGCCGCGGGATCGAGGACCTCTGGGACCAGCTCGAGCCGTTCCTTCCACCGCCGGTCGAGAGCGAGGCGGCCCCCCAGCGCGAGCTGGGCATCGCCATCGTGGGCCGGCCGAACGTCGGCAAGTCCTCCTTGCTCAATGCCCTGCTCGGAGAGGAGCGGGTCATCGTGTCGGCTGTCCCCGGCACCACCCGCGACGCGGTGGACACGGTCGTGCGTTGGGGTGAGCGCACCGTCCGTCTTGTCGACACGGCCGGCATCCGACGCAAGGGCCGCACCGATCAGGGCCCCGAGGTGCTGGCCGTGGTCATGGCGCGGCGCGCCGTGGAGCGGGCGCACGTCTGCATGCTCCTCCTCGACTCGCTGGAAGGCGTCACGGCCCAGGACGCGCACGTGGCAGGCATCATCAACGACGCCGGGCGGGCAGTCGCGGTGGTCGTCAACAAGGTCGATCTGCTGACGGACGCCGATCCCGGTCGGCGGCGCTTTCTCGAGGAGCAGGTCCTCGAGCGCCTCAAGTTCCTCAAGGGCACGCCGATGCTGTTCGTCTCGGCGCGCACCGGCGCCGGCCTCGATCAGGTGATGCCAACCGCCATGACCCTGGGTGACGGCTTTCTGTTGCGCATTGGCACCGGCGAGCTCAACCGTGTCCTTCACGCCGCCTGGGACCGCCAGCCACCGCCTGGCGGCAGACGCCCGCCACGCTTCTACTACGCCGCCCAGCTTTCCGGTGGCCCGCCCCGGATCATGATGTTCTGGAGCGGCGGCGAGCTGCATTTCTCCTACATGCGGTACCTGGAGAACGCGGTGCGAGACGCATTCCCGTTGGCAGGGGTGCCGATTCGGTTTATCATGCGTGGGAAACGCGAACGGAGCGCGTGATGGTTCAGTTTCGACCGCAAGCCCGGGAGATCATCGCCAAGATCGTGTACTACGGTCCTCCCCTGGGCGGCAAGACCACCAATCTGCGGACGCTCTACAAGGGCTACCCCGCGGACACTCGGGGCGAGCTCGTGGTCGTCCCGGCTGGTGGCGACCGCACCATCTTCTTCGACTTCCTGCCCCTCGACGCCGGCAGCCTGCGAAGCATGAAGCTGCGGGTGCAGCTCTACACCGTGCCAGGCCAGGTGCACTACAACGCCACCCGGCAGATCGTGCTACGTGGCGTCGATGCTGTGGTCTTCGTCGCCGACTCCCAGCGCGAGCTCATGCGTTCCAACCGCGACTCCTGGGAAGACCTCAAGAACAACCTGCTGTTGCAGGGTCTTACCCTGTCCGACCTGCCCCATGTCCTGCAGTACAACAAGCGGGACCTCGCGGAGATCCTCTCGGTTGAGGAGCTGGATGCTTCCCTCAATGAGTACAACGCCCCGTTCTTCGAGGCCGTCGCCACCGTCGGCATCGGGGTTGAGGAGACGCTGCAGAACGTCGTCAAGCTGGTTGCCCGCTCGCTGCGAGATCGTTTCAAGCTGGGTGGCGAGAGCGCAGGGCTGGGGTCCGACCTCGTCGCGATGCCGGCCATGGACGATGTGCGCGTCGGCACCGGGGGCGCGAGGGTCATGCCCATTGCCGGGTCTGGTGGTCGGGCTGACATCTCCGGCTTCAGGAGCTCCTCCAGGGCCGTCTCCGCCCTGGTCGAGCCCGAGGAGGACACCTCCGGGCTCACCCACAAGGTGAAGGTCACGCCCATGCCCGTGGCGACCGCCGCGGCGCCCGATTCGGCGCCTCTGCCTGTCGAGCCGCCGCCCATGCCCGCTGTAGAGGATGCGCGGCCCGCTCCGCGCCCGGTCCAGGTGCTCGTCAGCCCCGAGCCCGAGGTGGAAGCTGCCGTCTTGACGGAGCCCGAACGTGGCCTGCCGACCGCGGCCGAGGTCTTCCTCGAGCCCCAGCCAGCCCTCCGGTCCGAATCGGAGCCGCCGCCCTTCGACCCCGAGGACGCCGTGGCGGTCCCGGCGGTCGTCGCGGCGCCAGCCGCTTCGCTCGATGACCCCTTCGCGACCTGGGACATGTCGAGTGGCCTCGCCGTGGGGGACGACGTCTTTGCGCTGCCCGCGGCGGAGGTCCCCGCGGTCCCGGTGGGCGTCCAGGCCGAGCCAGTCGACGAGGCAGTCGAAGGAGCCCTGGAGCCGCCAGTCGACGAGGCGATGGCAGTGGCTGACGGGATCGACGCCCCGGAGCTCGCCGTCGCGGGTCCCGAGGACGAGGCCCCTGCCGCAGTGGAGATCGAGCTGCCTCCCGAGGGATCCTCCGCCATCCAGCGCGCCGTGCCCCGGGCCATGGCCCAGATGGGTGAGGTGCGCGAGCTCGAGGTCGAGGTGCCGGTCCCTGCGGTGTGGACCGGCGGCAAGCGCATGACCCTCCAGCTTCGGCTCACCCTCGTGCCACAGCAGGATCAGGAGGACGACGCCAGTGACTGACCTCGTCATTCCGGATCGCGACGACCTCAAGATCAGCGAGGTATGCGAGCTGACCGCCGTCAAGCCGTTCGTGCTGCGCTACTGGGAGACCGAGTTCCCCGAGCTCGCGCCCGCCAAGGGTGCCGGCGGCCAGCGCAGCTACACGCGGCAGGACGTGGAGCTCATCGTCCGGATCAAGCATCTTCTCTACGAGGAACGCTTCACCGTGGCGGGGGCAAAGAAGCGCCTCGCCGAGGAGCGGCAGCCGACCATCCTGGCGACGGCGGTTGACAGCCCACCCCCGGAAAAGGTAGAAAGCGCGTTACGGGTGCTCGCCGAGACCCGTCGCGAGCTTCAGGAGCTCGTCGAGCTGTTGAAGTAGCAGCACCAGAAGAACCCAAGCACCAACGGTCGGGACGTGGCGCAGCCTGGTAGCGTACTTGAATGGGGTTCAAGGGGTCGCGGGTTCGAATCCCGCCGTCCCGACCAAATCAGATGAGTGACTTACGAGCCGCCCGCGAGGCGGCTCGAGTTGTGTTGTCGGCTGGTTGGGTGGACTTTCTCGTCCCCGGGTATTACGATTCCAGCCGTCGTCATACGGAGGTGGCCCGTGGCGGACCTGGAACGCCTGAGCTTCTCGATCGAACGGCCGCTGCTTGAGCGGCTCGAGAAGCTGCGCGAAGAAGCCGGGTACGTCAACCGGTCCGAGTTCCTGCGCGACATGATCCGCGGCCGCCTCGTCGACCGCGCATGGGAGCTTGACCAGGAAGCGGTCGGCACTATCACCCTGGTGTACGACCATCACGCCCGGGGCCTCAACGAGAAGCTCACCGACCTCCAGCACGACCACCACGAGGTCATCATGGCGACGACCCACGTCCACCTCGACCACCACCACTGCGTCGAGGTCATTCTCGTGCGCGGCCGCGCGGGTCAGGTCCGCGCCATCGCCGACGGCCTGCAGAAGCAGAAAGGCGTGCTGCACGGCGGCCTCTCGATGAGCTCCACGGGGAAAGAGCTGGCGTAGATGGGTCGGCTGGCACCTACCAGGTTGGCCTGTCGGTTGGTATTACGATTCGTGCGTCCGTCATACGAGACACTCAAGTCCTCGTCTGCAGGCGCCGCAAGCAGTGTGCCTCACCACACCGGCCGCGTCAGGCCGTCCAGGAGGAGATCTTGAAGAGAGACCGGCACCACTTGAACCTCCGCCATCACTGGCTCCGCTGGGTCGCACTTGGAGTCGTTCTGCTGACGATCGGCATCTGGAGCCAGGCCGCGGAGCCGGAGAATCAGCAGGCAACGCAGGAAACCCAGCAGCCGAAGCAGGATCAGAGCAAGCCCGCGACGGAGGCGCCGGCCGGGCGGTTCACCCAGGAGGTCAAGGTCGTCGCCCCGCCCATTGTCGAGGGCGATCGGGTCACGCCGTTCGCGACCCAGGTCTCGAGCGTGAGCGACCGGCAGGTCGACGACCTCAACGCGGGCGACCTCGCCAACGCGCTGCGCCGCATGCCCGGCGTCACCATTTCCCGCTACGA
>Ga0116171_10003169_pt1 | contig 15265 bp, 18 predicted proteins | sample AD_JPNHW2_MetaG_FD_89798 | JGI IMG/M metagenome (GOLD analysis project Ga0116171, IMG submission 89798) | Active sludge microbial communities of municipal wastewater-treating anaerobic digesters from Japan - AD_JPNHW2_MetaG | ecosystem: Engineered > Bioreactor > Anaerobic > Digestate | place...
AAGAGGAGAGTATATTAATACTCTTAAAGACTATAACAAAGGAAAGACAAAGGCTTTTATTAACTTTATTTCTGCTATGGTCTATGAATCCCAGAAAGATTACCTCCGATTATTAGAGGCTCTAAGTGGTGGAAAGAAAAAAGCAAAAGAAAATAAATAGTTTTAATCTTTTCATTTTTTAACTCAACTTTAATCTTAATTTAGGCTGCAGCTGAATATCAAATTCGGATTTGATATTTTCACAGATGATATTAAATAAATCAGATACCGGTTCCTGGTCATCTTTTGAGCGAATAGAATAATATAATATATTATGCTCCATGTCGAGATCGTAATTTGTGACATACTCCATGTGGCTCTTAAGTCTATGTTTTAAGAATTCATATATTGCAAAAACAGTCCGTTTTCCGAAACCTTTTACGCCTTCGCCTTTTGCCTCTGCTTTCTTCCGGAGGATACCTGTAAAATAGCTCATCTCCCCTTCTTTAAATTTTTCAGTGCAGACTTTAAGGGCATGTGTGACCTCTTCAAGCGAACAGCCGTATTTTTCAGCGTTGTGATTTATCCAGAAAAATGTATCATCCCGGTAGCGGTTGGAATCATCGATAAGAAAGTCGTTAAAAGCTTTCCGGAAAAGTTCATCTTCAAGTGCCCCCCTAACTATAAGATAACTCTTTGTATTAATCTCTGAAGAAATCTTAAAAGAAATCTCTGTATTTGTATCACTAATTTCTGTGGATACTCCTACGAAATTTCGTAATACCCCCTCTGAATTTTTGCAGGAGGTTAAACTTAATTTCGTTTCAATTTGACCCTCCCCCGTTTTTTTGTAGGAGGGGGTACAGTTTTCTAAAACCTCTGTTTCAGTAACCGTACACTCAGGAGAGGGGAGGGTGTTTATAAGATCAGAAACAACTTGTGTTATATCTTTAATCTTATCAGGGATAGGGGTTAAAAACATGACGTTGTTAAGACATAGGCCGCGAACTTTTATATCTTCAAAATCTCTTTGAACAAGTTTGAGATTAACAAGCAGATCAACTGAATCTTTAACAGCACGTTTTGTGGAGCCGAATTGATCGGCGTATGAATCATAACTTTTCTGTAGCTTGTCACCATGAAATTTCTTGTCGTATTTAATTATCTTGCCGGTAGCTTCATCGCGGATCTCGGTGAGCCTGTGCCAGTAGACAACATCGGCAAGAATATTTATAGCAAGAAGATCAGCTTTTGTTTTACCGCCCGCGGTGGTGTATGTGACATGCTTGTACCAGTTGTGAGGGATGATATTACCGCTGAAATTAATCCCGGATATATCTTTTAAGACTGTAAGTATTTCCATAAAAACACCCGCCTGTAACAAAAAATTTTTATTTTTTGGGTGTTTTCGAATTGACAGAAGTAGTGCTTTAGAAGCATATACTAATTATTAAATTGAAGTCAATTCGGGGTAACACCCGTCATACATGCCCGGAGTTTGCACCTCCGGGTTTTGTATTTTTAGCCTGCTGTTTATTTACATTTGAATAAAAAAACCTCTAAAAAGTCGCTAAATGAGAGTCTTTGTAGCTATTTTTTACTGTCAAATAGATATAATTATTAATCAACCACTTTTTTTATTATGTCTCTTAATAATTTGTATATGTTAGAATGAATAAAATGTAAAGATTTGTGAAAATAAGATCAATGAAAACGGGAGGGGTAATTGTGCCACGGGGTGCGGCACAATTCTGGAAGTCATTCAGGTGGTAAAAGTTACCCAATGATCTAAAAGGAAGTTGTTAAGTTGTAAAAAACTTCTTCAAGTTCTCTTCCTCTTTGCCGCCTTCAACTACATAGAATTCAACATTATCATTCAGCTGCCCGAAGGGCAGATCAAGCTGATCTCCGAGATAGACTTCTTTTTTCTGCTGTGTCATTATATTAAATACTTTTCCCTTATACTCGGTGTCTTTATTTCCAAGCAGATGTTCTCCCTTACTTTCAAGAATATATACCAGTTCCAGATTACCGCTTTCATTTTTCTTCGCGGCTACAAAATCGGGGCGGAGTTTATATTTCTGCCAGCCTTGAATTGAATACCAGTTTTTATTTGTCTTATTCCTGAACCACCAGAGAATCTTTTCCTGCTTATCAAGTATATCACCAACTCTCTGTTCAAGTGAATTCATCGCGGTAAGATCGACATCTTCAAAAAGATAATATTTATATAGATTTGGGATTCTACCAACCATAACTTCATCATAATCAGGTATTTTTTAACCGCAACCAGCATCATTTGAAACAGCGAGAACAATCTTTTTCTTTTTCAGATAATCAAGAAATAACTGTTCTTCAATCTTTGTCTTTTCCTCTGATAGATAATTAAAAAGAATTGCAGATATATAACCGAAATTCTCCTCCACTTTATCTTTAGCGAGTTTTGATATTAAAGTATCAACATGTGACAGGGCGAGCTTGCGGGCAGCAAAGGGATTTTCAGTAAGCTCGGTGTAGCGGCGTGTAAGATAATCTATATTAATTTCTTTAGTTCCATTGATTGCAGTCTGCTCATATTTTGAAGAGAATTTACTTGTATCATCAAGAGTGACTATTATAGCCCGCCGTTCCTTTGTCTCTTCACTGAAGGAGGATGAAAGCATATCAAGTATTGAATCTGTAATAATGAACGAGGAGTAATCAATAAACGGCTTTATATCTATTTCATAAGAAAATCGTCTTTTAACTCCGGCTTTATCGATAACAGCCCATACCGGAAGATAAAAAGCACTATCGAATTTATTTTTAAATTCTTTACGGATTTCAACGGTCTTTCTTTTATTAAAGTCATCATTATCACTGACCTTGATTTTAGTAATAAGATCCTCCAGACCTTCATTCCGGAAACCCGCATCGACCTTGTTAATTATTTCGCGTGTATCGCCTTTAGAGTAATATACATAACTTTCATCGAGTTCAGGGACACCGGTTTTTCGACCGAATGGCTGTCTCAATATACGGCCTACCAGCTGCGTAATACCTGTGTCGGAATTTACATTTGGGATAATACCAAGGAAATAGGCGAATGAACAATCCCATCCCTCACGCAAAGCCTCTTTTGTAATTATATAACGGATGTTGCAATCCTTGGAAAAAAGATTAACATCTTCTATGTCGTTTTGAGAACTCGTTTTAATGGCTATTTCATCCGGATTTATTTCAAGTTCCTGGAGGAATTCTTTTACATCATGACTGTGAACAAATCCGCTGCCGCGCTGATCCCTGCCGGTACGCTCTACCTGGATAAGGGCTATAGGACGGATATATAAACCGGAATCCTGTTTATAATTTATGGCTTTTTGTTCAAGAGCGTCCCGATGAATTTTAATCTCGCGGAGCATAGTTTTCCAGTCATCCTCTTTGCGGCCGGAGGGGGGGATTATATGCATATCGAGCTTAATCATCTCCTCGTCTTTCAATTCAAGCCCGGTAATTGAGACAAGGATATTCATTTCCGCTTTTGGTGTTGCAGTTAGACCAAGTACCATTTCGGGATTTAATCCATCGATGGCACTGCGGGCCATATCGGAAAATACTTTATGGATCTCATCAATGATTATAAAAGGACGTGAAAGCCGGATCGCATTACCAAGACTGGTCTTGATTAACGTACCGCCTTGAAAAATATCATTGGAAATACAATCGAGATTAGGGCAGCTTTTTTTAAGTTCGTCATGAAGATCAAAGCGGTTGTCTGCCGGGAAAAAACTTTCAAAGCCGCCGGAATCCTGAAATACTTTAAGAGCTTCTTTACCATTTTGACGGCTGATTGACTGTATCATCACAAAGAGGATTACAAGATTTTCTTCGATATCATGTGTTGTTAAACGCTGCCCTTTTTCAAGAATAAGTGTTTTATTACCTGATGCCTGGTCGAGCAGCTGCCGGAGCGGATTTGACTTATCACGGAGCTTCTGAACAGTCTGCGAATATATAGTTTCACTTGGAACAACCCAAACCACTAAGCCTGTACGCTTCCGGGCAAATAGAGTCTGATATTCACGAATTGCCTCAACCGCAAGAAGTGTTTTACCACCACCCGTCGGAACCTTCATTATAACACGGGGATAGTATTCACCGAGACCGTTTGTACAACGATCACGGTATGTCTTGTCTACGGTCTGAAAAGTAGTCTGCACCCAATTCAGAGTATGACGCATCTCTGCAGGGAGAGCTTTACGAGCCGTATCAAAAGCATCTTTTGTTTCCCGTGCTTTGCTGTAGAAAAACTTAAGTTCTGATACAACCTTGATCTGATAATTCTTCAGAAACACGGCTACACCTCTGAACGCTGAAAGAGGTTATAAGGAATGCCTACATAATCGATGCCCTTTTCGGTCATATAATCCTCTTCAAGAAAACACGCAGGAGCATATACAACAATCCGCTTCTTCGGATGTTCAGCTGTAATCTTTTCGGCAAGTGTTAAATTAAGAGCCATTCGGGTGAGTTCTTCAAAGTTCTGTTTATAGACAAGATAAATGATACTGTTCCCGGTATCGCCAACAAAGAAAGATTTTTCATTTATACTTTTCTTGTCTTTTAAACTTTCACCGGTGCAGAGATAGTAAACATACTCCGCAAACTGCTTATATGTTGGAAGATCACCGGAAAGAAGAGTCTCCGCATCAATCGGAATACCGACTTTAAGATACTGAAACCCGGAATCATAATCATATTTTTCAATAGCCCGCTTAACTCTTTCGCGTGTAATATCTTTACAAATATTCTTCTTAGGTTCAGCATCCGTTGCTTCAGTCATCTGAATAAGAATACACTTCCGATTACCGCCATCTTCTTTATTCAAGTCCATAACCGCATGCATGGTAGTACCGGACCCGGCGAAGGAATCGAGAATAATGTCATTTTTATCTACAGCTAAAAAAAGAATGCGTTTTATCAAGCTGACCGGTTTAGGCGAATCAAAAGGGAATTCATCTTTAAAAAGTAATTTTAAATCTTGTTTTGCTTGCTGATTGTGACCTACTTCTTGATGAGACCATATAGTACCGGGAACTAAACCTTGTTGAACCTCTGAAAGAAATCTTTTATAACGAGGAACATTATTACCGGAATCACCAAACCATATGCGATTATCATTAACTAATTCATCAAATTTTTGTTTTGAAAATCTCCAACATGCACCATTTGGTGGTGATACTTTTTTGCCTGAAGGAGTTGTAATTATATAATCATAATCGGCACTGTAAGTTTTTACTGAACAATCACCAGATGTCCATGAACCACGAGGATCATTATCTGGATTAGAATACCTTTCATCCATTTGTTCTGTTCGTGGCAATAAATTAACGAGCCAACCATTAGAATTAGTTTCATTTATTTTTTTCTTAGCATAACAAATTATAAAATCATGTGTATCTGAAAAATATTTCGCATCATTTTGAGGAGAAAATTTCTTTTGCCAAATAATATTTGTTATAAAATTTTCTTCACCGAAAATTTCATCCATCACCATTCTTAATATATGTTGTTCATTATCATCAATAGAAATGAAAATTGCACCGTCATCTGCAAGTAGATCACGCAAAAGTTTCAATCTCGGAACCATCATGCAGAGCCATTTATCATGACGCACCAGACAATCAGTGCCGACTTCTTTACCCAGCCAATCTTTAATCATAGGACTATTTACATTGTCATTATAAACCCAGCCTTCATTCCCTGTATTATAAGGTGGATCAATATAAATACATTTTATCTTCCCGGTGTATTGTGGAAGCAGAGCTTTCAACGCAAGTAGGTTATCACCTTCAATAATAAGATTGCCGGTCGCTGAGCCTGCCGAAGCGTCCGGCTGAAAATGAAGTTTCTCAACTTCATCGAGTGTATGATATGGTATTGAAAGGTGGTGATTCCAGATTATATTTTTGCCTTTGAATTGCAGTGTCGGCATTGGGTGCTCCTGTTTTATTATGTCTCTAATTTGTTACTTTAAAAAGAGATTTGAGGAATGCAAGAAGTTTTTTGTAGGGGAGGGGACTCTAAATATTATGAAAACCCTGCGGTATAGAGATAATCACGTTAAACCATACAGAACATCTAATGAATCTACATTCCCATAGCAAGGAACAACATCCCATATATCTAACAAATCTTCATTTAGAATCGTTAGATGACTTAAATCAACACCATAGTTAATTGTAATCGCTTTTTTCAGCTCTTCTAAATAAGATGACAATACTTTTTTCTGCCTATGTTTTTTTAGACTTTTTTCTCTTATTAATTTTGTCATCGACACTTCGGAATATATCCAGGGTGATTTCGTCACATCAATTACATCTGATGGTGTTATTGACTCCGGTGTATTCAAAAAAAATAGACACTCTGTATTATCTATCATCATAGTTAATGCAGTAGATAACATCATATGCACATGACTTGCGGAATAATTACATTTCTCGTAATCATATATTCTATTTTTTTTATCAATTAAACAATACTCATTATTTATCATATCAATAAGATCATTCGCATAACCCCAAACACAAGAATCAATAAATGAAGTTATATTAAATCTATGAGAAAGCCAACCTGCTAAACGAATAGCCATCTTTTCATTACTATGTGAGTGTGAGATAAAGATATCTGCATCGATTTGAGGAAACCAATTAGCCTGCATTTTAGAACCATTTAAAGAAAAATCAGAAGAAATAAAGCTTTCTAAAGTTGCTTTCACTTGCTTTTTATTTTTATTATGTAAACGCCTGCCAATTTGATAATATTCATCATCATCTTTATTGAAATAACGTTTTTTAAGTTCTAAATTATAACCTCTGTACATAATATTTATTGTTCACCCAATATTTAGTTTTTGCTTAATTGAATAGCTTCTTCAATCCAATCTTCTAAATTATTTTTTATATCATTATACGCATCCGAACTTGAAGGATTTTTGCATGGGATTGTTACTAAATTACCATTTTTATTTTTAAATGAAAATAATTCGAATGGATTATTCCCTTTATTACATGTCCCGGAATTGGGATCTTTTAAATTATGGATATAAACGCCAAGTAAACCTTTACCATCCTCCCACGCCTTTCTGATCTCATATTGTACCCAAGGTCTTTTAGACGTTTCTTCTCCAATAAGAACAACAACACAAGACCGGTATGACATATTATCATTAATCCATTTTTTTATTGCGTCATCCCCCTTTTTTTTAACTTCTTCCCAATCGTTGGTCGAAACAGGTTTATTGTCTTCCAATGCTCCGATGTTCCTTATTTGCTGAACCCTCATAACATCATTTTTAAAATGGAAACTGTAGAATATTTGTCTTTTTGCCATGTTTATTTCACCTTTAACATTTAATGATGCGATAAATTATAATCGCAAGAGTAATTAAAAACGGGATGCCATAAAAATAACGGAGAGTAACAGACCACATTACTTTCCATTTTGAATCAACTTCGTTACTAAATCTATGAGGATTAAGATCATAAAGATGTTCTTTGATTTTTTTTGGTCTATTTACAATAATCCATTCATACATTTTTCGATACATCTTTTCAGTCCGAAGAAAAAATGCGTCCAAATACCAGAAACTTAAAAGAGGGATCAGCAATATAGCACTTAATAATGCCGGATTACCAGCTTTATCTGCCAGTGCTAATACTACAGCAATTATTGTTATAGACCACCCTTTTAATAAAAATGAATTATTAGCCATTCTGGTTATACAAGCTTGAATCAGATCAATTTCTTTATGAAAAATTTCTTTATCCATTTTGAACCCCCCTGATTAAATTATAAAAGAGAAATATTAAAGTAAGTTCATTATAATGTTTAGCAGCTAACTTTCCAACCATAATTTAAGAGGGGTCAAGTTTCTAGTTCCATCCTTCGATGGAGAAAAAATATAGTAACCTGCAGGTATTGATCGGCCATCACTATATTTACTTCTACCATCCTCGTACTCAATGACTTTGTAGATTTCCATATATTCATTACCTTGCCATGATCGATTATCTTCACGTAATGGGAGCAAAGCTATTTTATCCTTTTTATGCTTCTGAGCATCACCATAACCTAATTCCCAATTACACCATTTTGAATCAATCGCATTTTCAGTAGCAAGAAGAATGAATTTATCGTTACTATTTATTTTTTCTTTAATTTTTATTGCAGTTTCACCTTTTGTTACTTCCGGCATATCCGGATCTAACCAATCAATATAAGCATTTGCACCCAAGCCATTTAATAAATCACGGGCAAATCTAACCTCTGTTTTATCCGAATGTTTATGAGATAAAAAAACGGTGCTTTTAGTAGTGCCGGAAAAACGCACAGAAGAATCTCTACTTGCTTTTAACATAGAGGAGCTATGTTCTCTTAACTCTGATTTTGACAAAATGGACATATTTTTTTATTTACCTCTTTGCTTATTATATTAATATTTTTTATCTTTAACATTAGCAGGATCATTACCATAGCTATCTTTATCCATTATTTTACCATCAACCCCGTGAATAACCACTTCGCTTTTATTGTTAATGGCTATCGTCCTTGCGATTTCAATAGCTTGCTTCTGAGTGTTTGTTATGGCAGTGTTCTTTTGATTTTTTTCGCCTTTAACAGCCCATTTACCATTAGCCGGAACAACATGTTGATTTTTTTTCAAATTGAAACTCCTTTTAAAATGTTTAATTGATAGACAATGACCTATCTACTGTTATATACGAATATAGGTTACAAAAGGAATTAACTGATGTTAGAAAAGGCACGTACAGCATATTGCAGGGAAATGGCGAGAGATGTCCTAAAAAAATCACTCTTTAAAGAACCACCAATTGACATAAAAGAAATACTTAATATTTACGGCTTTGAATATTTAGAGGTAGATACATTCCCGGATAAACTTGATGCATTATTCTTAACCCACGAAGGAAAGCATTATGCAGCTGTTAATAAAAAGAATCATCCGAACAGAAAAATTTTTTCGTTAGCACATGAGCTGGGACATAAATTGATGAACCACACACTCGAATATTATAAAACAGAAATAACTTTGGATAAACCGCCGGATAAATATAATCATACACAAAACGAAGCCATATTTGAAAAAGAAGCAAATATTTTTGCCGGAGAATTACTGGTACCTTTAAAAATGCTAAAAATAGAATATAAGAAAAAACCTGATATACCGGAATTAGCAAAAATATTTAAAGTGAGTGAGCAAGTAATCTCTATCAGAATATCAGATCATATGGGAGTATTATGTAAGTAAATGTAATTCATTTTCTTGTTTAATTCTCTTTTCTAAATCTTTAATTAAACTATCATAATTAGAAATATCTATATTTTCATTTTTATCTTTTTTAGAAATTTCAAGAAGTGCCGCATCAATACCTAAAATTAAATTTTGATTTCTATCATCAGAAATGCTTTTATGGGAGGTTCGTGCAATAGCTTTAACCTGGCTAGTATTTATACTTGAAAGACTGATTTCTTTTTTTATCATTTCAATAAATTCTGTTAATCTGATATTACATGTAATTAAGATTTTCACCAATGAGTCAACAGAGATCGACTTCAAACCAATACGTCCCGTTTCTATGCTATTATATAAATTACTTTCTATATTTAATATATTCGCTAATTTTTCCGGAGAGAGTTTAGTTTTCTCCCTGACACTTAAAAGATAAGAAGCCAATGATTTATTTTTATTTATACTCAAAATCTTTTCTTTAATCTCTCTATATTGAATCGCAGCTGTTATTGTTTTATCAATTATAGAAAGTTGAGTATCGGAAAATTCAAAATCCAGATTTTTAGAAAATCTTATTTTTTTGGCATTTATTGTTTCCAATAATGTTTTTTCAAATATTTTATTTTTCGCTGACATCACTATTACCATTCAATAATTAATTATTCTAAATTTCATCTTTAGTATTTTTTATTTCTATGTACCTTTGTTCAATCTTCTTCAAAGCACGGCTATATGCTGTTTTTACGGTATTCTCTTTAATGTCAAAAAATTCGGATATTTCAGAATTACTAAAACCATCAGCTCTACATTTGACTATTGCCTGATCTCTTTCACTTATTGACAAGAGAGCCTTTTGCATGCAAATAACATCTTCATCATCATCTTGATTGTAATTGCAATCTACAGAATTGTCATCAGATTCATCCGGGCTACTTAAGATATTATCTAATTCACACTCTTCAAAACTATATTCTGGAATGACTTCTTTATATTTTCTAAAACGATCTTTAAGATGATTTTTGGTTATTGTCATGCACCAAGTTTTAAAACTGCTTTTTGACGGATTAAATTGATCTATTTTATCAAATATTTTACTTAAAATGTCATTAAATTCCTCAAAGGCATCTTCATAATTACCGCATGAATAATAACACGAAGAAATTATTAATCTGGAATATTTATCCACAAATGCTTTATAAGAATTTCTTTTACGACACTTAAGCCCTTCAACTAAGGTCAAATCTGAATCAATCAGTAAATCATTCATGAATTATTCAAACCTATCATTATATACGTAAAATAGTTACATCTCAAACACAACCAGATCAAACCAGAAATGAAAACCATTAGTCAGCAGATTAATCTTTTCCTGAATCTCAGCATCGCCACCCATGCTCTCTTTCATTTCAAGTGAGCTGATCTTCGACTGCACCTTTTTAACTTCACCCGTGAGCTTCGAGATACGACCATAATTGTTATATAGCCCCTTCTTCCTCAGGGTTTCAATCCTTTTTTTAAGTTCTGATTCTTCCCCCCTCAGCTGATTAATCTGGTATGAACAGAGCTGCTTCTTTAGCTTCTCCACCTCAATACCGATTTCATTATGAAGATTAAGAATCCGTGATATTTCCCAGGGGGCAGCGCACTTTAAGATAAATGATGCCCCGTCTGATCTGCGGTCAACGGTTATAAAGCTGTTTGATTTAAGTTCCGGAAAATAGTTTTTTACGTCTATTGTTCCGGAGAGATAAGAGCCGTTTGGAATAGCTTTAAGGAGAGCCGGATCACTTCCGGAGATCCTTTTTGTTATTACTTTCTTTTCTGTTTTATCAACTGTGATTTCATTTATATTTTCTTTCCCGATTACGAGTCTTTCGTTATTCCGAAGGAATACACCAGTTTGAGGATACATATTAAGAACCTGAAGATCTTCAACTAAAATGCGTCTTTCAATATTATCAAAGTATTCTACATGAGCCATGCAGAGATAAGCACTGTTTTCCTGATAGTCTTTCACCGCATTATCATAATTTTTATAAATCATTTTACCCACAGAGCGGACAGCCTTGTGAATCGAAAAGCCCTCACCGGTTACGGTGAAAGCGAAGAAAACAATTACAAACAGAAGTATATATTCCTGCCATGATGAAACAAGTATCCGCAGGGACGGAGTTCTGAAAGAGATGTATTCTTTCTGAGAAAACGGGGCAAAGAACCTGACACCAGACTTATTAAACAGGTCTATAAATATATGACTGGAAAAAGCCAGAAGAGCTGCACCATATAAGCCTGTCCAGAATGGACCGCCCCACTGAAGAAGCCGGGGGAGGAGGAGCAGAGGAAGAAAAGCAGCTGATATAACCATAATGGCAAATAGTGAATGTGTTACGGTCCGATGGCCGTATTTCTGCTGAATCTTTTTTGATACCGGGCGGAATACTCTTCCGATTGTACTCTCTGGGTGGTCTATATCCGGGAGCAGTGAGAGAAGGGACGCGGTGAGAGCTGTGGCCGGTTCGACACCAGCTGCAGCACAAAGTAAATATGAAAATGCATAATGTGTAGTTGCTGTCACTTCTTACTCGCAGGCATAAAGATATATTTATAAAATACCATTCTGAAAACCACCAGAAGAGCATAGCTTAAAGCAACCATTGCCGAAGCATAAGATTTGAGAACATAAGCAGCAAAGAAGAGAACCAAAATAAGAAGGAACGGTGCGATTGATACCTGGTTGTCTACTCTTTCGTCTGTTATAACCTCTTCGCTGCTTTTCCCCATAGTCATCTGACGGGAGATGTATTCTGCTTCTTTGAGATTGTCCCCGGCCTGATGCAGAACATCATCAATCATAAGTTCCTTTTTGCGGGGGTCTGTAATCTGAACCATTTCGGATAAGATTAACCTGGTGTGGTGTCTTTTTAACGGCTTTATTTCGATGAAGGTTTTAAACAGTTTTTTGTCTGCTGTTCTGGAACTTCCAGCCAGGACAGTTGTCTTTTCAGATAACTTTGATAATGTGCTTCGATCTGTTTTTGATAACCCGGTGATGTCGTCAAAGATTATGACTTTGTTAAAGTTTTCTAACTGATTAAGAAGTTCCTCTATGGATAACTTTTTAAATTGTTTCTCTGCCTCTTTGTAAACTTTGTCATCAGCTGACAAATGTGTCCCATCAGGATCAACCGAAGCAGAAAGAATTATTTTAACAAGTGTCTGCTTCTTCTTATACTCATCAATGAAAATTGCTTCCGGGATGTTCCGGAGGATCGCAGATTTACCACAGCCTTTAGTTCCGGAGAGGATTACTGATATTTTATTCTTAATGTGATTGTTTATCTGTTCTATTTCTTTTTCTCGTCCGATGAGAGAGCCGGAGCTTTTAACTGTTATATCTGTTCTTTTCTTGAACGAACGGACAAAGGTAAACATTTTCCCTTTCGGACCATCGAGAGTCATTACCGCATCTTTCTTCTGCTCAACAGAGATCCTTGAATATATGAGAGTTGTATCAACACTGGAATGTCCCAGGATCTGAGAAATTCTTTCAATTGGGACTTCCTTTTCATAAAGTCCAGTTGCGAATGAGTGCCGGAGGGTGTGACAGTGAACGTCTTTTCTTCCCAGATTCTGTTCGGAATATTTTTTAACTACATAGTGCCATGAAGTACGATCACCACCGAGAAGAAATGATTCCGGTTTTAATTTATAGCTGTATTTACCAAGATAGGATTCTATAATTTTTTGAAGAGTTGCATTAATGGGGACTATTCTCTGTTTATTACCTTTGCCGGTTATGACCATGAAGTTCCGCTGAAGATGAATATCAGCGACTTTTAAGTTACACATTTCAGATACGCGAAGACCACCATGAGACATCAGATATAATCCGAGTTTATGCCTTTCCTTTCGCACATTACGAATAAGATTATCGATCTCTTTTTGTGATAGAAATAATGGAATTTTTTTAGCACTATACTTCATGTATTTTTTATCACTTCCATGTGTTAAATCATCATAAAAACCGCTTAAAAATTGAATCAATAATAATACAGAATTGAACAGCAATCAAGACAAAAACGATATGAAACCGATACGATATTAACATGATCATATGCCATTCCGGGGGCTTTTTCAACAAAAGTCGGCTTTTGTTGAATTGTTTTTCCAACAAAAGCCGGTGAAAAAAGCAAAAAAAAGACTTAAATTTTTTCCAGATTTTCATTCACTTCTGACATTATTTTAACGAGTTTTTTGTTAATTTCTACGAGATTATTCTTATCTAAATCTTTTATATCTTTGATATAGATTTGCAAATCTTTCACTTGAGCAGCAAGAACCACCGGCTTCATCCAGAACTCCTTTTAAGGATAATTTATGAAACTAATTATACACTCTATAATAATAACAATATTTATACAGAGTATCGGACTTTATGCGGAAGAAAGTAAACCTCTGAAAGAAAATGAGCTGATTGAGCTTAAAAAAGTTATAACAAATGCGAAAACAAGAATCAATTCCGGTGATACTTACGCGTGGAAAGATGCACTCCGCTTTTTACCTACGGTTTCACTTTCGAGAAGATCCCTTTATAATGATGCAACATCTGAGGACACAGAAACATATCTATCGGCGTCGATAAGTTTAAATCAGGTTTTTGATATTACTGATATCGCGGATAAGAAAGATGCTGAAAAAAGAAAAGCAGTCCGGAGGATTGAGAGCCTGGGATATTCTATTGAGAAGCTGATTGAAAGAAAATTTCTGATAACTGACCAGGTGTGGAAAATGAAGCAAATTGTAAAGTCGATAGAAGAACCGCTGGAGGCTTCTAAATGTCAGGAAAAAGTTGATCAGCTGCAGCTGCAGCTGAATGAAACTTTTATTGAGATTGAAAAGCTTTATGCTGAGATCGAGTATGTTTGTGTTGAGGTGGAGAGGTAATTTTTTTAAACAAGGATGTTGACAAAATAGTATCAATAAATGAGAGTTATATTAACCAAAGCTTTTCCAATCGAACAGTCTCCGGATGGAGGCGTGACCTGCCATGGCAGGTATTAGAAAGGAAAGGCGATAGCAATCATTTGAAACCGGGGCAATCGCCCCGGTTTTATTTTGTTCTCTTTTCAACAAGCTGGCCTGTTATATATTTATGAACTATGCTTTTAATAAATGTCTGATATTTCAAACCTGCATCGTCAGCAAATTTTTTAATAATTTGCAATTCATAAGGATCGATTCGAATATTCATCTTCGTTTCATTTGCAATATATTGTTTGGCGGCTTTTTTAAACATCTGCTGATCCTTTTTTGTTGGATGCTTTAAATTCTTTTTATCAAGACTTGAAAATGATTCGATTAATTCCTGTTCTTCTTTATCAAGATATTTAGTAGTTTTCATTTTTTAATCTCCTTTAACAGATACATAAAATCACGGTTTGGAAAAATGGTTTTTAAAAAGATTGTATCTTTATCTTTGACATAAGGAATACAATAAGTATAATTATCGTAATCAATAACAAGCATATACTGATTCGGGAATTTCACTTTATTCGGATGTTCAACATTCAACAAAATTCCCTTTTCGGCAATTGTTTCAATAACCTGATATACCGCGTTCTTTTATCAATAATTCATTTTTAGATTTATCAAAATCATATTTCATAAATACAATCTATAGATATGTGCGCACATTGTCAACTTTATTTATAACAAATTATAATTGATATAAAGGAACCAGATTTTTAAAAGCTCATAAAACTAAAAACGTTTTCAAAAATAATAGAGACGGTATTTAACAACATGGCAAAACAAAGCGATCTTAAACTGGACAACTGGAGTAAAGGTCTACTGATAAGCCTGATTTCAAAGGCGATAAGCAGTGACAAAGATATTACACAGGATGACATTGAAAAACTGAAAGAGATTAAGAAGCAGCTGCAGGAGATATAACAAACCCGGAAAGTCTCCGAAATAAACGCAGTGTTTAACAAC
>Ga0116171_10003170_pt1 | contig 15265 bp, 9 predicted proteins | sample AD_JPNHW2_MetaG_FD_89798 | JGI IMG/M metagenome (GOLD analysis project Ga0116171, IMG submission 89798) | Active sludge microbial communities of municipal wastewater-treating anaerobic digesters from Japan - AD_JPNHW2_MetaG | ecosystem: Engineered > Bioreactor > Anaerobic > Digestate | place...
AATGATTGTGGTTGACATCGGGGGCGGAGTAATGGTGGAACAGAGCTGGAGAGCCGTATTCGTGTTTCCCGCAGCCGTCGCAATGCTGATTGCACTGTTCTGCTGGTTTACTATGCGCGACACCCCACAGTCATGCGGGCTGCCTCCAGTCGATGAATACAGAAACGACAAATCAGCCAGCGAGGAAATACGATCAGCAAAAAAGATCCCCGCAAAGGAACTCTTCATGAAGTATATCTTCAGGAACAAGATACTGTGGCTGATCGCACTGGCGAACATTTTTGTCTACCTGGTACGCTATGGTATAGGCGACTGGGCACCTACATATTGCCAGGAGGCTAATCTTCTTAACAGTGATCAGAGCAAGATGGCATTCTCACTGCATAACTATGCGGGTGTACCGGGTACTATCCTGTGCGGATGGATATCGTCGAAATATTTCAAGGGAAGATGTGCCCCTGCAAATGTCATCTATATGCTCCTTCTTCTGATATTTGTTATCCTCTACTGGAAAGCTGCTCCTGTGGCTGGATTCATTGCTGAGAGATTTTCCATGGAGCTTGCCTCCGCAAAGGTGCTTGTCGTTTATACGGCACTCATTGCCATCGGGTTCTTCATCTATGGCCCTGTGGCTCTGATAGGTATCCAGGCCGTCAACCTTGTTCCAAAGAATGCTGCCGGTACAGCTGCAGGATTTGTTGGGCTCTTCGGATACCTGATAGGCGATGCCCTGCTGTCTAAAGTGCTCATAGGAGGTGTTGCTGACAGTGAAAGATTCGGCTGGGAAGCTACTTTCTGGATATTTATCGTTGCCTGTATCCTTGCTGCCTTCTTCTCGGCAACAACCTGGAAAAAAGAAAGAGAAGCCTTTACCGCAAGCTAATATTTTTATAATGAAGAGATCTGTAATTATATTATTCCCATTACTGCTCCTGGCTGCCTGCAGCCAGGTTCCTGAGTATCGAACGATCGACGGATGGCCGGAGGAGACTAATGACAGGATCGAGGCTTTCCTCGATTCCACGATCAGTATCAGTGATCGTAAAGTTGCGGTTTTTGACGGCGACGGAACAACTTTCGGACAGGTGCCATACTACCTGGCCGACGAGGCCCAATATAAATATGCCGATGAGGTTCTGAGGTTAAGGAGCGATTCCACTGCACTGAATAAGCTCGCTATCCTCGACAGGATGGTGAGCAATGGCGACAATGTGAGCAAACCTTATGTCGAAGACAGGGTACACTTCCTTGCAGATATGACCGTCGAAGAAATTGAAAACATGGGTTATAACTGTTTCCTGAGCTCCTATAAGGATAAGTTCTATCCTGAGATGAGACAGCTGATAGCTAACCTGAAGGAGTACGGCTTCGAGATATGGATACTGACTGCCTCTCCGGAGATACTGTACCAGAAATTCTTTGCCGTGGAACTGGGAATAAGGAATATAAATATTGTCGGGGCAAAATGTGTTATCAGGAACGGAAAAACAACTCATGAAATAATTCCTCCGATCCCGCAGGACGACGGTAAAGCCCTGACGATAGAAACATTTATAAAAGCAAAGCCTCTTCTGGTAGGCGGCAACAGCCGTGGCGATATGGACATGCTGAACGAGTCGGCCGGACTAAAGATCATAGTTAATCCCGATGATGCAACAGTACGCGGACCGGAAGATGGCCCGATGAGCGGTTTTACTGTACGATCGTACTGGGAAAAGGAGGGAGCCCTGATCGTTAAATGCAACGATACAGCTGATCCTGAAGTTCAGTTCCATACCGAAGCATGGAAAATAAGGAAAAACAAATCTAATCCGAAATAATATGAAGAATACAGGACTGATACTGATGCTTCTGCTTCTGGTATTATCTGCAGGATGCGGAGAAAATAAAAATCAACAGATGAAAAAAGTCCAGGGATATATGCCCGGGAATGCCGTAATAGCCCACAGGGGAACTGTTTACTGGGCGCCTGAGCTGACTGAGTCAGCATTCCGCTGGGCACGCAATACCGGCGCAGACTATGTTGAGCTCGACGTGCAAAGATCGAAAGATGGTGTTCTGATAATTATGCACGACCGGACATTTAAAAGAACCACCAATGTGGCCCAGGTCTTTCCGGGCAGGGAAGGCCATCCTGTTGATTCATTTACCATAGCCGAGATCATGAAGCTGGATAACGGATCGGCTTTCAATGTAAAGAGGCCCGAACAGGCCAGGTCTTCTTTTGCCGGCCAGGAAGTGCTTGTCTTTGAAGATGTCTTCAGGATTTGTGAAGGACGCCGGATTAAAAGAAATCCCGATGGTACAAGATCATTTACCATCGATCAGTCAGGTAAATATATTTTTGAATATGAGGATGACCCTGCTGATAAAGGCCACAGGCCCGGAGTATATATCGAATTGAAAAGCCCTGAATACTATCCCGGTATTGAACAGGAAGTCTATGATGAGCTTGCTGCAATCGGCTGGAATCCCCTCGAGGGAGCGATTCCTGCTGAGAAGACACCTTTTTATATGGACGGGAAAGTAAATACCGGAAAAACAAGGGGGAAAATTCTTGTTCAGAGCTTCTCACTCGATTGTATGAAGAACCTTAAGATGATCTTCAGGGAAGAGGTACCGGCAAGCTATCTGATATCAAGTAACAGCGAGACCGACCTCTCAAAAGCCGAGGTAATGGATGAAGTGATAAATCTTGCAACCGGTGCAGGTGTGCAATTCATCGGAACAAACCTTGGCGATGCCAACGACGGTCTGATCCCGCAATTTGCTGAGAAAATTCATTCTGCCGGACTTATGACAAACGTCTATTCTTTTAATACTGTTGAGCAGATGAAGAAGTACCTCCCTCTGGTTGACGGAATGATCACCAACAGATCTGACCTTACTATAGACTTTTATTACGAAAATGGAGCACGCGGAAACAAAACCACCCAGGCTCCCGGCGAAATACTTAATGAACTTGGATACAACTTATAGATCGGCAATGTATATCAAAGGCAGAAAATACGGGATCTCTTTCCGGAATACATGCATTTATGCGTTAACCGCTTTCACCCTTATCTTTTATGGCTGCGATAAGCCTGATAATGGCGCGGAAAAGGAACTGAAGATCACCGGTGTATCTATTCCTGCAAGCATTAACATTTCTCCTGGCGGTGAGATAGTGCTCACCGGCAAAGGATTTGCCGCCAACGACGAGATACACCTTACACTGGTCTCTGATCCGACAAAAGAATTTGTTTCCGTAGTTACTTCGGTAACAGAGCAATCCGTGACCTTTACCATCCCCGACGGCGTGACCTCCGGCACCTATACACTCTCCGTACGCAGGGGAGATGAGAGCCTGGCGCTCGGGAACCTTGTAATTAATATAGTTGCTGATACTGACATCCCCGACCAGCCCGGGATGACCATAAAAGGCGTTGTATATTGCAACGGGCAGGGTATACCCGGTGTTGTGGTCTCCGACGGGGTGGAAGTAACAGTGACCGATGCCAACGGTGTTTATTATCTGCCGTCACAAAAACAGAATGGGTATGTTTTTATATCTCTTCCTGGTAATTATGAAATAGCAAAAACAGGAAACCTGCCGCAGTTCTATAAGATCCTCGCAGGATGAACTTCAGTGGAACAGAAAGATTTTTCACTGATTGAGAGCAACAACAATAATCATGTTGTACTGGCACTTGCCGACTGGCACCTGGCCAACAGAAATGACGACCTCTCACAGTTCAGCAGCGGATTCCTGACCGACGTAAATGCACTGATAAACAGTTATAATTCTTCAGGAACAAAAGTTTACGGCATACCGCTCGGCGATATGACATGGGATCTTTACTGGTATGAAAATAACTTCTCTTTCCCCCAGTATATCACTTATATGAATATGGTCAATTGCACTATGTTCAATACCATGGGAAATCACGACAACGATCCATGGTGTGCAGGCGACCTGCCGGCAGAAGCCAAATTCAGGGCATCGATTGGTCCGACATATTATTCATTCAACCTTGGAAGCGTACACTATGTTGTCCTCGACGATATTCAGTATGTGAATACCGGGGGGGCACCGGGGACTGTCGGTGAGCGGAATTACTCCGAAGTGATCACTTCGAACCAGATGATCTGGCTCGGCAGGGACCTGGAGAAAATCTCCGACAAATCCAAACCACTTGTGATTGCAATACATTCCCCGCTGCATAAGAATCCGACGCTTGACGCTAATGGCAACCAGGTAAACTCGATCGATCTTTCCAACGGAAGCACCTTTATAGCTATGCTTCAGGATTTTACAAATGTGCATGTTCTCAGCGGACACACACACATTAATTATACCGTGCAGGCAGGTACATCATTGTTAGAGCATAATACTGCTGCCTTGTGTGCCACATGGTGGTGGACCGGAAAAACCGGTTATGCAGGAAACCATATATGTACCGATGGAAGCCCCGGCGGTTATGGTGTCTTCGAGATGAACGGGACAGAAGTGAGATGGTATTATAAAAGTACCGGTAAAGACAGAAATTATCAGTTCAGATCGTATGACAGGAATCAGATACTTATCAATGCTGCCAATTTTGCTCCCAACTCAAATGATGCAGCCCTGGCTCCCTATGCAGGAGACTATGCTTCTCCGGGCACACCTAATGAAGTTCTGATAAATATCTGGGGATATGATCCTTCCTGGACGATTGAGGTGAAGGAAGGCAGCGTGATACTTCCTGTTGAAAGGATATATGCCAAGGATCCGCTCCATATCATTTCCTACGAGGCAAAAAGGCTGAATGCAGGCACCACACCCACAAGCTCTTTTGTTACAGGGAAGAGTGCACATCTTTTCAGGGTCATAGCCTCCAACCCTGCATCGACTCTGAATATAAAAGTCACAGACCGTTTTGGTACTGTGTATACGGAAACAATGACCAGACCCAAAAATTTTACATACCTGATGCAATAACCATTATTAATAAACTTAAAACCTGAACTATGAAATTTAAACCAGATCTGAGGATTCTTCTTTCTGCTCTGCTGATGCTGGCCCTAACTCTGCCGGCGCTGTCACAGGGCAGGGAGATTAAGGGAATCGTGTACGAATCAGACGGGATAACACCCGTTATTGGCGCAACAGTTATGATCAAAGGCACATCGACTGGTGTCTATTCCGATACAAACGGCGCCTATACTATTAGAGCAACAGGGGATAACCCGGTACTTGTATTTCAGTTCCTGGGATTTGAATCACAGGAGGTCGAAGCCGGGGCACAAACCCTGATTAATGTTGTTTTGAAGCAGGAAGCTGTCCAGCTTGAAGGTGTTGTAGTAACTGCTCTCGGCCTGACACGTGAACAGAAGTCGCTGGGTTACTCTGTTTCCAAAGTCGATAATGCGACAATCACGAAAGCCGTTGCAGGAAACTGGCTTACCAACATGTCGGGAAAAGTTGCCGGCTTGTCTTTTGACCAGGCAGGCTCAGGCCCGACAGCTTCAAAACGTGTAACCCTCCGTGGCGACCAGTCGCTGAACTATGGAAACAACGAGGCCCTGTTTGTGATCGATGGCGTTCCTGTGGCAAGCGGCATGACAGCCACTGCATCAGGAAGCAATTATGCTAACCAGGACTCTCCTGTCGATTTTGGAAATGCCGCCAGCGACATCAACCCTGAAGACATCGAGACAATATCTGTCCTCAAAGGCCCTGCAGCAACAGCGCTGTATGGATCACGGGCAGCAAACGGAGCCATTGTCATTACTACCAAGTCGGGAAGAAAAGACAAAGGAATCGGTGTGTCAGTAAGCTCTTCGGTCGTATTTGAACAGGCTGGTTACTGGCCTGATTTTCAGACAGAATACGGGTCTGGGTCCGACATGGGTCTTAATCCATACTGTTTCTGGCCTTTGACAGCCGCACAGGCTCCCGACGGCATTGTAACAACAAGGAATATCTCCCGCTATGCTTTCGGTGAGCGTTATGATGCCTCCCTCATGCGTTACCAGTATGCATCAAAGAACTGGGAAACAGGCGAATATACACAGACACCCTGGGTCTACCAGGATGACTGGTACACCGGTTTATTCGAAACAGGCGTAACTTATAACAATACCGTAACCATCGACGGAAGCAATGGCAAAGGAACTTCCACACGCCTTTCCTATACCGATACACGTAATAATTGGATCCTGCCAAATACAGGTTATTACAGGCAAAGCGTTTCCATGGCATATAACAGCGAGATCAACAAGTATATTAAGGTTAATGCCAAGGTAAACTACTACCACAAAGGCAGTGACAACATGCCTGTTGCAGGTTACGATGAAACAAGCCCGATGTATGCTCTTGTCTGGGGATATAATTCATCAAGTATTGAAGACTGGAAGAATGAGTACTTTGAGAACCGCTATAACCTGGTTAACTGGTCAAATACAGAAGGCACTAACGGTCAAAGCCTTGTATTCCCTTCTACCAGCTCTTATAATCCTTTCAGAACCCTTTATGAAGAGCTGAACTACCAGGATAAGGACAGGGTATTCGGTAATATTGGTGTAAACATCAACCTGATGAAAGGTCTTACCCTCGATCTGAGGTCAGGCCTTGACTGGGATGACGATTTCCGGACACTCCGCAAACCTTATTATACCACTGATTTTCCAAAAGGGTTTTATCGCGAACAAACGATCAGGGGTTATGAGTTCAATAATGACTTCCTGCTAAAATACAACAACACTGAGCTGGCAAACAAGAGATTCGGCATCACTGCTGCTTTCGGTGGAAATAACATGAGCCGCGAGTATTACCAGAGCAGGATTTCATTGGGGCAGCTCGGCGAGGAAGGTATATATCACTCAACTAACCTGCCTACAGGTGTAATACCTGATCCATATAACTACAGGAGCAAAAAAGTGATCAACAGCTTGTATGGCCTTGCATCTTTTAGCTGGGATGATACATATTTTCTCGATGTAACAGGAAGAAATGACTGGTCGAGCACATTGTCGAAAGGTTACTGGTCGTACTTCTATCCTTCGGTGGCTGCAAGTATCCTCCTCGACAGGGCGCTGATGATGAAAAACTATGCAGCATGGATCGACCTCCTCAAGCTTCGCCTGTCATGGGCTAACGTAGGTAATGATACTTCTCCCTATTCTCTTGACCAGTATTATGGTTCGACCTCTTTCTCAGGCGGCTATGTCCTTCCAGGAACTATTCCTGATCCGCTTATCAAACCCGAAAATGTGGCCAGCTGGGAACTTGGTGTAGAGGGAAGATTCCTGAAGAACCGCATAGGCCTCGATGTTACATTTTATAACTCTTCTACCACAAACCAGATAGTCACAGTAGAAATGGACCAGATCACCGGGGCAACAGGAATGAGGATCAATGCCGGAGAGATAAAGAACAAAGGCGTAGAGATAACTTCACAGCTTGTACCTGTCGACAATGGTAAATTCAGATGGACGATGAACCTTACATGGTCGAAGAACAAAAACACGCTGGAATCCCTTCAGGATGGCTGGGATCCCACACAGCCTCTTCAGACAGATATTGGAACAACAATCGGAAGCCGTACATATATATATTCTTTCGTGGGCGAAGAGATGCACATCATTTATGGCCGCGGATACCAGAGAGCTCCGGAAGGCTCATACTATATCGATGGCGAGGGTAACCAGGTCGACTGCTCGGGAATGAAACTCATCGATGCCAACGGATATCCGATTCTCGATGATAATCCAACCCGCAGGATAGGCAAGGTTAATCCCGACTGGAAAGCCGGTATGTCGCATACACTCACCTATAAGAACCTTTCCCTTTCTGCTTCCTTCACGGGTCAGAAAGGAGGAAACTGCTATTCTGTAACAAACTTCAGCCTCTCTTATCAGGGTAAGCTGAAGAACTCTCTCGAAGGAAGATATGACGGTCTGGTCGTTGAAGGTGTCAATGCCACCACTGTTGCCGGAGTAACAACCTATACTGAAAATACTAAGGTCACCAGCAATATCCAGACATACTATAATACTTATGTGTGGAACCGTAACAACACCGAAGAAAACACTTTCAGCACTTCATTCCTGAAAATGACAGAAGCACGACTCGATTACAGGATCCCTGCAAGCCTTATACAGAAGACCAGGGTCGTTATGGGAGCAGAGATTGGCGTTTTTGCAACAAACCTTTTCTGCATAACACCTTTCCCGCAGTATGATCCTGAAACAGGAATGCTGAACGGTGCACAGATATATAAAGGTATTGAGGCTATGTCGTTCCCGATGACCAGGACCTATGGTGTCAATGTTAAACTATCATTCTAAACAGACACGGACTATGAAAACGATAAGAAATATATTCATTTCAGGACTTGCAGCAATTCTTTTTACCGCTTGCACTTCCGAATTTGAGGAGATAAATACCAATCCCAATACAACAACCGTAGGGGCCATCAATGCATACGGGATGTTTGAACCTCTTCTCTATAATGGAGCCAACGCATGGCTCAATTATACATGGTACTGGAATAATGAGCTTATACAGTTCACCGCATTCACCGGAGGCACCACACGCCAGGAGCACCGTTATTTTATCAGTGACGGAAACTGGCTGAGCGTCTGGAACCTTTATGCACGCTATGCAAATAATGCACTTCATATGTACGACCTCAGCATCGAGCAGAATGAACCGGCGCTGACAGCTATAGCGCTGACGCTGAAGGTGCTTTACATGTCGAACCTTACAGATATATTTGGCGATATCCCTTATTCCGAGGCATTCACAGCCCGCAAGCTTAACGGAACTATTAAACCTGTCTTTGATTCACAGGAGGATGTTTACAAACTGATGTTCGCTGATCTTGAAGCTGCAAACACAATATATGCCTCTAATCCCGTCTTTGCAAAGAAGAGCCTCGACGGAATGTACGGTGGAAGCATGGAAAAATGGCAGAAATTTAATAACTCCCTGTACCTGAGGTTACTGTGCAGGGTCAGCGGCCGGTCATCGATGAATGCAGGAGCCAAAATTGCAGAAATAATAGCAAATCCGACTGTATACCCTGTCTTTACTTCCAATGCCGACAATGCAACAGTTATTTTTTCAGGGACGGATCCATACCGTAATCAGTTTGCAATTACCTCCGAAGGTGAATTCACAAGTTCGGGGCGCAAGCTTACACAGCAGCTTATAAAGATGACTGTGATTACAAATGCCGGTATTCAGACCTACCAGGATCCCAGGCTTCCTGTTATAGGAAAGAAGAATCCTTCGCTGGTATCTAACCCGACAAATATCTGGAAGGGAACTGTCGCAGGATGCACCGAAGAGGAACGCACCTCTGTTGATCTTGGCACTTCATGGCTTAATTTCAAAGTCTTCTGCCGTCCGTCAGCTCCGGGCTGGTTTATGGATTATGCCGAGGTAAGGTTCATCCTTGCTGAAGCAGCCATGAAAGGATATATTGCAGGTGGTGAAGCCCAGGCTAAGATCTATTACGAATCGGCTGTGACCGCTTCAATGGAGAAATGGTCACCATTGGGAGCTTTTAGCGAAGTTCCTGTTTCAATCTCCGGAACTGATATTTCTACATTCCTTGCTTCTGCTCTCGGTTCATGGGATCTCGCCGCTAATAAAAACGAGCTCATTGCAAATCAGAAATTCCTTGCACTTTTCTGGATGGGCATGGAAGCTTATCATGAATATCGCAGGACAGGCTTTCCCGTACTGACAATTGGTGCTGGAACTGTCTATAACGACTATATTCTGCCTACAAGGTTTGCTTATCCCACAACAACAATGGCAACAAATAATGCAAATGCCGTTGAAGCCCTTACACGTATGGGCGGAGAAAACGATATGAAAACTCCTGTCTGGTGGAGCAGGCAGGCTATAGAATCAGGAAAATAACATGCAGAAAAAGAAAAAAAATATTGATATGACTACAAAAAATTTCAACAAAGTGAATAAAGCAGGCATATTTTTCCTTGTTCTGCTGGCACTCTCTGTCTGGTTATTTCCTTCGTGTGAAGAAGAAACGGTTGCAGATCCTTTCTTCAACATAGAGGGAAGCCCAACAGGAATAACTGTCGTTAAAGCAGGTGCAACACAAAGTTTCACTGTACGCTCAAACCGTCCCTGGAAACTTGTAGCTCAGGACGAAGGCGACTGGGTACGTATTTTCCCCGACGAAGGCGACGACGATGGTATCTTTAAAGTGATTGTAAAGGAAAATTCAACATTCGATCCACGCAGCATGAACTACATAATACTCGTCGATGGCGAGGAACAGCCTGTTATGTTCAGGGTCGATCAGGACGCCAATGTACCATACATCACTGTCAATCCCTCAGTTACAATTCCTTCGGTAGGAGGAGATTTCACGGTAGCTGTTACATCGAATGTAAACTGGACCTATGCTCTCAGCAGCTCGGCATGGCTCACGGAAAAGTCTCTTTCCTCATCACAGGTTACACTTACAGCTGCCGAAAATACCAGCATCGATCCAAGATCTGTTACCATGACTTTCACAGCTACCGACTATCCTGCAGTCACTGCAGTAGTAGCACTGAACCAGTCGCCGGGGACAGTCGTTCTTGAAGAAAATTTCAACTGGCTGACTTATGGCAACATTGTGTTTTATACCACTACCGGGGAGACGAGAATTGATACATGGACAACGGCAGAAAAGGAGAGAGGCTGGACCAGCACTATCAACACCACCTCAGGCAGCGGAACCACTCCTCTCTGTTATGCACGACCCGGGTTTGTCAAGGTTGGCAAAACCGGATACGGCGGCGACCTGATCTCTCCGAAGCTTTCAAAAATTACCGGATCACAGAACCTGAAGGTTACATTTAAGGCCGTACCTTATATGACTGCAACTGGTACCAAGGATGATAATATCCTTAAGGTAAGCGTGGAAGGACCAGGCACTGTAAGCGTCACCCAGTTCACTATTGATAACTGGCCCGTTTACCCGTCATCGGGGGCTGATGCCTACTGTACTGCTTTCTGGAACGAAGCTTCTGCAACACGTACCTTTAATGTAACAGGCGCAACTTCAGATACACAGATCAAATTCCTTGGCGGCGATTACTACCTTGTTGGTGTGGGGGCAGGAAAGAACAGGATCTTCCTCGACGACATCAAAGTGGAAATTATTCCGTAATAACCAGTATTATAAGGTCATACATTAGAGCAGCAGGATTCCTGCTGCTCTTTTTTCTTGTTGTATGTGATTAATTCTTTTATAATTGTTATTATTACACTTAATTATTATCTTTGGATTAAACCATTCAAAAATGAAAAGCCTCTCTCTTACAATCCTCGCCTGCAGCCTGATGACCCTAGCACAGGCCCAGACTGCCGAACCTGTAGAACTACGGATCGATGCTTCCAAGAAAATAGCATCAGTGACCCGGCAATTTAACGGGACTAACATCGAAGATCTTAATAACCAGACAAATGGAGGGATCTTCAGTCAGCTGATTCATGGTGAAGCTTTTGAAGAGAACGTCGATATTGACTTCCTGAACCTGCCGGTTGGCGATTATGTCAAGGTACATGTGATCCTCGACGAGATGAGAAAGCCTCATTTCCTGTCAGTTGCAAATGCATATACACGCCCCTCATGGAATAACCTTACAGAAAAATATGATTTTAACTCCAGGGATATCTACGCATCAGTATATCCCGAGGTAAGACAGGTACCTGGTCAGAACCAGCCCGCACGACCGATGCGGCCTCTCAACATCGGACCTCTCAGGTTTTATGGGCGTTTCATGCCTTTCGACAGTATCCCGCCGGCAATGAAGGATGAATTGCTGAAACGCATCAATGGCAATGAACAGATAAGCCGCTACTGGACAAAAATTTTATCAGGAAATGTATCATACCAGTTCGAACTGAAGAGGGGAGAGGCCTATATGGGCAGGCAGAACCAGGTAATCCGTTTTATCGACGGAACCGGCGAATGCGGAATCTATAATTCCGGACTTAATAAGCAGGGTATAAACCTGGTTTCCGGAAAACCATACGACGGAGTGCTTAGAGTAAAATCAAAAGGTCAGGCAGCCTTATTCCTGAGCCTCCGCGATGAGAATGGCAGGATACTCGACGAGAAATCATTTGAACTCAAAGGAGATGGTTCTTATGAAAAGATATCATTTGAGCTGACTCCTTCAGGATCAACAGCAAAAGGACGCTTCGGCGTTTCACTGAAAAACAGGGGCGAAATAGAACTGGGTTTCGTATTTATGCAACCCGGAGAGTGGGGTCGTGTTAACGGTCTACCCGTAAGGAAGATGTTCGTAGAGGCGCTTCAGAAACAGGGTATTAAAGTGATAAGATACAACGGATCAATGGTCGACGTAGGCGCCGACACATATCTATACAGGTGGAAAAAAATGATCGGCCCGTACGACGAACGCCGTATATGCTTCAGGAGCGGTTTCAATCCTTATGCAACACACACTTTCGGACTGATTGAGCTTCTGAAAGTTGCTGAGGCGCTTGGCGCACAGGCCATGGTGGGAATGAGTATGGATGAGTCGTACGAGGATATAAAGGATTTTGCCGAATATGTAAACGGGCCGGTAACTTCAAAATGGGGAAAACTGAGAGCCGATCATGGTCACCCGGCACCGTTTAATCTTAAATATATACAGGTCGATAATGAAAGACGAATCAACAGGGGGTATGTGGAATGTATGAAAAAATTCGCACTGGCTGCCTGGGAATCAGATCCTGAAATGCATATTGTTGCTTCACTCAATATTGGCACGAACCTGCAGAGCTATGCCAGGGGTACACTGGAATATGAGCTTTCTTCAGAACTCTTCGGATGGTTTATTAAACAGGGAAAAGCCGATAGGATGGTATGGGATCCTCACTACAGCGGTGCCATTAATTTTGCCGACAATCCCGGGTTTACTCATGAAATGGGAATAGACTTGCAGGCGGAACTCCTTAAAGATCACCCGGGATACAAGCTTACCCTCTGCCCCATGGAAGAGAACGGAAGCCGCTGCGACTGGGACAGGGGACTGGCACACGCACATAACTGGAATACCAACCAGCGTTATGGCGACCATTTTACATGGCTTGGAACAGCCAATACCCTGCAGCCCCATGGTCAGCATTATATGTGGGACCAGGGCCGTGTACACTATACCTCCGATGAGATATGGTTCCAGCCTTCAGCATATATCGATGAGAAAATGTCGAAAGACTTTCTGCCTGTGGTCGTTGAAGCTTCAAGCAGCAAAGAATCAATACTCGACATCACTGCAAAAGTGAGCGCCGACAGGGATTCCCTTTCAATCTATGTGGTTAACCTGAATGATTCGGCACAGACTGCAATATTAAATATTGCTGATTTCAGATTCAGAGGGAAAGCTTCGACCTGGATGATTGGCGATTGTAAACTGAATACGCTTAATACCTTAAGCAACAAGGAGGCCATAGCTCCGAAGACAGGTACCATGACTTTTAGCAGGAAGGATACAAAATATACCTTCCCGAAATATTCATATACCATTATTACGCTGAAGAAATAGGGCTGGCTGCCTCCTGTTGTGGCCTCATCTGGGGACCACCAAAGGCCACTTTTCATTATCCCATTTAAGCTCTCTTATGAGCAGCTTCGACCGGCCGTTGTCGTGTGCATCATAACCGTGGCATACCAGGTAATCGGTGCCATCGAAGGTGACAACAGCCTGGTGACCTGCTGCAACATAATTGGTATCGCCTTTTATGATAAGTGTACCTCCTCCTTTGGCCATATCAACGCTGTCGCGGTCGAAATAGGGTCCTGTAACTTTTGTCGATCTTCCCACAACTACCTTGTAAGTGCTTTTCATTCCGCTGCAGCATTTATCCCACGAAACAAAGCAATAATAGTAATTGCCCTTCCTGAAGATGAAAGGAGCTTCTATTTCTGCTCCTCCGGCATCTTTGTCATCGGTATATGGATCCCTGTACCTTCTGGCAATTGTGTACCACTCCTGCGGGTATGACGGAGCAGTGAGGTCGTCAGTGAGCCTGACAAGCTTCATTCCTCCCCAGAAAGAACCGAAATTGAGCCAGGGTACACCGGCATCATCGACAATCAGGTTGGGATCAATGGCATTCCAGTTATCTCTTCCGGGGACCGACTGAATAACGCATCCCAGGTCTTCCCACAGAAAATCAGGTGAGCCGGGATGGAGTGTTTTGTTTCTCGCCAGCCCAATGCATGATGTATTCCGCCCGAACGCCGATGCAGCATAAAAGAGATAATAATTGCCTTTGTAGAAGGAAATGTCAGGGGCCCACATCGAGTTTCTGAACCTCGGAAGCTCTTTTATTATCCATTCAGGTGCTTTGGTGAATACAGGATTCTCCATTTTCCATGTTTTCATGTCATCTGATGAGAAAACTGTGATCCCATTTCCTGTACAGAAGAGGTAATATTTATTTTCCTGCCTGATCATTACCGGATCATGAACCGGTACGTCGCTGCCTACAACCTGTCCGGGAACAGGTCCCCGGGGTCGCTGCTGCCCCTGCTGTGCCGGCTGGACCTGCGAGAATGATTGTAAACATGTTGCTGAAAGAATTAAGATCAGGGTGAGTGCTCGTTTCATGATATAACCGGTTAATGATTGCTTAAAGTTACTGACGAAAGATTGGTTAAAAATAAAGAAAGTTATACTTTTCAACCAGATTTTACGGAAATCAGCAAGATAAAAAGTTTTAATTTCATTAGTTTTGTTTAAATATATCTTACAATGCCTGACAAAGAAGCGATACTTTCCGGACTTCAGAAAATCGTGAACGATTATTCAATCATTGCCATTATCTGGCATATTCTTTTCTATGCACTTGTTGTTGCGTTGATTGCAAAGTGGCTGCCATCCAACAGGTTCCTTGCGCTACTATTCTGCCTGCCTGTTCTGTCTGTGGCAGTGATGGCGTTTATGACAGGTAATCCTTTTAATGGTATTCTGTTTTCATTACTTACCCTGCTGCTGTTCATTTTCGGGCTCCGGGCGACAGTTCAGCCTCTCCAGGTCTCACAGATAATTTTTATGGTTATCGGGGTACTGATGATCGTATTTGGACTTGTCTATCCGCATTTCACACAGGGTGATTCTTTTATAAAATACTTGTATGCCTCACCGGCAGGACTTATACCCTGTCCTACTCTTTCGATAATTATTGGATTCCTGCTTTTATATAATGGATTGGGCTCACAGGCAATAACACTGCTGATGGTTATCTATGGACTTTTCTACG
>Ga0116171_10003171_pt1 | contig 15264 bp, 7 predicted proteins | sample AD_JPNHW2_MetaG_FD_89798 | JGI IMG/M metagenome (GOLD analysis project Ga0116171, IMG submission 89798) | Active sludge microbial communities of municipal wastewater-treating anaerobic digesters from Japan - AD_JPNHW2_MetaG | ecosystem: Engineered > Bioreactor > Anaerobic > Digestate | place...
CGACTACATACCATACCACGGCTACCAATAATACCGGGTTCCACTGGGCGTTGAGCAATCCCCTGGCTGGCACCGTAGATTCTACTACTGGTATTGTTACCTGGGCTAACGGATTTTATGGCACAGTGAACATCCAGGTTTTTGCTTATGGTTGTGGTATTCCATCACCAACCGTGACCCGTACAGTTGTTGTAAATCAAAATCCATTTGCTGAGGCAGGTGTAACAACTACCTATACCGGAACGCCGATTATGATCGGTCATGCAGGAAACGGACCCGGAACCATCAGTTGGAATCCAGCAACAGGATTAAATAATGCCACCATAGCACAACCTCTTGCATCACCTTCGGTGACTACGAAATACACATTAACCATAAATAATAATGGTTGTTCTTCAACGGATACAGTTACTGTTTTTAAGGGAGTAGTTACTACATTTAATATCAATGGGAAGACTCGTTATGCTAAAAAAGCAAATACAGGTATTCCAATACCTAATCCACCAACATATAACCCGGCAATTTATGATATTGACAATGTTATTGTTATTTTAAAGAGTTATCCTGCAGGTCTTGAATTGGCGAGGGATACAAGCGATGAAACAGGTAATTTTCATTTTGGGAATATTGCAAATGGCAACTACATGCTCTCTTATGACAAGTATACAGTTGATACAATGCAATGGGGTAATGGTGTTGATGCAATTGACATTACCATCCTGAAATACAATTTGGGTATTGATACTATTGCAAATCCATCGCGGAACTTCTCCTCCAAATACAAAAAGGCGATTAATGTAGATAATAATTCTTCGATAAATGCCATTGATATATCACGGATAAAAGCAAAAATCGGTTCACCTTATTTGATAAGCAAAAATTTCCCGAAGGGAAACTGGGTTGCATTAGATACCCTGGTTACTGTTGCTGGCTCCGATTTGAGCGTTATGTTGAATACTATTTGCTATGGTGATTACAATGCATCAAGTAACAAATACCGTGATTCAACACTGAACTGGAGCATGGCTAAATCATTACCGGAAAACATTATACTCAGTTCCGATGATTATATTGTGATCAGTGATCTTTCAAAAATTGAAATTCCATTGAGGCTTAGCAGTAAAGTAAAAGACTTTTCAGCCCTTGGTCTTGAGCTGAAATATCAGGATAAGGATTTCAGGTTGATTGATGTGAATATTCCTAAAGCAGCCAATAAAAATGGGACGCTGAAAATAAACCCGACACTTGATGAAATTATTGCAGATAACAGCGATTTAATTGTTACTGACGAAAATGGTGTTATCAGGATTGTTTATGCATCTACTGACCAATTTGATGCCGATGCTAATGATGTTTTGGTAAGTCTTGTATTCAGTTCACTTCGTGATTTGGGTAAAGGCGAAATTGCTTTTGACATGTATGGAACCGGTGTTATTGGAAATATATACGGGCAGGAGGATGAGAATGCTCATTTGTTGATGCCAAAAATATTTAAACAAGGTAATAACACAATATCAGGATTTGATTTTGAAGGATACCCTAATCCATTCAGTAATGATGTGACTTTAATTTATACTATTCCGGAAGACGGTATTGTTCAGCTGAAAGTATACAATGCGATCGGGGAACTGGTGGCCGAACCGGTTCATAAATTCCAAAGCGCTGGCAAATATAAAGTTAGTTATGACGGGAAATTACTTAAACAGGGAATGTATACATTTACAATAAATCATATTGGCTTAAATTCTTCAAATTGCAGCGTACTAAAGATGATTCACTAAGTTTATAACAGGCTTTAAGGATTATTCGTATGTGAGGCTGCCTGGTGAGGCAGCCTCACATTTTTTTATCCGGAACAGGTATGATTGAATGGCAAATGCATTTTGTTGTTATTTTCAACGAAAATGAGGATTTAGCAAGATTATAAAATTTTTGTTACAACATAAAAGTATAGCTCATGTTGAAATTTTTTTATGAAAAAATAAAATTTTTTACAAAAATTATTTTTAAACGTTTTTTTTAATATTTTTGGGCGTTGATAAAAAAAATTGTTTAATTTTGAATGAAATTGAAATAAAAGATTAAAAATCATTAATAACGTAAAAACTAAAACTTATGAAAAGAAAAAATTTACTCTTGGTTATCTTCATGCTGATAGGAATTAGTGCCTATTCCCAGCGCACATGCACACTGCAAACAATACAGAATGTTTCTCCTGGTGCTGTTGTGGTAGATTTAAGTATGTCAAATTATACTGATAGCTTAGTAACTGCATTTCAATGGTCAATAGGTTTTGATCCTGCTGTTCTTTCTTTTGATCCGGCAACTGGTATTACAGATTGGTTTGCCAATGTTTCCGGAGTTGGCATTCAATCACCGACACCTGGTAAAATTACTTTTGTTTGGGGCGATACTCCTGTTGCAATTAATGGCGTATTATGTAAAATTCATTTTACATACATTGGCAACATGAATTGTTCGGATTTAACTTTTACTGATTCTCCTACGCCCAGATTAGTTGCTAATGGAATTGATTATGGTGAGTATCGTGTTACTTATGTTAATGGTCAAGTTTGTGGACTTGGTGTTGGCGTCGATGAAAATAGTGTAAATCCCGCAGTTGAAATATATCCTACAGTAGCAAAAACAAGTGTGAATGTAAAATATTCTGTTCCTGAAAGCGGAAGAATTACCATTGGCATTTACAATATGATAGGCGATGAAATTCAGAAAGTGACCAATACTGTTACAGCAAACAATGAATATACGCAGGAAATCAATGTTTCTGATTTAAGCGCCGGCGTTTATTTTGTAAAATATCAGATTGCAACAAATAGTATCAACACCATTAAAACTGAAAAAATTACGGTTACCCGCTAATATTTGAAAATTTCTATATAAAAGAAGAGGCTGGAAACAGCCTCTTTTTTTTGCCTGAGTTCATTAATTAATCCAGGAATATTCGGATAATACCGATTACAAATTAATCCGGCGGATAATCCAATTTCGATTTCAACTTATTGGACTATTTTCATGTAGTATCGGCATTAATCCGCGGTGGCGGATAATTTATTTTTTGTCTTTGGACTAAAAAAATAAATACAATTGGTACAATTATTTTCAGAAGGATTTTGCTGTAAACTTATTTAGCCTGGCCTATTCACTAATAAATGAAATGCAATTTGTGAATGAGCATGAGCAATGCAGGCCGCTGGCAAGCCGACAAAGAAAATATTTGAAAACACCATTAATACTGCCATGGCTTATTTTCTTTTGTCAGCCCAAAGGGTGAAATTCTTCTGAATTTTTAAATTCATACCTAACTCATGTGTATTCAGTGACGACTTTTTGTTCAGTGTCTCATACAAGCTAAAAAGTCCGATAAGTCAGGCCAAAGTATAGAAAAAAGAAAAACGTACTTTCAATAAATGCTCACCTCTATTTACCTGGTAACCCGGCATATCATAATTATATGAGGTTACGAGTACGGGAAAAGAATCCGGTTGAACCATACATTTGACCTGACGTAAATGATATCTGATTTTTCAGAAATATATAGCAGACTTCATCCTTGAGATTTTCAGGGTTTGAAGTAAATTCAGTTTATAATAGCTATGAAAAAACCCCGAAGAAATAATTCTTACGGGGTTTTATTTAATGAGAAATTAAAGAGATGTAGGAAGGCAGTAGCTTACAAACAAAATACATCTATTTCTTTTCGTATGTCATTGTGCCCTTATAAGTTTGACTTTGAGTATCATCATTATAAACATCAGTGGAGGAACCATCGATGAGAATTACCAATTCTTTGCTACTCAACTTGTCAATTTGGGCAATGTATGGTTCATCAAATCTTTCCGTTCCCGTGTAAGTTGATGACGATATATCACCATCCTCAACCTCAGTATAACTTGAACATATAAAGATGACGGTTTCTTTATCCTTCAAATCCAAATCTTTATTCTTTCGTCCGAATTCCCATGAACCTTTTATTGTTAATAATTTGCCATCATCGTTAATTTCCTGAACGAATGTGCCATCTTTATAAATAGAAATCTTTTGAGTATAGATGTTTGTTGTAGAAGGCCCAATTGACGGTGTGAAAATTTCAGTTGAACCATTATAGGAATATGTTACAATTCCGCCGGAGTATGTTTCTGTACGTGTTCCTACTTTTAGAACCCAGTCTCCGACAAGTCTTGCTTTTCTTGATTTTAAAGAGAATGCAGGATCATTTTCACCTTTTTTACATGATAAAAATGACAACATTATTGTTGTTAGAACGAAAATCAATAATACTCTTTTCATAGCTTTTAATTTAATATTAATTAAAAAAAACATCTTAAATTGTTAGTTTAAGATGTTTTATATTATTAATCCACTTTAAAATCAGGATCAATTGTGCATATTATTAATCCTGCTTAATAAATAGGAATTAGAAAATTATTGTTCAAAAGTTAAAGTTCCTTCAATAGTTTTAACTGTTGATGAAGAAATTTTTGCATCAACTTTAACAATGATTTCCTTGTTTTTTAATTCATCAAGTTGCCAGGTATAACCTAATCCATTATAGGGATACAATAACATATTGACAAATCCTTCAATATTTGTGATTTCAGGAGAACCGCCTGCAGGAGTATAAGTCACGGTTTTGAATACGAAATCAACACATTCTTTATTTTTTAAATCACCATCCTTGTTCCCGCTAAGGAAGAACCAGTTACCTTCAAAAACGGTCTGATCGCCATCTTCAAGAAGGGTTTCAGTAAATGTACCATCTTTTTCTATTTTGATAGAATTGGTATAAGACCATGAGTCATTAGCACCACCTGAAACAACGACTGTAGAGCCATTGTACGAATAATTGTAAATGTTTCCAGCATTATTTCTGCTTAAAGTTCCCTCTTTTAATTTCCATTCACCGACCAAACGGGCTTTTCTTGATAAAAATGAAATAGCCGGATCGTTCTCGCCTTTTTTACATGATTGGAATGCAGGTATTACTAATACCGCAACTAAAATTACTAAAATTACTCTTCTCATAATTTGTTTTTTTAAGTTAATAAATGATTTTAGGTGCAAAATTAATTTTATATTTTCAATAAAAAAGTTAAATTTCATTTATTTTTAATTATTTATTATTTTTGATATGTCCGGTTTGTCAATAAATTATGCATAAAAACAGAATGGGAAGTCAGAACAGACAAAGGATTAGTAAATATGCGGCAGGTATTTATTTATTAATATGATAATAAGGAAGATAGTTATAAATTTCCATAATGTTAAAAATATTAATGAATAATTATCAGAAAAGGATTAATTTTGTAATTAATCGTAATTTTATTGAAATAAATTAAAGTATTAATTAAAAAATTGAGAAACATGAAAAAGTTAGTTCTTATTATCCTTGTAGCCTTTGTTGCTACAGCATTTGCGCCGGTTCAGGCTCAGCAGAAAGCAAAAAAAGAAGTTAAAACAAATGCATCAGTTTTTGAAAAAAGCCGTGGCGCTGATCCTAATATCAAAATGGATAAACCAACCAATGATACCAAAGCGGTGCAGCCTGAAAAATCAAGAGGTGACCTTTGTACCATAACCGTTAATAATTACACTCCATATGGTGTTGATATTTATGTTGACGGTGACTGGGTAGGTACTATTTCTGCTTATACCAAAGCATATACAACCACATATCCGGGCACCACGAAAATTTATGGTAAATCCATTGGCGGGACATTCTACTGGGGGCCGCAGACATTTGACTGCGAATACTCGTATACCTGGAATCTTTGGGAATAATATTCCAAAAGGAGTAATAAAGGACTGTCCTGCGAGGGCAGTCTTTTTTTTTATTTGATGGTAAAAAAGTACCATTGACTTATCATTTTATAAATATTATCTTTGTTACGTAATTAAAGTATTGCTTGTAGATTGTCGGCTTAATCAAATCAGAAAATTTATGCTAAAAAGAGTTTTTATAAAAGGCATGAGCAGATATGCTTTTTTTCTGCTATTATTTTTAATGGCTTCAATTTCATATTCTCAGACACGCAGGGCATTATTAGTCGGTATAGACGTTTATAAACCAGCCGATGTCCAAATGGCCGAAACCCGCGGTGGATGGTGCAACCTCGACGGTTGTGTCAACGATGCCAAAGCCATTGAGGAAATTATTATTTCACGCTTTGGTTTTGATAAAAAAAACATCAGTACCGTTTACGACCAGGAAGCAAAAAGAAAAAGAATTATTGAAGAACTGGGAAAGCTGATTGAGGTTTCTCAAAAAAATGATGTGGTGTTTATTTATTATGCCGGGCATGGTTCGCAGGTGTATAATTCTATGTCAAAGGAAGAATCAGGTGACATGAAAGATGAAAGCATCGTACCTGCCGACCTGCTTGATATACGCGATAAAGAACTGGCTGCACTTTTTAATAAACTTATCGATAAAGGTGTAGTTCTTACCTTGATATTTGATAGCTGTCACAGCGGTTCTATTGCACGCGGCAATAATCTGCCCGAAGCATTTAAAACACGTCATATAAATGGTAGTGCAATAGATGCCAGAGATCCCTCTGAGCCTCCCAAGCCTGAAGACCGCGGAGCCCTGGTGCTGTCGGCTGCCCAGCCTGAGCAGTTGGCCAAAGAAGCTGTTGATGATAACGGCAACCCGCATGGCGCCTTTACTGTAGCATTGATCAAAGCATTGAATTCCTCATCAGCAGGCGAACCGGTTGAAGTATTATTCCTGCGCCTTAAAGCCATTATGCAGGCTAACGGAAGCAACCAGGAACCCGTGATGGGCGCCGATAAATCAAGGCGCAGGCAGGGTTTGTTCGGCAATGACCTGACGAATATCAGTGGAAAAACTGTTGTTGCCATTTTGAAAAATAACGGCACAGAGAACATAGAAATACAGGGAGGCTGGGCCATAGGGCTTAATGAAAATTGCCAGCTGAAAAAATCAGATGGCAATGCCACTTTGATTATTACTAAAGTAACAGGAATGGCTAAATCTGTTGCTAAACTCACATCAGGGAGCGCTGATGAAGTTAAACCGGGCGACCTGTTCGAAGTTTCAACATGGTCGGCAGCTAATTCATCAAGCCTGAAAGTATGGTTTCCCCCAAACAGCTATACCTATCCCGAAATTCTGAAAATTGCTCAGGATGTGTCAAAGATTTCAGATAATAAAAGCTATACATGGATTAGCGATCCGGCTAAAACGCAACCTGATTATGTTATACAGTATTTCAATGGAAAATGGATTGCTTCCGGGCCGGAAAATAAAGTAATAGAAATGGGTACCAGCCCGACATCAGAAATGATCGTAAAAAAGATACCCAAAAATTCTTCAATATACCTCCAGTTGCCGCCGACAAAGGAACTGACTGACAAATTGCAGATAGGGACAGGTTCAGTAAACGACGCCATCGGTGTTGCAAAAAACAGTCATGAAGCCCATTATATACTTGTTGGAAAATTTATCGGAAATACCATAAACTATGCATGGATGCGCCCCAATGTAACTGAAGCCGATACTGCTTTTCTCGCGGCTACACCCATAAGGACCGACTGGGTTGAAATTAAGAATGCCGGGGATTTTCAAAAGGCTGCTGATAAACTTACTGATTTTACACTGCGGCTTGGAAAAATTAATTCGTGGCTTAATATTTCTTCGCCTCCCGATGACGGATCATTTCCATTTAGCCTCGCGCTGAAAAACACTGCTGACGGTAGCTACAAGACTTCAGGAGCGGTTTATAACGGTGAACAATACTCTTTGGTTCTAACTACAAACAAAGAACTGCTGAAGCAATGGACGGGGGAAAGCCGGTATGTATATGTTTTTATTATCGACATCAATGGAAAATCACAACAGATATTTCCTTCGCAAAATACCGGGAATGAGGGCAACAAACTTCCGGGAAATTCCTACGAAAATGAGGAGGAGATACCTTTAGGGAAAATTTCGTTCACCATCAGTGCTCCTTTTGGAGTCGATAGCTATTTCCTGGTTACTTCCGATGAAGCTGTAAATAATTTCCAGGCCTTTAATAACGAAGGTGTGGTTACTCCGAATAATACGCGTGGCGGCAGCGACCTGGATAAACTTTTAAACACCGTTGGCAGCGGATCACGCGGGATCAGCCAGAATACCACTCCTTTAAACTGGTCGGTTCAGAAGCTATTGATAAAAAGTAAAGAGAAAAAATAAATAATTGAAGAGTTGACACCATGAAAAAAACCTTTTGTTTACTATGTGTTTTGCTAAGTATAACCTTTCCGGCGTTTACCCAGACACAGCCTACAATTTCCGATATTCTTGAGAATGCCCTTGCATCCGTTGTTACGGTATCCGTTGAAAAGACCGAAGGCACCAAGCAGTTGCTGGGTTTTCGTGGCAATGAATCGGAAACCGCCTATGAGAAAATTCTTGATCTGAGCAATTCCAAAGGCTCTGGTTCGGGTTTTGTCATCGACAGGAATGGTAAAAAATATGTGATCACCAACGCTCATGTTATTGAAAATGCTTCCGAAATCTCGGGCAGCGTATTCATATATACCATTAACCGGACAAAATATGAAGCTAAAGTGGTGGGCGGCGATTCCTTTTATGATATCGCGGTTTTGGAATTTATCAAGACACCGGGAACCGAAGTGAAATCACTGACCTTTGCTTTAAAAACTCCACGTATCGGCGAAAAGGTTTATGCGGTGGGAAACCCGTTGGGTGAGTATCCGTATTCAGTTTCTGACGGTATCATCAGCGCTAAGAACAGGGTGCGCGATGGGCTTACGGGCAAATTCGGGTTTCTCCAAAGCACAGCCACTGTGATTTGGGGCAACAGCGGCGGGCCGCTGATCAATGAGAAAGGCCAGGTAGTAGGTATAAATTCACAAATAGCTTTTGCTGAAATGGGCGACGAATCCATATGGCAGCCACAGATCAACTTTGCACTCGAAGGCACGCTCAGCAAGCGTATTGTTGATAATATCATAACTGATAACGGACGCGTGAAACGTGCTTACCTGGGAATTGAAGTAAAGCAGGATTATGAGTATAACCAGTATTCAACAACAACGAAGGATGGCTGGGAACTTATTGACAGCCTGCCTGTGATTTCCGGCATCATCCCCGGCTCGCCTGCTTCAAAGGTGATAAACGATAAAGCCGGATATAAAATTCTTAAAGTAAATGGCGTTGATGTCCGTAATGTTGAGGAAGTCCTCGGTGAACTTGAGTCGGCAAGCCCATTGTCCGTAGTAACCCTTACCTTGAAATACGGCTCTTCTGTAACTAGCTACAATATTACAACCGAAGAATTGACACCGCAACGCCTGGAAGATATTGCAAAATCTGCAATTGAAAAAAATGGTAGCGATGTTAAGCTTACATCACCCGATAATACAGCTCTTATTACTTTTGGCGGGTATTCAGAAGGTGCCGACGGCAGAAATACCGGCAATTTAAAAAGTGTAAAAATGAGGGGAGAGGAGATCAATTATGGTACGTGGCGAATACAGGCTGCCGGGTATGACGGGGAAAAATTCAAATCAATGTGGAGGGTAAAATCACTGAGCGATCTTGGCGCCGCTATCAGGCTGACGGCGTCGCTCGGAACCCTCGACTTATACCTTTCGCTTAAAGAAGCCGGCAATGATAATGTAAAAGTTAAGCGGATCTCACTTGGCGGCAGTAATTCAAATTTGTGGAAATCCTTGTTATGGTATTGATAAACCGTATAAAATTATGAGAACAATAAAAGTCATACTGGGCATAATATTCATTGCGTTGTCCTTTCCTCTTTTTGCACAGACTAAAGGCGTCAGCAATATACAATCGGGGCAAACCCAGATGGGGAAAAATGTCAGGGCGATCATTGTCGGCGTATCCAGTTATAAGAATATCCAGAAACTGCAATATGCCCATTCTGATGCATACAGTTTTTATAAGTACCTGATTTCTCCTGCCGGCGGTAATGTCGATTCAAACAATATCATTCTTTTACTTAATGATAAAGCCACTGCAGGTAAGATTTATGCCGCCCTTGAGGAAATGCTGGAAATGGCAAAAGAAGGCGATGAAGTCATATTTTATTTTTCGGGCCATGGCGACCTCGAAACTAAAACGATCAGGCAAAATGGTTTCCTGCTTTGCTATGATGCACCCATAGCGGCATATATGACCGGTGGAACTATTGGAATCAATTATCTTCAGGATTACCTGTTAACGTTTGTTGAAAAAAACAAATGCAAAGTATTACTCATTACGGATGCCTGCCGCTCGGGAAAACTTGCCGGGGGTGTCGAAGGCGCAAAAATGACGGCAGCAGCCTTGCAGGAGCAATGGCAGAATGTCACCAAAGTGCTTTCTTCACAGGCAGGAGAATTGTCCTATGAAGATAAAAAATGGGGAGCAAATGGCGGCGGTGTGTTCACATACTATTTGCTGCGAGGAATGGAAGGATTGGCAGATATGAATAACGATAAAAAAGTAACCACATCAGAGCTGCTGGTTTATCTTCTTCAAAATATACCGCGCGAAACAAAATTTGTTCAAAATCCCAGTATCAACGGAGATATGAATTCTGTCCTTTCCGTTGTTGATAGGGCAACATTAGCAAGTCTTATGAATGAGCAGGGTAAGACGGCAACAGAAAATCAGCTGGCATATAAAGGCTTTGAAGACAAGATTCTTGAACAACTTGATTCAAATATTCGAAAGGAATATAGAAACTTTGAGTTTAGCATCAACCGCAACCTGTTGATTGATTCAATTGAAAGCCATGCCAGTGCCTGGACCATTTATGAAAAACTTAAAGAGAACAAAGATGCCGCGGCTATTATCGGCAATATGAAAAGAACCCTGCTGGCTGCATTGCAGGACAAAGCACAGATCGTTATCAATAATTATCTGGCCGGACAGGAAATACCCGACAGTATCGATCTTAACAAGGCTTATTATGAACTGGAATACGCTTTTAACCTCATCGATGAAAGCTATATTCTGTACAAAGACATCAAGGCGCGTTACCTGCTTTTAAAGGCCTGCCTGTATGAGACCGATGATAACAAAATCATTGATATCCTCAATGAAGCTGTTACGCTGCAACCCGATGCCGCTTTCGGATATTTCCTGATGGGCTCTTCATACAGTGATCTAAAGAAGTATGACCTTTCAAAAAAATATTATAATAAAACACTTGAATTAACCCCACGCTGGGCTTATGCCTGGAACAACCTGGGAACCGTATATACAGCTGAAAACATGGATGATTCTGCGATGTATTTTTACAACAAAGCCATCGAGTTCAAGATTGATATGCCGGAACCTTACTATAATCTGGGTTTGAGCTATTATAATAAAATGGAATATGATAAAGCCATCAGCTATCACCAAAAATGCCTGGCAATAAAACCCAATTATGCAAGTGCCTATTCAAGTATGGGCTGGTGCTATTATGATCGTGAAATGTATCAAAAGGCCCTTGACATGTTTGCAAATGCTGAAGAGAAAAAGCCCGGCAATAAAGAATATAAAACAAGTATAGCGCTGTGTTATATTAAACTCAGCGATCCCGACAAGGCAATTAAAATACTGCAGGACGTACTTAAAAACAATGATAACTATGCACGCGCACTCTATAATATGGGCCAGGCCTATGAAGCCAAAAAAGTGTTTGATAAAGCCATATATTATTATAAACGGTCAGCGCTGATAGATACCTCGTATTGTACTGCGTACAGCAAGATTGGCGGGATTTTCCTTTATAGCCTGAGTGATTATGTTAATGCGGAAGATTACTATAACAAGTATCTGAAATTCCGTCCTAATTCGGCCACAACACAGGTAAATATCGGCAATATTTATTATTACCAGGATAAATATACAGATGCCATGAACTATTACCATAAAGCTGTTACCCTGGATACAGCTTATGTGCAGCCCCTGTTATATACTGCACAGTGTTTGACCGAAATGAAAAAGTATGCGGATGCCGCCGATTATTGCTATAAAACCCTGAAGATTAATCCGCATTATGGAGATGCTTACATCGAGCTTGCAAGAATACAAAAGGTTCAGAAAGAATACAACAAGGCCGTGCAGTTATATTTGAAAGCTGCTGAAATCGATACCTCTGCATATAGGGCTTATTATAAAATTGCCGATATGTACCTGTATGATATGGCATCATATGATACGGCCATTATTTTTTACAACAGGTATATCCAAAAAAAATCAAATAACAGCGATGCGTATTTAGGACTGGGTACATCTTATTATTACAAACAACAGTATGATGAAGCCCTGGAAAATTATCTAAAGTCTTTACAGGTTGATTCTACTTATGAAGGGACCTGGTTTAACATCGGAAACACCTATTACAAAAAAAAGGAATATCAAAACGCTGAAAAATATTTCCTGAAAACCCTTGAAATGGATTCTTGTTATGGTTTGGCTTGTTCAGGATTGGGAGATTTGTATACTGACTGGCAAAAATACGATCAGGCGATTCCTTATTATCTGAAAGCGATGCAGTGTGATAAAAAATATGAATACTGCTATTATTCAATAGGTGTTATATATGGTAACTATTTGAAAGAATACGATAAGGCAATTGAATATTATAATAAGTATATAACATATGCTCCTGACCGTTACCTGGGTTACCAGGGGCTGGGCTACGTATACCTGCGACAGGATAAGAACAAGAAAGCGGAGCAGTATTTCCTGACTTCAATCCAGAAAGAACCTGAAGAACCATGGGTATATTATAATATGGCTTGTTTCTATTCGCTCATCAGTGATCCGGCCAATGCACTCAATTACCTTGAAAAGGCCTTGCAAAAGGGCTTCGATAATTTTGATCATATCAGCACCGATACCGATATGGACAACATCAGGAGTTTGCAGGGATTTAAAACGTTGATTGAAAAGTATAATAAAGAGAAATAGCTGAGGTTTCAGCTTGTATAAGCAAGTCAAACTGTGCTGTTCCGATTCTATCGGAACGTGCCGAACTGTGGACTTGTAGTTTGTATATAAACACTTTGTCGATCAGTAAACTTATTTTAGAACGAGACATCTGGTTTTTCCAATCCTATTCTTTTACAAATTTCCTCACTATGGTGCCTTCGGGCGTGTTGACCTTTATAAAATACATTCCTTTTGCAAGGCTGCCGATTTCAAGTTGATTTCCCGAGAGCTGTTTTACGAGCAACAATTTGCCGCTCACATTGTAGATCATAACCTGCGAAATATCTGTAACGCCGTCAATGTATAAGGTATTGCGTACCGGGTTGGGGTAAATAATAACAGAAGCTTTACCGCTATTATCACTCACTCCTGTTGTCAGGATGCTTATTACATTTGATGCGCCTGAAGTGCACCCGTTTATATTCGTAATAGCATAATAATCGCCATTTTCTGCAGGTAAGTAATCCTGACTAGTTCCATCCTCAATCAGCCCGTTTTGATTATACCATTGATAACTACCGGCAGCCGGGCAATGTAAAGTGAATCCGTTTAAGGTAATTACAGGGGTAAAGGATGAACATAACCCATAGTTAACAAAATAATTATGGGTTCTTTCATTTATTATGGTATATGATCCTCCAACATATAATATATTATAAAAATATGATATGACATTCACAGTGTTATTGGCGTCCGGATCCCAAAGAGTTGCATATCCCGAGGTTTTATCAATTTCCGCAATCCTGTTTCTGTTTTGTCCTCCAATACTTGTAAATTTACCGCCTGCAAAGATATTTGAACCGGCCTGTGCTATGGTTTTTACCGTGTCGTTTGCATTTGCATCCCATGCCGTTGATAATCCCGTAAATTCATTTAGCGCAACCAGGTGATTTTTTGTTTGCCCTCCAATGCTTGTAAAACCGCCACCGGCATAAATTGTAGTATCGCTTTTCATTATGGTATATACAACACCGTTTGAATTGGGGTTCCATGCAGTTGCAAGGCCTGTACTTGTATCAATTGCAGCAATCCTGTTTCGTAACTGACCTCCAATTAATATAAAGGCGCCTCCTGCATAAACTGTCGAACCGGATACGATAATTGAATGAACTGTGCTGTTGGCACTTGGGTTCCATGCCGTAGAAAGCCCTGTAACAGCATCCAGCGCGGCGATACAATTTCTTGTTTGCCCGCCTATTGTAGTAAAACCGCCCCCTGCATATACTTTGTTGCCAGCAACAAAAAGCGAGTTGACATTGCCTCCTGCGGCATTCGGATTCCAGGTATCAGCCAGGCCGCTTGTTGCATTTAATGCCCCGATCTTATTCCGGGTAACACCACCGATAGTTGAAATGGTACCTCCGACATATACCAATGGGTTTCTTACAGCAACGGCATATATATTTCCCGCAACAGTAGCCGGTTTCCATGAGGTCAGCTTACCGGTTATGGCGTTAATGGAAGCAATTTTTGAACGCGGCTGACAACCGGATGATAAAAAAGAGCCCCCGACATAAACCGATGAACCCTCAACGCCAATGGTGTTGGTATAATTTCCGCTATTAGGATTCCATGCTGTAAGGGCAAGCGTACTCAGTTTATAAGCTGCGCAACCATTTCTGGGCAGACTATTTACCGTAGAAAAAGTTCCTCCGGCATAAAGAGTCCCGTTACTTATGGCCATTGAATACACAGAACCGCTGATTCCGGGATCCCAGTTATACGGCGTACTGTTATAATAATAAAAGGCCATGATTCCTGAATGTGTGCTGCCCATTTGCATGTAAATATTCCCGCCCACGTAAATAGTAGTCCCATAATACAGTAGAGAATAAACACAACCCTGGCCCCAATCTCCACCCAGTTGCATCGTGTTAATTTTCGGATTCCAGCTGGTGGCTAAGCCCGTGGCAATATCAATTGATGCCGCACGTAATCTTGTTTGACCACCGATTGTTGTAAAATTTCCTCCGGCATATAACACACCATTTCCATATTCCAGAGCATATACCGCGCTGTTGGCATTGGGATTCCAGGCTGCGGCAATACCGTAAGTGGAGTCGAGGGCTGCAATACGATTTCTATTCATCTGTCCTATATTCGTAAAAGAACCACCTACATAGATGGTTGATCCGATAACTTCTATGGCATTGACTGCTCCATTAGCATTTGGATCCCATGCAGTAACCAGGCCCGTGACGGCATCTATGGCTGCAATGCTGTTTCTTGCCTGGCCCCCGACACTGGTAAAAAGGCCTCCAATATAAATTATTGACCCGCCC
>Ga0116171_10003174_pt1 | contig 15257 bp, 18 predicted proteins | sample AD_JPNHW2_MetaG_FD_89798 | JGI IMG/M metagenome (GOLD analysis project Ga0116171, IMG submission 89798) | Active sludge microbial communities of municipal wastewater-treating anaerobic digesters from Japan - AD_JPNHW2_MetaG | ecosystem: Engineered > Bioreactor > Anaerobic > Digestate | place...
GAAAAGGGCCTGCAAAAATACCATACGATACGTAAAAGGTCTTGGGATCCATGACAAATCTTGGTGACGTTGTCCGGCAGGTTGAGACAGCCATGTGTGATGCCCGCTGTCCGCCGACTCTCAAAGAGCGCGAAGTGTATACCCGGATTCTCCTGACGGTCTATACCGGTACTGTCGATGCAAAAGGCAGCAAATAAGAAAGACAATCACAGTCCGGTATTTCCTGACGTTTCTGTTGTCTCATTCTGTCCCGGCAACTCCTGATGCACGGGAATCCCGGTTTTTACTGAGCCTTGCAAACCGAAATCGTAATAGATCCTGCCCGCAGAAATTTTTGTAATGGAACCGGATCGACTCAAAATAGTAGTTTTCGGTGCTTTTGGTGCAGGAAAGACAACGCTGATCAGGACACTCGATCCTGCCTCCGATCATATCGAGGCGCCGTGTGCCGGTGGGACGACCACCATCGCCCTTGATTTCGGGCGTGTCGGGATCGGAGAACGGCAGGTGTATCTTTTCGGGACACCCGGGCAGGAGCGGTTCGAGTTTGCCCGCGGGATCATCGGGCGGGGGATGGACGGTGCCATCCTGCTGATCGATGTGACAAGCCCGTATGACGGTTTTGTTGACCATCTCTATAAATCCCTTACTGAAACGAAGATCCCGTTTGTTGTCATGATGAACAAATGCGACGAGATCGGGGCACGACCTGATCTCATACAGCAGGAGATCCGGTCTGCAAATGTCGTGCGGGCATCGGCAAAACATCGATTAGAATGCACGGCCATGCTTGCAGATTTTGTGGCAACGCTTCCTTCGGGAAAGCACGGGCAGGAAACCATCATGCACTGATCAGGACGGACCTGTTTTCCTGTTTACATGTCTCGTTGTTGTAATCCAGATACCATCGCTATTTTACAACGGTTTCCGCAATACTCTGTCACCTCGACAGGAGGGCCTGTTCCGTTCAATATTACGTGCTTGTGGCACCATTTTATCGGATAATCGGATCCCTGATGCCAGCAAGCTCCCGTGCCTTTGAAAAGGCCTGCATCGCAAGGTTATCGCGGCCGGTCCGGCTGTAGCAAATCCCGAGATTGCTCCATGCGGTTGCATCACCGGGATCGATCGAGAGTGCCTCTTTCAGCACCTCTTCAGCTTCAGCATACCGTCGCAGTTGGCCAAGAACCACGCCTTTGTTGGTGAGTACAACAGCGATTCCCGGGTTCATAGCCAGGCAGGTATCATAACAGGCGAGCGCTTCCTTAAATTCACCGAGATCGCCAAGACAGACCCCCTTGTTGTAGAGCGCCTTCGGGTACTTGGGGCGGATCCGCAGCGTTTCTTCGAAACACCGGATCGCTCCAGGCCTGTCCCCTTGGGATTACAGGGCATTTCCTTTCATGAACTGCGCCTCGGCATGATCGGGAATACGTTCCAGCACGTTATCGAAGCAGGGAACCGCATCGCGGTTCCTGCCAAGCCGGAACAGGGCGAGCCCCCGGATAAACATGGCGTCCGGTGCTCCCGGATCTGCCTTCAGTGCCTGGTCGCAGCAGACAATCGCTTCCGAGAAAAGGCCGAGCCGGTCAAGGCTCGCGGCAAGGGCAGTGAGCGCCGGGATATTGGCGGGATCCTGCACAAGAATCCGTTCGAAACAAAAAATTGCCTCTGCATACCGTCCGGCACTGAACAATGCGGTACCCCCGTCAAAAAGCTCGTGTCTCTCCTCTTGATCCAAGGACGATTCCCCCGTCACATACAGATACGGGAGATTTTAATCATCCCCAATAAAAAATACCCGTTGATCGTAACAAAATCCATTTTACGTCTGTTCCCGGAAGGTACAATCGGTTATAACACCTGATCCTTCTCGCGAAACGGCAATCCCGGCGGCGCCAGTAGCTGACCCCGATCTCATTCTCCTGATGCGAACAGGAATTATTCCCGCCCGATAAGCCCTGGCTGGTGTTGCATCCAGATTACAAAGATCAGGAGCACACAACCTCCGACAAATATGAACATCAGCGGGGCAAGTACCCAGTGGTTGAAAACCACGAGCACCACCTGGAGGAGATATCCAAGCATGAGACCGGTGAAAAGGGCGACCATAATCCTGTAGGGTGTTAATTTCCTGATCCAGTCGTTCGACATTTCTCTCTCCAGAATTGATCCCAAACCAGATAATCCCTGCGGGTTGTTGTGCAAATACTCCCCGGGATTCTGTTGAAAATCCCCTGTCGCATGGCAAGGTATGCATTCTTCCCCGATTGCCCGGGTATTCTCCGGAGATCAGGGACAGATTGTATAAACCCCCCGGTAGTTTATTTTGGTATTGGAGTAATTTTCTTTGCAGATTTCTGTTCCTGAGAATCAGCCATTTTGCTCGTATGAAAACCAGAGTGTTGAAGGCACACCAGACAATACCTACGAGAACCATATGGGGATTATGCCCTCATACCTGGGACAAAGCCTTTCCCCGTCATAATCCAGACATTACTATGGATCTCATTACAATCATCCAGATAATATCAGTCCTGATCGAGTGCGCTGTGGTTATACTCGCCCTGAAGCTTGCCGATCGGAGTAAAAAATCCTATGGCTGGCTGATTGCCCTTACATTTACTCTGTATGTGATCTTCGACCTCTCCCGGCTGGGTATTCTCCCCGTTCCCGGGGATATTGCTGCTCCGCTCTTTCTCGTAGCGAGCATGTCTGTACTTCTCGCAGTCTTCCTGATCCTGCGGGAGGCAACCGGAACAACAATCAGGGCAATCGACCGCGAGTGGCTGTAGACAGAATTTTTTTCCCCCGCTCTTTTCTCTCCGGTAAGACCCGTCATCTATATGTGGGAATGAGGTAACTTCCTCATATGCCGGAAAAGTCTGTTTATAAAAGTGTACCGGGTATTCTGCGACCGTTTAAAGAGTATTGCCAGAGCATCGGCCTTGCTGAAGCCGACCAGATTGTCTATTACGGCTGTGCGGGCACCTGTACACCGTTTGTGGAGCTTCTGGCAGTCGCCATACGCGGGCTGAAAGCAGAACAGGTCTTTGTCCCGCTCCTTGATGAGTCAAGGGCTAAAAAGATCCAGTATATTCCTGATGTCGGTATGCAGGTGAGCGGCGGGCCGACAGCACTGCACCCGAAAGCCGTTGTCATCATGGGCGGACTTGCGATGCCGGACATTCCCGTTAAAAAGGAGCAGGTACGGGATCTTGTCCGGAAATATGATAACGTTAAAGTGGTTGGAGTTTGTTTCATGAGCATGTTTGAGAAGGCAGGGTGGCTCACTACCGTCCCGTTTGACCTGATGATTGATGCAACCATCGATCCCGTGACCGTAATAAAAATGTAAAGCCCTGAACAGTTATCTGAATCTTAAAAAAAATCGGATTTTCAAATGAAAATCCATGTATTTCTGATTATATTCTTACGAATTGGATCACCGTTTTCGGATAAAGGCAAAGTCGATGAATCCTTTATATGGGTCCACCGAGAGGAGTCTGACGCTCACATACTCCCCCACATACAGGCCCTGTTCGCTCTGCACGACCCGCCCCTCGACCGGCGGCGCGATGATCCTGACATAGGTGCCTTTATCCGCAGCACCGGTTACGATTCCATCAAATATGTCGCCGATCCTATCCCTGAGCAGGACGGCAGCTGCGGCTTTCTGCATGAAGCGTTCGACCTTCTTGCTTGCCTTCTCGCGGTCGGTCATGTGCTCTGCGAGACCTTCGATCTCCTCCGGGGTATAGGGCGTCTGCCGGTGGCTGAGTACCGATTTGATCAGCCGCTGGTTGACAAGGTCAGGATAGCGCCGGTTCGGTGCGGTTGCATGGGTATAATCGGTCACGGCAAGCGCGAAATGACCGAGCGGATCGCCACCCGGCCAGAGAGGGGCATACTCCCCCGGCCCCATCAGCTTGACCACTGTGAGCGAGAGATCCGGGAACCTTCCGGGATCAACTGTTTTCTGCCGGGTCAGGAACAGCGAGAGCGCCTTTGCATCCGGTTTTTTAGGCAGCCGGGTTCCAAGAGCGGCAGCGGTCGCAACGATGCCCTCCCAGTTCTTCGGGGTTTTTACAATCCGCTCGATTGCGGGCAGGTCTGCCCGTTCCAGTGATGCAATCATCGTCCGGTTTGCCGCGACCATAAGCTCCTCGATGATACTCCGGGCAGGGTTTGGTTCGATGACGATGAGATCCTTCACAACCCCGTTTTCGATCACCGGGCTTGCTTCCAGCGTCTGGAGATCGAGCGCCCCGTGTTCAATCCTTTCGTTCCGGAGCCTCACGGCAACCTCATTCTGGAGTTGCACCTGTGCTTCAAGGCCCGGCAGATCGCGGATCGTGTCCGGTATCGTCCCGGTTCCCGCAAGCCAGGCTCCGGTCGTCTCATAGACAAGTTTTGCCTTGTTGCGGACGAATGCCGGGAAGATTGAGCCGGGAGTCAGATCCCCTTTTGGAGAGACAGTATATTCCGCAACAATTGCCCGCCGGTCCTTTGCCGGGAGGAGCGATGTTGCCCCTTTCGAGAGCACATCGGGCAGCATCGGAAATGTTATGATTCCGGTGTAAACCGATGTGCAGTTATGGGCAGCATAATGGTCCGTTGCTGACCCCTTCGGAACCAACGCATCGACATCAGCAATCGCGACAAAGACATGGATGCTGTCGTCCGGCATCCGCTCGCAAAACTCCAGCTGGTCGAGATCCTCCGAATCGATGTTATCAATAGAAGACCAGAGCATGTCCCGGAGATCCCGGGCCCCTCCATGCCTGTGCATCGGGTCCTGTTTTGCGGCATCTTCAGCCTCGCGTATCACGGATCCGGGGTGACGGGGCGCAAAACCATATTTTTCCATTGCACGTACCGCGATAGCTGCAAGATCGACTGACGGTGGTTTCTTCATACTTGTATCAGTGTAGCCGGGGGCGTACATTAATGCGCCGGTCCGGTCAGAAACCTGATCGGTTTACCTGAACATCAGGTGGAAAAAAGAAAAAATTTCTGATTCAGAGGTACGGGTTGCGCAGCGCCTTGTCGACGCCGAACGTCGCCCGTCCCTCAAGAGTCTTCTTGTTCTTGGTGATCTTCTCGTTGGCGAGCTTGGTCACCAGTTCGAGACCGGGCTTGACCTTCTCGATCGGCTGGGTCTCGAAAGCGCCTGCCGCCATTGCCTTTGCCCAGACCGAGTCCCCGATCTTGGACCTGACAAAGACGGTTGACCAGCCGTCGGGGCTGCCGACTGAACCGGTGGAGATATCGCCAAGGTTTGCGACATAGTCAAGGCAGACATGGCAGCCGGGCTGCTCGTACTTGTGGGTAACCTTGAGCGGCAGCGAGACAACCTGTCCGCGCTTGCCATAGACCCAGAACTTGCCCTTGCCGATCTCCATCTTCCTTACAGACTCCATCTTCATTGCTGCGTGGTCTTCCACGAGCTGGATGATGCTCTGGTACGGGAAGTTCTCCATGCAGAAGATACCGACTGCAAGAGCGATACTTGCGCCGACATCACGCATGCCGATCGGGTAGAGCTGGGCCTTTCTTACCGCCTGCATCTGGCAGGGGGTTCCAACAATACCGATCTTGTCCAGACCGAAGCTGCGGGTTGCCTCTTTCAGCAGGGCAATGTTGGGGCTGATGTTGTACTTGGTGCCTGCTGCTGCAAGCAGCTCAGCCTTGGTGTTGACAATCGCCGGGATCGGCCTCCAGGGTTCGATCATGTCGAAGTTCGAGTTGTCCTGGATGCACTTGGAGGGGTACTTTGCGTAGAATTCTTTGTTCGCTGCGACAATTGCACCATCAATGATGCCTTCGTCAAGGGCGAATGCAAAGAGCGAGGTAACGATACCGCCATCCTGCGAGAATTTCAGGATCTCCTTGTCGGTGGTCCGGGCCGCGACGCATGATTTGTATTTACCGAGTTCTGCTCCCATTTCAATCACCTTCACTGGAGTGCCGCCATGATGGCCTCGTTGATCGCCTCATAGTTCTCAACAACGTCGAAGCTGAACCAGCTCCGCGGGCACTGGTTGTAGCATGCGCCGCACTTGATGCACAGGTCGCGCTCGCCCTGGGGCTTGCCGTACTCCATGGAGATTGCATTGACCGGGCAGGCGGCGGCACAGCTGCCGCATCCCATACACAGGCTCTGGTTGATGACATTGGTCATCAGGTCGCAGAAGCATGCAGAAGTTCCCCTCTCTGCCGCCTTCATCAGCGGGGTTAAGAACTTGGTTGCGAGGTCCTTCTGTTCCTTGGTCCCCTTGAGGAGCAGGTATGCCATGACCGCGACGTTCCGGATCATCTGGGGGGTCGGGGCGCATCCGGGGATGTACACGTCAACCTTGATCAGGTCGCCGATCGGCAGGTATGCCTCGTGCCCCGGCTGGTTCTGCTGGCCGCCGCGGGAGAACCGGGTGATGTTGCCGTAACAGGCGCATCCGCCGAGTGCCACGACGATGGTTGACTTTTCACGGGTTTCCTTGATCTCTTCCACTGCGAGTTTGTCGTTAATACAGACTGAACCCTCAACGAACGAGACATCGACCTTCTGGATGTGCCTTGCGTCTGCAAGTGTTGGCATATATTTCAGGTCGACGTACTTGTCGAGGAGCGTTAATAATCCGGCATAGTTGTCTGCGAGTGCCACAGTACAACCGGTACACCCACTCAGGTGCGTGTATCCCAATGTAATCTTATCTGCCACAGGCTTAACCTCCTTTTTTGTTGTTTCAACGTTTGATGGTACGTCAGCGGATTTTACCGGTGCCGCAGGTTTCTGCGGAACTTCGCTGACGCTCTTCTTCTTGAAGATGCTGTCCAGTAGTCCCATAATCTGTTCCTACCATTTCCAGTACGTACCGTACTGTCTTTGGTATCGCATCTGAAACTTCATCCGAGAGACCGATCTCCATCTCGGGATCGGTGACACGCGCCGGCTGGCATCCGATAACCGTGATATCGATGAGATCCTTGATGCGCTGGAGCGGTTCGGTCAGGTCCCATGAATGGGCGTCGCGGTAGCTGCCGGGAGGCAGGTCCTCCACGCGGAACTTTGCGAGCGTCCCGGGTTCTGCACCAAAATCCGCAATATCGATGATCACCAGTTTTCTGGTCACTTCCGGGTCAAGGAGCGTAAAAATAAAATGGGGGCCGCCAAGGCCCGCATCGACAACGCTCACATTATCGGGAAGCGACAGCTTCAGAAGTTCCTCAATCACTGCCGGTCCGAATCCATCGTCGGCAAACAGGGGATTTCCGCACCCTGCAATCACAATCTCGGAATACAGCATTGCGGTGCTCTTACTGGATGAGTTTCTGGGCTACCATCTTGTTGTCTTCATCCAGTACAATCATGTGGGTTGCACATGAGACGCACGGGTCGTACCCGCGCATGATGACTTCGGCAAGCTGCCAGGGCGCACCTTTAAGTGCTGCACTGCAGGTCGCAAAGTTCCAGGTTGTCGGGACGAGCATGCTGAAATACTGGACCTTCCAGTCCTTGACACGGGTGATATGGACATCGGTGCCGCGGGGTGCCTCGTTGGATGCCCATCCGAGCGAACCGTCTCCGTTCGGGATGTAATCTGCAACGACTTTGCCGTCCGGGTTAAGTGCGTCGATACAGTCGATCATCTCGTACAGGCAGTCCTGGTATTCCATCTGGCGGGCAATGTTCTGGCCCGCGGTCCCCTTCTCATCATAGTTCTTGAAGGTAACAAGACGTGCACGCGGGCCGACTTCGACGGGCTGGCCGTCATACATCGGGATGCCGGTGCAGGCTTCCATCTGCGGGTTGACCTTGGTGCCGAGCTTGGTTGTGCCGCCAATCGGGTACTTGGGCTCTTCGAGAGTTACTTCCATCTCGCCCATGTACCAGTCCCATGGCCGGACTTCCTTGAACCGGTTGATGTCCCAGGTGGGGCATTCGTCAAGGCTGCTGCTGCCATAGAACGCATGGGTTGCCAGGTAACCCTGGTTATGATACCCGAGCGTCTTGGGCATCGGGACTTTCATACCGCCAACATCTACAGTATCCCTGTTGTGGTAGTTCCGGATGACCGCGATCATGAATTCAGCCTGCTGGTGGGCAAGGACGAGGCCTTCTTTTGCAAGGTCATACATCTTTGTCTTTGCCTGCGGTGAGCAGTTGCGGTACATACCACCGATGCGGGTATTCCGCGGGTGAATGCAGTCTCCACCGGCGATCTGGCCGATGGTCTGGCCGATCTCACGGAGCCGCTGGATGCGCTTTGCGACGGAGCGTACCGGCTCTTCCGAAGTGAACGGGTTGATCTTGGTCTCGGTACCCGGGATGTAGTAATCGGGCAGGATGAGGATGTTGTGCAGTGCAATGCTGTGCAGCCGGTTTGCAAGCTGCAGGATGTGACGGAGCATCTTTGCGTCCTTGGGTATCTCGCACTTGATGGACGCTTCCATCGCTTCAGTCGCAGCAAGGTTGTGGGCTATCGGACAGATACCACAGACACGGGATGCGATCTTCGGGACCTGTTCGGGGGTCTTGCCTACGGCAAGTTTCTCGACGCCCCTCACGGGGGTAATGGAACACCAGTTACCCGTCTCGATGATACCTGCATCATTAACCTTCAAGACAAGCTTGGAGTGACCTTCATGTCTTGTGGTTGGGGAAATCTCTACAACTTTCGACAATACTATCGCCTCATTTTGTGTTGCGTTGTTCAGAGCGCTGTACAGAATTTTTAAGTTTAATCTCAGGTTGTCATTGACCGTACAAAAGTACGTTCATCTCCTTTTTCCTCCATCCCGTTAATAACACTTTTTATGGGGGTAGATCCGTACTAAAAATCGAAAATTTTAACTCTGTTTCTCAATTGAAACCAGAAATCGCAACATTTTTCTCATATCGTTCAGCGGTTTTTACTCTAAATATATTAAGTCAAAATAAAAAAATATACAAATTACATTTGTTAAAATAAAAAATTATATTGGGACAACCTTTAGGGAATAGTTATTTCTCAGTCTGGAATCGTTCCCCGTTGAGTTCATCCATCAGTTCGGCGATCGTTGCGCGCCGTTCAGCATAGGCATCGTGCTGGTGAATGCTCTCTTCATTGGTCTGCTTGATTGTGACAACGGAATCTCCCGAGAGATATTCGAAATCGGCGAGTACCTTCTTTGCCATCTCACGAACGCAGTCTTCGACAAACCTCGGGTTTTTATGGGCGGCGAGAACAACATGGCTCTCGTCCCCGCGTTTTAAGAGCTCGTAGATACCCGCACTCATGGACTCCTTGAGGATCCGGATGATCTTCTCAAGGTCTACATGCTGGTCGTCGTCAGTCTCGATACAGAGGAATCCACGCCCTCTCTGGTTGTGGGTTGCCATGGGAACTTCAGCAAAAAAACTGTCGATGACGTCGTCTTTAACGCCAAGATCCTGGAGCACATGCATCGCCCGTTCCTTCATGATGTTCTGGGCGCACGGGCACGCAGTCATGCCGGTAACTTCTGCTCCAATGCTTTTACGGACGATTGGCGCCCTGAAGGTACGGCGCGCTATTGCACGGGCATGAACCTTGACAACTTCATGGCATGTCGTATGGCTGACCGGCGTCTCGCGCTTGACCATGAATTCACTGCGCATAAGGACTTCCGTGCGATCGGCGTACTCGTGCCTGTCAAGGAGTTTTCGCGCGACAGCGCTGCAGAGATTCTCGATCTCCTTGACTTCACCGTCAATGGCCTGCTGGAGTACTTCATCGATCACTTCAAAATTGCGCGACAGGTTCGCACCTTTGAGGCTTCCGGGCAGGTCGACAAAGACATCGAAGGTCGAAATGAAGATGACAGGACGCTTTTCGGGGCGAGAAACTTCCACCAGTTTTTTTACATTTTTCACGCCGACGCGGGTAAGGTTGATGCGGACATCCGGGGACGTTGCCTGGATATCAGGGAGATCGCGGGTGAACGAATGCTCCATTTTATCGGGAGAATCAGTTGCAGGAATGGCTGATCATATCCTTCTTGTTGTTTTATTGAACGTGTGCACTTGCGTTTTTTTCATATAATATTTATGTGCTTTGTTGCTGATATCAAAGGGAGGCTGTATGATAAAAAAATACTATGAGGCGGATGCGGATCTGCGTGTGCTGAAAGGAAGGAAGATTGCGGTTCTTGGGTACGGATCCCAGGGAAGGGGGCAGTCCCTGAACCTGCGGGATTCCGGCCTCGATGTGGTCATCGGTCTTCGCAGGGGGAAGAGCTGGGATGCGGCAGCAAAGGATGGCATGAAGGTACTTCCTGTCGCTGAAGCCGTGAAAAAATCCGATATCATCCAGATCCTCCTCCCCGATGAACAGCAGGGGGCCGTCTACCGGGCAGAGATCGTGCAGAACCTCTCTTCCGGTAAATGTCTGATGTTCTCCCATGGTTTCAATATCCATTTCGGCCAGATCGTGCCACCGGCAAATGTCGATGTCGTCATGGTTGCTCCCAAGGGGCCGGGCGCAATGGTGCGCAGGCAGTACGAGGAGGGAAAAGGCGTACCGGCATTGATCGCGGTGCACCAGGATGCAACCGGCAACGCGCATAGCATTGCACTTGCTTATGCAAAGGCAATCGGGGCAACGCGGGCAGTCGTACTGGAAACAACGTTCCGGGAAGAGACCGAAACCGACCTGTTCGGGGAGCAGGCAGTCCTCTGCGGCGGGATGACCTCTCTTATCAAGGCCGGGTTCGAGACGCTTGTAGATGCCGGGTATGCACCCGAGATGGCGTATCTCGAAGTACTCCACGAGACGAAGCTGATTACCGATCTCATCTATGAGGGCGGGTTTACCAATATGCGCAAGTCCATCAGCAACACCGCCCAGTATGGGGATCTCACGCGCGGACCAAGGGTCATCGGGCCTGAGGCGCACGAGGCAATGGAAGAGATCCTCTTTGAAATCCAGAGCGGAAAATTTGCCCATGAATGGATGCTCGAGAACCTGGTCAACCGCCCGGTCTTCAATGCACTCACAAAGGCAGACGAGGAACACCTCATTGAAGAGGTAGGGCGTGAAGTACGCAATCTCATGCCCCAGTTCCGGAAAGAACCGGTGAAAAGTCCCGCAAAAGTCTCTAAAAAATCTTCAGGTACGACAAAGAAAAGCCGCGCCCGGAAGAAGTAACCTTTTTTGCTTACATGTTTTTTGCCAAGGCCGTCGCATTCTTTCCTGATGAGGATTTGCATTCTCTACCATTCGGAAACGGGAAATACCCGGCACGTGGCGCAGCACATCGCTTCAGCATGCAGTGCCGAGCGCCTGATCGAGATCCTTGACCGCACAACCTATACCCGGCTCACGGGATATGCCAGCCGGTGCAGTAAAGCATACAGTGAAAGCCTGACCCCGATCTCGCCCGGAACGATCGATGTCGCCCCCTTTGATCTCATCATCATGGGATCCCCAATCTGGGCTTTCAAGCCGACGCCGGTTATCCACGCGGCAGTCAATGTTCTGAGAGGATATACCGGAAAGCCGGTGATCGGGTTCTTTACCCATGGAGGGATGCCCGGCTCGGCTGAGAAGATTTTTACCCGGTGGTGCGAGCAGCGCTGGCTCAAAGTGGCCGGTACCGTCAGCATTCACAAGAAAGAGATCGAGGATGAGAAAAAGACCGGGGAGATCCTAAAACTTATCAAATCGGTCGGATCGCTATAAATCCCGTCGGGCGGTTTCAATACCTCCGGTTTCAATCCCTCTTGGTGTTTTTTTTTATCCCCTCTGCCCAGTTCCGGCAAATCCCCCAATCTTTTTTCCGTTGGAAGAACGATAACTCCGGATATGGCACGGTGCGTCATTTATCACTCCCATACCGGCGTCACCCGCGCTCTCGCTCAGAAGATCAAGGATGCCTGCGGTGCCGACCTGATTGAAATAATGCTGAAAAAACCCTACAATGCCCTTACGCTCTACGCGCTTGGAGGATTTCGTGCGATGAAAGGGGCGCAGGACGCCATCGAGCAGAAGAAAATCGATGTGAACGGGTACGATCTCGTCATTCTTTGCACCCCGGTCTGGGCCGGGAAACCTACGCCTGCGGTGAATGCAGCAGTTGCGGCGCTCAAAGGTCATGAAGGTAAGAAGGCGCTTCTCCTTGCAACCTGTAAAAGCCAGCCGGGCCAGACCCTTGATATTTTACGGAAAACCTGTGAGAAGACTGGTATGGATGTAATCGGAGAGTTTGCATTCACCGATAAGGATCTTAAGGACGGGAAGAAGCTCAACGAGATGTTTGTTGCAATCAGTGCTTCTCTGACGGATTAACCATCCGTTATTCTCTGCCCCGGTGCAATTTCTCCCGCGATCCGTTTTTCTTTTCCTGCCAGATAGTTCCGGGTCAATCCCCGGTTACCGGAATTCACAATAAATCCCAAAAAAAGTATCATGCCCCCGGACTACCCCTGAATATTTCCTGAAAACAGATGGGGAATTACCAGATCCCTGCTCATTTCATCTGAAATACCGGACGATGTTTTTGAAGAACTGCATGTTCAGTGACTCCCGCGGAAGTTCCTTACCCTGACGCTTCAGGAGTTCTTTCCGGTAAGGCCAGTCATAGAGATTGGTGAATTCCATTGCGCGTTCAGGGTGGGGCATCAGCCCGAGGACTTTCCCATCTTCAGATGTGATGCCGGCAATGTCCAGGAGGGAACCATTCGGGTTGTCAGGATATTCTCCCTGTGCAGGCGAGAGATCCTGCCGGCAGTACTGAAAAGCGATCATATGCTGGTTCTTCAGCCGCTGCAGGGTTTCATCCGAACAGAAAAAGTTCCCCTCGCCATGGGAGACCGGGCAGTAGATCTTTTTAATATCCCGTGTCCAGAGATTGCCGGCAGCGGGTTTCAGGGTAACAAACCGGCATTCCAGCACGCCGTTCCTGTTGGGCATCAGGGCGATGGAACGATCGAATGAGTGATCGAATGCGGGTACAAGCCCGAGATTTGCGATAATCTGAAATCCGTTGCAGATTCCAAGAACCAGGTTGTCGCCTTCAAGGAATTTTTCCACGTCTCTCCAGAGGTTATTCCGCACCCGGTTGGCATACGCGTTACCGGCGCCGGTATCATCCCCGTAGGAAAATCCGCCGGGAAAGACGAGCAGCCGGTAATCGGCCAATCGTTTTCTTTCTGAGATGAGGTCATTGATGTGGACGATATCCGAGTCCATACCGGCCCGGAAAAGCGCTTCCCTTGTCTCCATCTCTGAATTAATCCCGTACCCGCTCATGATGAGCGCTTTTGCATCTGTCAGGAGCGCTGGCTGTCGTTCAGCCCCCTTTACGGATCCAGCGGACCCATGCGCGGGTTTCCCTGATACTTTCCGATCGGTCGCAACCATGATCAATACCCCCGGAACGGCGACTTGTACGCATCTTCCAGTTCATGAATGGGAACATCGACAAGGGTCTTTTGAGTGCTGGTGACCCGGAGTTTCTCACCTTTGACCGTGCCAAGCAGAACTGCATCCGGACCCATCCGGCGCTCAAATGCCGCCTTGTTGTCCTCTGCAACCGTGACTACAAACCTGCCAAGCGATTCGGAGAACAGGTAATAGTCAGGACGCAGCGGAGATGTGATGGCGATCTCCATGCCGATACGACCCGCGATGGCGGCTTTTGCAAGGGCAATGAGAAGTCCCCCGTGGCTGACCGGGTATGCGGATGCTACCAGTTCATCCGCAATTGCTGCGGTCAGATGCCGGTACCGGGCTGCCGCTTTTTTCGCATCCAGCCGGGGAACCCTGTTGCCGGAGTATCCCATCGAGGCAAAATATTCCGATCCGCCCAGTTCTTCCTTTGTATCTCCAAGGACATACACAAGATCGCCTTCGAATTTTATATCCATGGATACAGCTTTTGCGACATCCTCGCAGATCCCGATCGAGGATATGAGCAGTGTTGGCGGGACGGAGACTTTTACCGGCTTGTTGCTGGCGTCATACCCGGAAAAATCGTTGAACATGCTGTCCTTTCCGGAGATGAACGGGGTGTTGAATGCCATCGCGGTATCGTAACAGCCCTTTGCAGCCTGCTTGAGCTGGAAAAGCCGCACAGGATCATCGGAAGAGCACCAGCAGAAATTATCCAGCAGCGCAATGGAGTCAAGCGGAACACCAAGGGCAATCAGGCCCCGGATCGCAGTATCAATCGCTGCACCTGCCATGAGACAGGGATCAATCTCGGAATATTGCGGGAACAGGCCCTGCGAAAGTCCCACGCCTTTCTTTGAACCGAGCACAACCTTTGTTAACGACGATATGCCCTGCACCCGTCCCGGTCCCTGGACCGGGCCGATAACATAGCCGCCCTGAACCGTGTGATCATACTGGGTTGAGATGTATTCCTTTGAGCAAATGTTCTTTCTTTTAAGCAGGGAGATCAGGGTTTTGTCAAGCCGCGGCGGGCATGGTGCTTCCGGTTCCGGATACTTTTTGCTTATTCCGGTCGTTCTCTGGTGTTTTACCGGCAGGCCGTCATGCAGGAATTCAAGGTCGATGTCCATGACAACATTGCCGTGGTATTCGACAACACATCTGCCGGTATCCGTGAACTTCCCGATAACCGTTGCCTCGACATCCCGCCGTTTCATAAGGTCAAAAAACGCTGCAAGGTTCTGTTCCGGAACTGCAAGGGTCATGCGTTCCTGTGATTCGGAGATCCAGATCTCCCATGGTGCCATCCCGGGATATTTCAGGGGAACGGAGTCCAGTATGACGTGGCAGCCGTTGCACTCTTTTGCCATCTCGGCAACGGAACAGGAAAGACCCCCGGCGCCGTTATCCGTGATGCTATGGTAGAATCCCAGGTCCCGGGCTTCCCTGACAATGACATCGGAGAGTTTCTTCTGGGTGATGGGATCCCCGATCTGGACAGCGGTGACCGGGCTTGCCGGATCAAGTGCTTCGGAAGAGAATGTCGCACCATGGATGCCGTCTTTCCCTACACGGCCCCCAACCATCACGATACGATCGCCCGGTTCCGCCATCTTCTCGTAGAGTTTCCTGTTTCCTCGCTTCCGCGGCATAATCCCGACAGTGCCGACAAAAACAAGCGGTTTTCCGATATACCGGTCGTGGAAACAGCACCATCCCTGGGGTGTGGCGATGCCGGAACAGTTACCGCCGACGCCAACCCCGCGGACAATCCCGTCAAGGATCTGTCGTGGGGCAAGGATCGGGTTGGACCGATCTTTCCCCCGGAAAAGTTGCGGGTCC
>Ga0116171_10003175_pt1 | contig 15257 bp, 10 predicted proteins | sample AD_JPNHW2_MetaG_FD_89798 | JGI IMG/M metagenome (GOLD analysis project Ga0116171, IMG submission 89798) | Active sludge microbial communities of municipal wastewater-treating anaerobic digesters from Japan - AD_JPNHW2_MetaG | ecosystem: Engineered > Bioreactor > Anaerobic > Digestate | place...
CAAGACGTATATTTATCCCCCGTGTACGGATGATTTCCACAGTTCGCGATTATTTAACACTACTTCTCGTAATGGCTCCTTTCATGAGCGCGATCATTGCGTATCATCATTTTTTTAATTATCGTGTTGTAATTTATGCTCATATGATTATAGGTGAGATGGCAATAATAATCATACCATTTACGGGCCTTATCCATATGCCGTTTATTATTTTTTCGCGGTTTTTTATAGACAGTGAATACAGTATTATACCGGGAAACCGCAACTGGTAAATTCAAATTAAAATTCAACATGTAAAGTAAATATTTTCACGGGAAATTTTTGTTAAGGAAGGAGTTGAAAAAAATTAAATGACCAGCATGATCACAGATACGGCGGCAATGGAACGGATACATGAGATCCTTAATAAAAAGAAAGATATGATAAAACTATCTCTCTCCGCCTGTGCACATTGCTCAATCTGTTCAGACAGCTGTTTTAAATTTACTTCAAACATAAACGATCCGACATATTCACCGGCATACAAAGCGATTAATTCCATTGGCCGGATTTACAAAAAAAAAGGAAAGCTGTCTGATGATGAGTACCGGACAATAAAAAACCTGATATGGGATAAATGTGTTCTATGCATGCGGTGTTATTGCCCTCTTGGAATAAGTATCCCGTCGCTGATTGCCTGCGCCAGGAATGTATGCAGGGAGAAAGGATTTTACCGTACATACGACAAAATTGATGAAGAGCAGCAGATATGAGTAAAACAGGAATTTTTATCATAACTCTTTTATTTACAATACCGGTTCTCCTCTTCGCGCAGATAGAGACAATTGTAATAAACAATACTGTTTTTAAAACAAAAAGCCGCCCGTCAGTAAAATTCAATCACATGAACCACATGGAAATTGAAAATGTTGCATGCAGCGACTGTCACCACAGATTCGTGAATGGGAGAAATGTCATTGAACCCGATGAACTGAGCGACAGCAACAAAACAATTTACTGCAGCTACTGTCATAATAGTGAGACGAAACTTAAAAAGGCTTATCACAGATTATGCATCGGATGCCATAACTCAATGATTAAAAAGAATAAAGCCGCAGGCCCGAGACTATGCGGCGAATGTCATAAATAGATTTTCTCCGGAGAAAACAATGATCAAAGCAAAACGAAAACCTATTGAAGAGATATTCGATCTTATAAAAAATTACACTCGAGTCCTCTGTGTCGGATGCGGAGGCTGTACTTCAGTATGCCTAGCGGGCGGACAGCGTGAAACACTCATTCTCAAAGATGACCTGTCTCACATGTTTAAGCAGAAAGGGAAAACCGCAAAGCTTTCAGTGTTTGTCATGGAACGCCAGTGCAATCCTGAATATCTTTCTGATATTGAAAATATGGTAAAGGATTACGATTGCGTAATATCTGCAGCATGCGGTGCCGGTGTACAGTTCATTGCGGAGAGATACAGATCAAAACCGGTTTTCCCGGCGCTGAATACCATGTTTATCGGGATTGACCGCAGTACAGGATTATACCAGGAAAGATGCCGCACATGCGGTGATTGCCAGCTGGCCTATACTGGAGGAATCTGCCCTGTGACATGCTGCGCGAAGAGTCTTTTCAACGGGCCGTGCGGAGGTACAAACGCTGACGGCAGCTGCGAAGTAAACAGGGATATCCCCTGCGCATGGAATGAAATATATGAGCGGCTGAAAGCGCAGAACCGTATTGAAAATATACTGTCCATACATCCGCCCATGGACTGGACGGATAAAGGACCGGAAATACTGGTTCAAACCGGATATGAAAACAGATATATTAAGAAGTAGAATGACTTACAAAACCTTTTCACACTCCCTCTCCATCAAGATGGAGGGAGTTATTTAACATCAGAATTTTAAGGAGAACCATATAGAATGAAATCTGGCAGTAATCTGGAGAAAGTATTATACGCGGGCCATTTCGCTGTAACTACAGAGTTTGGACCTCCAAAAGGCACTGATATATCTATAGTTAAAAATAAAGCTGAATTTCTGCAAGGAAAAGTTGACGCTGTTAACGTCACTGATTGCCAGACCGCAGTAGTACGTCTTTCCAGCATAGCAACTTCGGCCATTCTTGTACAGATGGGAATCGAGCCCGTTATGCAGATGACCTGCCGCGACAGAAACCGCATAGCGATTCAGAGCGATATATTCGGCGCATCGGCACTCGGTATTAAAAACATGCTGGCCATTTCCGGTGATCATCACACCTTCGGGAATCAGAAAAATGCCAGGAAGGTTTACGATATCGATTCCATGCAGATGCTGGCACTCGTAAAACGTATGCGCGATGAGAAAAAAATGCTGAGCGAAGAGACACTTATACAGGGTGAGGTTCCAATGTTTATCGGTGCTGCGGCGAATCCATTTGCGCCGCCGGTTGAATTCCGCGCTATCCACCTTAGAAAAAAAATAGAGGCCGGCGCCGATTTTATCCAGACTCAAAGCATATATGATATTGATAAATTCCGGGAATGGATGAAGATAGTCTGTGATATGGGACTGGATAAGCGTTGCGCGATATTAGCCGGACTTACTCCTTTAAAAACGGCGGGTATGGCAAGATACATGGCTGAAAATGTCCCCGGTATGCAGATCCCGGATTCATTATTAAAGCGTATGGCTGGAGTCCAGAAGGAAAAAGCTGCAGACGAAGGGATTAAAATTTTCTGTGAGCAGGTTGAACAGGTAAAGGAGATTAAGGGTATTGCAGGCATTCATATTATGGCAATTGAATGGGAGCATAGAATCCCTGAAATCACTGAACGCGCCGGACTCCTTCCAAGACCTGTTGTTTAATGAATATATTCCCAATCACTTCTATTTTTTCTGCTCTTTTTTTTATAGTCATTGGAAACGGCAATTATAGTAACTTATTGCCGTTTTAATGCACTTAATAAATAAATATTTATTTTTTAATGAATTTTTTAAAAAAAGAAATGGTAAAATTTTATAAGAAATTTAAAAAGAAATTATATTAAATACACAAAAAGATGAATATATTAAAAATAAATTCAAAACTAAGACTTGGAGAACGGCAATATGTCAACTAAACAGGAATTGAATCAATCAACAGAACAAAAACTATCTCATCAATTATCTATGCAGATAATGGAAGTAGGACAAACTATACTCGAACTGGAAGCTACTTATCATGATTCTTTCAGCAGACAGATGAGAGAAAAAATTCAGAGAGCTAAAGAAATTCTTGATGAGCTTGCAGATGACTGCATGACTGAACTTACATCTGAAAGAATGAAAAACTGGCAGAAGGAAAAAGAAAAGGAAAGAGAAAAATATAAGTTCACAAGAAAAAAAGATGCATGGGAAACATTAACACCTAAGCAGGAAGAGGATTACGAGATAAGAATATCCAGAAGAATGCATCAGGGATTCGGACGATAACCGGATTTACGGGAAAAAATTAAAGCCCGCAGAAAAAGCTGATAATTTTCGCGGGCTATATGCCGGTTTAAATACGCATGAATGAGGTTCCATGAACTATATCATAATATCCGCAGCACTCCCCCTTATTGCAGGGCTGCTTTACTTCGAAAAAAAAGAATCCATAAACGGACTTTTAAGTTTTAAACCATTATTGTCATTTCTATTTGTTTTATCAGCACTCATGCAGACACATAATAATATAGTCTACTTTTACATTATTCTTTCAGGCCTGATTTTATGTCTGATCGGAGATATCTGCCTCATATTCTTCTTCAATAAAAAAATATTCACCGCGGGACTCGCAGCATTTCTCGCAGGGCATATAATGTACATAATTGCTTTCTTTAAATTCGGAAAAACGGGAATGCTGATGTTTGCCGCTGGAGCTGTATGCATTCTCGTCAGTACAATTATTTTCATATTGCTGAAATCACAACTGGGAAGCATGATCGGGCCGGTTTCTGTATATATCATAATCATAACTGTCATGACTGCAAGTGCCTCCGCATTCTGGAATAACGGTTCACACAATACTGCAGGCCGGAATATTGTACTCATAGGCGCACTGCTCTTTTATATATCAGATATATTTGTTGCAAGACACAGATTCGTCCGGAAAGAATTTTTAAACAGAGCACTTGGACTCCCGATGTATTATACTGCACAATTTATGATAGCTTTTTCAACAGGGCTGATCTGGTAGAGATTAATACGGTTGCCGGAGTACCGGTGATAAAAATCTTTATAAGCTGAAAGTTTTCGGGAAAACCGGCTATACTCAAATGAAAATATCAGTTCTTAAAAGAATCTATATGCAAGTGTTGCAGAATTGATACACTTGTGTGTTTATTTATTTATTTTTCGCTTTTTCCTGTAAATTCAGTTAATTTATCTTCCAAACTGCTGATTAAATCAGCCTTAATACTTCTTAAATAAATTAAAAATTTGGCATGAATAATGCTTAATATAATAATAGATTACTAATCAAAAGTTATATATTCTCAACCGATATGAAGCAAGAGGATGATTTCTGAAAAAAATAAAAATACTAAGGAGTCTTATTGTGGAAACAAAAAAAAATACAGTTCAAAAACCCGACGGTAAACTCGGCGTACTTATACCCGGCCTTGGAGCTGTGAGTACAACATTTATTGCCGGCGTTATGATGATAAGAAAAGGGCTGAATAAGCCGATCGGTTCACTTTCACAGATGGGAAAACTGCGAACCGGAACAGGGATTAATGCAAAAGAAGTAAATATTCATGATTACATCTCTCTTGCAGCTCTTAAAGATCTGGAGTTCGGAGGATGGGATATATTTGAAGATTCCGCATATGAGTCTGCCGCTAACGCGCAGGTTCTCAACAGAGACGACCTCGAATCTGTAAAGGATGAGCTTTCAAAGATCAAGCCCTGGAAAGCTGTTTTTTACAGGCACTTTGTCAAAAATCTTGATGGAAAAAATGTTAAACAGGCTCCAACCCATTGGGACATGGTTCAGCTTGTTAAAGATGATATCGCTAAATTTAAAAAGGAAAAAAATCTCTCCAGGATGGTCATGGTATGGTGCGGAAGCACGGAGATCTACCAGCAGATGGTACCCGGCGTACACGATACTCTGGCAAATTTTGAAAAAGCTTTAAAAGAGAATCATCCTGCAATTGCACCGAGTATGATCTACTGCTATGCGGCAATGGATCTGGGAATACCTTACGCAAACGGTGCACCTAACCTCTGCAACGACATCCCTGCTTTCTGGGAACTTGCAGAGAAAAAACAGGTACCGATGGGCGGCAAGGATTTCAAATCAGGCCAGACATTTATGAAGACTTTACTTGCCCCGGGTTTTAAGGCAAGAATGCTCGGGATGAAGGGATGGTTTTCTACAAATATATTAGGCAACAGAGATGGTGAAGTTCTCGATGATCCGGAATCTTTCAAATCAAAAGAAGTGAGTAAACTATCTGTGCTTGAGCAGATCTGCCAGCCTGAAACATATCCCGATCTCTACGGTGACTTCCATCATAAAGTCTGCATAAACTACTACCCTCCAAGAGGCGACAACAAAGAGGGATGGGACAATATTGATATTTTCGGATGGCTCGGATATCCAATGCAGATAAAAGTCAACTTTCTCTGCCGTGACTCAATACTCGCCGCTCCGATAGTACTTGACCTTGTTATGTTCCTCGACCTTGCCCAGAGAGCAGGACTTTCAGGAAACCAGGAGTGGCTCTCATTCTACTGGAAGAGCCCCATGCATCTTCCGAACGAATATCCGGAACACGATCTATTTGTTCAGCTTATGAGATTTAAAAACACTCTCAGATGGCTTAATAATGAAAAACCGGTGATGGAAATCGGTACTGAATCTTATAATTAGTATTATATCAAAAGGCTGCCTATCCGGGCAGCTTTTTTTATTTCTGAACTAAAATCCGCATCCTGATTTCCTGAAGTTATTTTATTCTAATTCATAAAAACCAGTCAAACATAAGTATTCTAGTTAATTAAGCCACTCATTGTATATCGATATAATAAATTTGACTTCGATTAAAATACTTGTTAAATCCAAAATAGTAATATTTACTTAAATCATGTACAGGATCGAAATTGATTAATCTTTAATACTGCATCATTCAAAGTGCAGAGAATTATAAAATTTTACAACCTGCAATTAATTATCACCCGGAACCGGAAAAAAATCGGAAGATAAATAATTGTACATATTTATTCTTATGTATAATTTAGCGTATATTTTTATGCCGGAATTGAATTTTTTTTAAAAAAATAAAATATCGGATTGACATCATTTCAGTATTTAATTAATTACTTAAATAACATCAATCAGGGGTTTAAATTATGAAAAGTACGAATAAAAGCTTAATGAAATTTTTACTGCTCATCGCGGGCATTTCCATCATCAGCGCTATCCAGCCGCTTCACGCACAGGATAAAAAAGAAAATGCTGAATTACAGTTTAATCAGATATGGGAAAAAATAAAAACAAACTCCCCATCTCAGAAAGCGGCAGTCTCTGAAGCAAAAGCTGCCGAAATATCCAAAAACCGTTCATCAAGACACTGGTATCCTGTCATCTATGCGGATGCAAAAGCATACACTACCAATGATCCGGGCCTTATATTTATGTCCAACATGGGACAGCGAGGTGTAACGCAGGATGATTTTATTCCCGACAATCTGAATAATCCCGAGACAGGCAACTACCAAAAGGGAACTCTCGGGATTGATCTTCCGCTCTTTGAAGGCGGGACCAGAGTTGAGGCGGCAAAAGCCATGGGAAAGCTTGCCGAAGCAAAAAGACTTCAGAGCAGCTCTGTAACCTTAAGCGACTTCAGTACAGCTGCATCAGCTTACGGGAAGATAATAACATTGATTAAAATAAGAGAAGAACTAAATACAATGTCAGACAGAGTTAACGCTGTATTATCAAACTACCAGGGGGGGCTCAGGTCAAACCTTGTAGAATATTCCGGCATCCTCTCCCTGAAGTCTCTGCATAATAGAATTAAAGTATATCTGGCAGAGAATGAATCAAAAACCGCCTCTCTTCGTGTATATCTGGAGAAGATGTCCGGGAACGCTCTTCCTGCGGGCTGGATTCCATCTAAAGAAGATGTTATCTCATTTTCTGACACTTATCTCAAAGCCGAAAACCTCACTGCCGGCGGTTCATATAAAATCAAAGCATATGAGGCAATTGCCGACAGCGCGATGAACAGGGCAGAAGCAGAAAAAGCGGTATTTATGCCGAAATTCGGACTCTTCGGAGAAACCAATATATATAACGGGGATCGTAACACCGGCGATTCATACACCGCGGGATTTTACATAAGGATGAATATAGTCTCCCCCATGGATTACGGCGCGGTTGAACAGGCGGAGCTTGAAAGTGATGCGTTAAAATACAAAGCAAAAGAAGCAAAACTCAATGCCGATATTGAACTCAATAGACTATATAATTTTTCAGATATTTTAAAAAAGAATATATCAATCATGAGAGATAACTCAATACTGATGAATGAACTGGTGAGAAATACCCAGAAACTTTTTACAGGCGGATCAATTAAGACCTTCCAGCTTGTAGATGTCTTCTCAAGAAGAACTGATCTTATCATTAACCTTGCTGCTGCAGAAGAGGAATACCTCAATGTGATGGCAGGTATATATAACTTTTCCGTGAAAGATATAAACGAGGTGAAATAATGAAAAAAAATGAAAATGGCGAAATAAGCAGAGGATTTGCCGGCGCACTGGCTGAAAAATTCATTAATTCAAAACTTACTGCAATCATTGCTGTTGTGAGTTTACTTCTTGGTATCTTCGCGGTAATACTCACACCAAAAGAGGAGGAACCGCAAATTTCGGTTCCCATGATAGACATTCAGATTGCTGCACCAGGATATGAGGCCGAGGAAGTAGAACGTAAAATTACAGAACCCGTTGAACGTGGAGTCTGGGGCCTCGACGGAGTTGAATATGTATACTCGGCGAGCCAGGCACATGGTAGTCTTATAACAGTAAGATTTAAAATCGGAGAACCAATAGAACCGTCGCTGGTAAAGGTACATAACAAATTAATGGAGATCCGCAACCAGCTTCCATCATCAATTATGCAGCCTCAGGTAAAATCATACACAATAGATGATGTCCCGTTCCTGGTGCTGACATTCAGTTCTGCCGAAAGAGATGATTATTCATTAAGAGGATTAGCTGCTCCGCTGGCAAGAGAATTATCCAGTACTCCGGACTTGGGAAGAGTAGAACTTCTCGGCGGGAGAAAAAAAAGTGTAAGAGTAATTATTGATACCGCAAAAAGTTCAGCTAACGGAATTTCCCTTCCCGAGATAGCACAGGCTATGAAATCAAATGATGCCAGCGCACCTTCAGGTAAAAACTGGAGTGACTCAAATGTCTATGATGTTGAAGTAGGCGGAAGAGTCAAAACTGCAGCAGACCTTGAAAATATATCTATAGGACTCCGGGCAGGGAGAATCATACGGCTGAACGACATTGCTGAAATTAAAGAAGGTCCGGAAGAGAGGACAAAGGTTTCATATCTGTTTGAGAAGAAAAGCGGATCCGTTGAAAAAAATGCTGTATCAATTGTATTCGCTAAAAGAAAAGGCACTAATGTTGTCATACTGGCTAAAGAGCTTGTGGAGAGAGCAAAAATTTTCTCTAAAGCCCTCCCCCCGGATGTTTCACTTTCAATTGTGAGAAACTATGGTCAAACCGCAGGAGAAAAGTCTAATGAACTTATAGAGCATCTTATCATAGCCACACTTTCCGTTGCCGCTCTTATAGCTGTATTTATGGGACTCAGGGCATCTCTGGTTGTATCAATTGCGATCCCTGTAACGCTCTCCCTTACACTCGCAGTATACTACTTCATGGGGTACACACTGAACCGTGTGACACTATTTGCCCTTATTTTTTCTATAGGAATACTTGTAGACGATGCAATTGTTGTTGTTGAAAACATTGAGCGTCACCTGAAGGAGAATCATAAACTCAGCCTTGTAAGAGCAACCATCAACGCAGTATCGGAGGTTGGGAATCCTACTATCCTCGCTACTTTTACTGTAATAGCAGCAATACTCCCGATGGCATTTGTACGCGGGCTTATGGGCCCTTACATGAAACCTATACCGGTTGGCGCCAGCCTTGCGATGATACTGTCTCTCTTTGTGGCATTTGTTGTAACACCATGGGCAAGCTCCAGAATCCTGAAAAAACATATTCATACTGAAGAAGACTCAAAAAAAATCAGATGGCTGGACGCATTATATGTTAAGTTTGTAACCAAACTTATTACACGGAAAAAAGATGCCATGATTTTCGGAGGGATAAGTATCTTTCTCCTTCTTCTTGCTATGAGCCTCTTTCTATTTAAAGCAGTGAAGGTTAAACTGCTCCCCTTTGACAATAAGAATGAGTTTCAGATTCTGCTGGACTATCCGGTGAATACATCTCTCAATCAAGGAGCGGCATGGTCGAAAGAACTTGCAGCTGAACTTTTAAAGAATGAGAATTTTGAAAAAATACAGATCTTCGCAGGTGAGCCAGCACCCTATTCCTTTTCCGGAATGGTAAAGCACACATTCCTGAGAAATAATGACTATATGAACGATCTGCAGATTGTTCTTACCGAAAAGAATGAAAGGAGGATTTCAAGCCATGAGATCATTGAACAGATTCGTCCGATAGTTGCTGACTTCGCGAAGAGAAAAGAAGCTGTTTCTAAAGTTCTTGAAATACCTCCCGGACCTCCCGTAATTGCTACAATGGTTGCGGAGATATACGGGCCTGACAGAAAATCGCGCGAATCAGTCGCACGTGAAGTTTATGATATTTTCAACTCAGAAAACAGCGTTGCTGACCTGGACTATTCATGGAGACCATCCAGGAGCAGAATGGTATACGGGTTTAACACCCTGACTGGCGGACTGTATGGTGCTAGCGCTGAGCAGGCCGTTGCTTCAGGGCATTTGACATTTTCAGAAAGCCCCCTATTCTCTCTAGCTGATGTGACATGGCCTGAAGATGTGAATGTAAACCTATCGGTTCAGCAGAGCCATAGATCTTCATCAGAACCTTTCAGAGGGGATACAATACCTACATTTGAAAGCGGGTTTGTACATCTCGACCAGCTACTGAAAAAAGCTGAGAAGAAAGAGAACATCACTCTGTATAGAAAGAATCTTAAACCTGTAGACTATGTTATGAGCGAACTTACAGGTTTGGAAGAAGCACCTGTTTACGGAATACTGAAAATCGCTCCAAAAATCAATCATCCTATACAAACAGCTGAAGTGCCATGGAACACGCAGAAACCTGTTGTTAAGTGGGACGGTGAATGGTTTATTACATACGAGGTTTTCCGCGATCTTGGAGCGGCATTTGCTGTTGTACTTATCCTGATATATATACTTGTAGTGGGTTGGTTTAAAAGCTACATGGTTCCACTTGTTATCATGGCGCCAATTCCTATAAGCCTTATAGGAATAATTCCCGGGCATGCGCTGGCAGGTTCATACTTTACAGCAACTTCGATGATCGGATTCATTGCAGGAGCAGGTATAATAGTCCGGAACTCCATCATTCTTGTAGATTTTATAGAACTTGAAATTTCAAAAGGAATTCCGCTGAAAAAGGCTGTAATCAATGCAGGAGTTATAAGATTCAGACCGATGCTCCTCACTGCCGCTGCCGTTGTTGCAGGGAGTTTTATTATGCTTTTTGATCCTATATTTCAGGGATTGGCACTCAGCCTTATGTCGGGAGAAGTAGCAGCTACTATTCTGAGCCGTTTCGCAGTCCCGGCATTGTATTACTGGTTTGCAGGAAGCAGGAGAGTTAAATATCTCACTGCTGAAAATATATAGTATAACTATAAAGTATTCCATGTATTTTTTAAAAGTAAACAATCTGAAGTCTAAATGAAATCATCCGGCTAAAAAGAGGTATCATCCTTGACAAAAAGTCAAGGCTGGTCTTTATTAAATATAATTTTTAATTAAATAATTTATGAGAGAAATATCTATGAAGAAAAAATTTGTTTTATCAGCATTAATTTTTATTTCTGTTTTGATAACAACAGTTTTATCTGCAGCTGAAAATTCAGCTGAAACTAAGGAACGCAGGTTCACATTTTCCGGAGGATATGACGGAAATTATATGCATTATGAGGAAACTTATAAAGGAGAGTTTCTGGACAAAGATACAGGATGGCTTAACGGTTTTTTTACAGAATTCAGGTATGATAACCAGAACATTTTTGCCCGTATTAATTATCAGTATGGATATACTGATTCTGCGACTTATGACGGCTCCCTTCAGGATGGTACTCCATACAGTGCCTCCACTCCGGAAGAATATGGGCAGATTGAATTGAATTCAGGGCTCAAGGCGATTAAGTTTACAAGCTCAACAGCATCACTCTATGCCGGTTTCGGATACCGGGACTGGCTCAGAGGACAGAATGTATCGCCGGATTATCTGGAGGAATACAGCTGGTATTACGGAGAAATAGGAATAAACTGGGCCTTAAAATATAATTCATGGATTTTTGCTTTAGACGCGGCAGTTCAGCATACCATAAATCCTAAAATGGAAACAGGCGGAGTAAGCTTCGATATAAAATCAAGACCGGGATATCGTATCCAGCTACCGGTAAATTATTTTCTGTCTGATTTTGATTTAGACAAAATATTTATTTTTACAACACCATATTTTCAGCGATGGAATATAGGTGCTTCTGATGTAGTTTATATCGGCTCTAACGGATATATGGAACCGGACAGCTATACTAATATTTATGGAATAAGATTAGGTATGGGGATCAATTTTTAATGATAATATCTTCATATTATCAGCATGCTTCCCGGGAACCAGCGTGAATACAATGAGATATTTCAAGGCTTCCTGCAGCCCGTTTCCCGGGAACAGATTCTGCAGCAGGAAATTCCCTGCGGAATAATCACTTAATTAACATCAAATACAAACATACATAAATCATCATTAAACTTATCCATTTCACTGTAAGTTTTTAAATTATCAATCAGTGCATATGAAAAAATATCCGGCTCCATAGTAATATTATTACGGATGAAGTCTTTGAATCTATTTTCACCGAAAAGCTCTCTATTACAATTCATGCATTCAGTAATTCCATCCGTGTAAAACACTAACCTGTCACCCTCTTCAAGCTGAAGCTGCTCTTCTGCAAATTTTAAATCCGTAAACCACCCTAATGGTTTTCCTTTAGCTTTAAGCTCAAAGAATTCATCGCTTTTCTTTCTATAAACAATTGGAGGCATATGCCCCGCATTTGAATACCGTATTATATTCGATTCCTTCTCTATCCGGCAGAAAAACGAAGTCATAAAATTCGCATTAACAGTAGACCTGCAGATTACATCATTAAGCGTATATAAAACCTGAGAACAGGAAACATTATCCGGCATACTATCGAGCGCCATTTTACCGATCATTGAGATATACGCAGCAACGAGTCCATGACCAGAAACATCGGTGATAAATATTTCGATATAACCATCCTGCTCCTTAAAATCATATGAATCTCCACCCACTTCATTCATCGGAATATAAACAGGATGAAATTTATATCCGGGAATTGCGGGAATATTCTGGGGAAGAAGTTTATTCTGCAGTAAGCGTGCGATCTTTAATTCTTCCTCAATTTCATTATTTCTTTTTTCAAGAATAATCTCATAATTGCGGGTCTTCAAAAGCATTTTAATCCGTGTCAGAAGTTCCTTTGAACTGAACGGTTTTGTCAGGTAATCATCGGCGCCATACTCAAGACCTTCAATTTTATTCGCGATGTCCGCCCTTGCCGTAAGCATAATGACAGGAGTCCTGCTAAGAGAACTGTCCTCTTTAATCTTTCTTGTCATCTCATAGCCGTTCATTACCGGCATCATAACATCAGATACAATCAGGTCAGGTTTTAATTCTTTAGCTATCAGCAGGCCCTCTTCTCCATTTTCCGCAAGATGAACATTATAATATTCATAAAGAAGAAAAGACAGAAAATTTCTCAAGTCAGGATTGTCTTCTACTATCAGTATATTAATATTTGATTCCTGATTTACATGTTCTATCATTTTTACGGTTTCATTTCCTCTGTTAAATCCGGCCATCTCCCTCATACCGAAAAAATGATGGTCGGATGCCGAGTCCTCAAGCTCTTTGCTTTTAATAAACTGGATATTTTCACTATTTTCAAAGTGTTTGTTCCCTTTGGGAATAGAAACATAAAATGTTGTTCCGCAATCAGCAGGTGAATCATCAATAAATCTGCTCTTAACGGAGATTGTGCCGCCATGCAGTTCAACAAACTCTTTAACCAGTGCAAGCCCGATCCCGGTCCCTTCGTATTTCCGCGTTGAACCGGAATCAACCTGCGAAAAGCGGTCAAACACTAATGCAAGTTTATCAGATGGGATACCTATGCCTGAATCTTCAAACTCGATATAACAGTTCCTGTCATCATCTCTTATAGTGACTTTAATAAATCCGCCTTTCCCTGTAAATTTCAGTGAATTGGAAAACAGATTCATTATGATTTTATCCATCTTCTCCGGATCGATATAAAGAAAAACAGACTGGGAAATAGAAATAAAATCAACAGTAATTCCCTTCGATTCGGCAGCAGAATGAACAGAGATTATATAATTTCTGACAAAGGCAACAATATCCGCTTCATGAATTTTCATGATCATCTGGCCCGCTTCAATTTTGGAAAAGTCCAGCAGGTTATTTATCAGCTTTAGAAGTCTTATCGCGTTTCTTTGAAGGTTTTCAAAAAACTTACGATCGACCTTTTCACCATAATCACCCTGAAGAAATGATTCTACGGGAGAGAGTATCAGCGTAAGCGGCGTACGTATTTCGTGAGAGATATTGGCGAAAAAATTAGACTTCAGCCTGTCGAGTTCATGGAGTTTTTTATTTGCCTCCTGAAGCTGAAATGTTCTTTCATTAACTTTATTTTCAAGAGATAAATTTAATTCTTCAATCTGCCCCAGAAGTAAAGAGTTGGAAAATGCTATATTTATACTATTAACCATTTTTTCTAAAAAACGGACTTCAATACGCTTATATTTTCCTTCATTTTTTTTACCGATATTAATTGCGCCTATAAAATAATTATTAAACAATAATGGAATAATTATTTCCGAATCGACCTGACGGAATAATTTCAAATACGATTCCCTGTCTTTTTCAAATACCGGATTAACTTCGACCTGATCCTTTTCCAGCAGCTCAGGAACTTTTAATGTGTAATTAAAATCAATCTGAATATCATTAAAACTTTCAGGATGATCTGCATTATATATACGAAATTTATCATCATTAAATTCCTTCAGGAGCAAAGACACTGAGTTTGAAAAAATTTTATTTTTAATTAAAGAAAATATTAAATCAACTAAATCTTTAATTGATTTAACCTGAATTATTTTCGAATTAAAATCATCAATCGTCTTTCTGAAATCATGTGATTGCCTCTGTATCTTTTCATCAATAGAAGGAAGTATTATTCTAAAATAAAACAGTAAAAGTGAAAAAAACAGAATCAGTACTATTGACAATACCGGAAAATTAATTTTACCGGAATATAGTATTATAAAATGCGATATAATTCCGATGGGGATTATAACAGTAAATATTGATATAAGCCATATCATTAACTGAAGAAGAAACTGGTTTATATCCAGCAGTCTATATCTCAGCAGACTATAGGCAATTACTGTTAACGGGATAAAGCAGAAATTCCCGGGAGGATAAATATTTATTCCATTAATGGCCGGCATATTCAGCAATGTTAAAATATTCATTACAATATATGATGAAAGGATATACTTAATCCTGATTCGAATTATTTCATTCTTCTGTTGTTTGTATTGCTTATAAATAAATCCGATCCCGTATATAATACCGAATAATGCATAAAGAGCGAACAGGTTGAATGTAGGTCCGCCGTAAGCTATATAACCCCAGTTGTATTGGCGCATTCCTACAATACAGTATTCACTGAAAGCCGTTATAGAGAATAAAAAACTTATGATAGTTAAAACGATTTCAATTTTTATTTTTTTTGTATTGCACAATCTATGAAATAATACAATTTGAAGGGGAACACCATAAACAAAAAAGAATTCGATTGTCCGTTCCGCCCTGAGAAGTAAATCTATATTGTCTGTCAGGTGGTGTATGATA
>Ga0116171_10003177_pt1 | contig 15249 bp, 13 predicted proteins | sample AD_JPNHW2_MetaG_FD_89798 | JGI IMG/M metagenome (GOLD analysis project Ga0116171, IMG submission 89798) | Active sludge microbial communities of municipal wastewater-treating anaerobic digesters from Japan - AD_JPNHW2_MetaG | ecosystem: Engineered > Bioreactor > Anaerobic > Digestate | place...
CAGATTCGACCGCGACCTGATCAACAAGTATGCCAGCTTTTATGCCCACCTCCTGGGACTCTCCCGCTCTGAGCTTCTGGCTCTGGGGGGCGGCAGGGAGGAGGATAAAAGCGGACTGTTTACCATGGCTCACCTGGCCCTGAGCTGCTGCAGCCATGCCAATGCAGTGTCGAGGCTGCACGGGGCTGTCAGCCGCAGCATATTTCAGTCCCGCTATCCCCGCTGGCCGGCAATCGAGGTTCCAGTGGGGCACGTGACCAACGGAGTGCATATTGCCACCTGGGATTCGCCTGCTGCTCAGAGGCTGTGGTCGCATGCCTGTCCGGGCGACTGCGAGCCGGACAGGATCGACTATCTGAAGGATGGCATCTGCCGGCAGGACGCCTCCGAACTCTGGCGCTTCCGGGCTGAATCCAGACGAGAGCTGGTGCAGTATATCCGCCGCCGCCACTGCCGTAGCGTTCGGGAGAGGGGCGGAGGTGAGAGGGAGGTCAATCGGGCCCGTCATGTTCTGGACCCGGATGTGCTGACCATCGGCTTTGCCAGGAGAGCTACAGCCTACAAGCGCACCGACCTGCTCCTGAGGGATCCGGAGCGTCTGGCAGCCATTCTCAAAAATTCAGAACGTCCGGTACAACTGGTCATGGCAGCCAAAGCCCATCCGGCAGACTTCGCAGGAAAGGAGATGGTCAGAAAGATGGCAGCCTTTGCCTCCCGGCCGGATGTCTGCAAGAGGGCGGTATTTTTGGAGGACTATGACATAGATTTGGCCCAGCACCTGCAGCCGGGCGTTGATGTCTGGATCAATACGCCCCTGCCCCCCAACGAGGCCTGCGGCACGAGCGGCATGAAGGTGCTGGCCAACGGCGGCCTGAACCTCTCCACCCTGGACGGCTGGTGGGACGAGGCCTATGAGCCGGATGTGGGCTGGTGTCTGGGACCCTGCCGGGAGCAGGCGGATGGCAAAGTGGTCGGCCTCGATTTGGGGAGAAGCGGCCAGCAAAGCTACGGAGAGGACGCGGAGATGCTCTATCGCCTCCTGGAGGAGCAGGTTGTGCCCCTTTTTTATGATCGGGACGACCAGGGCATACCCAGGGGCTGGACGGCCAAAGTCAGAGCCAGCATGAGCCTTCTCACGCCCCGCTTCAGCAGCAATCGCATGATGCAGGAGTACATCGACGGGATCTATCGGCCATCTTGCCAAGCCTATCGCCGGCGCAGCAGGGACGGGGCCAGGCTCGCCGGGGAGCTGGCCGCCTGGCAGGCGCGGCTTGCCGAAGGCTGGAAGGGGCTAAGATTCGGCAGGCTGACGGCCGCTATGGACGGAGAGGCAATTGAGGGAGAGGCGGGGCAGTCCTGGCGTTTCACAGTTGAGGCGTATCTGGGAGATCTTCAGCCGGATGACGTCCGGGTGGAGCTGTATGCCGATCCCCTGCCAGGGAGAGAAACCGCTCCAGGAAACCAGGAGAGGATCGTCATGAACCGCATGGGGCCCCTGGAGGGGGCAGCCAACGGCTACATCTTCGAGGCGGCCGTCCCTGCCAGGAGGGCGGCGGAGGACTACACTCCCCGGATTGTGCCCTACCACCCGGAGGCGTTCATACCCATGGAGGAGGCGCATATCCTGTGGATGAGGTGATCATGATTTACCAGTCATTCCCATGCCGCCTCATAAGCGGGGGAGGCATACCGGCTCTCCCGAAGGCCGGCACGCGCCGTTAGTCCTCCGGCTTTAGGCCTGATCTTGTCATCGCCATCGGGCGCGAGGGGTGATTAACGAGCAATCGAGGTTGCCCGCGGAAGACGTCTGCAAAGGTACCAGAATGCAAACGACATTTGGACGAATAGTAATATGTGAGTGCGATATTCAGGATATATCATCAGATAACTCTTAGCGAAACTTTTTTCTACATTGAGCTGCAATATACAAAAAGGTGGATTCAACTATGTCAATAAAACAAATCTTATATCTTATAATACTGATTACATTTTTGCAGACCCAAATAACTCCAATTATTGCAGTAACTGGCACTGTAAAATTTTTTAATAGAGTTAAAAGTTTTGGTTTTATAGCAGGTGATGACGGTAAAGACTACTTTGTTCATATGGGTGGTCTTATGCCGAATGTCACAATAACCGAGGGTGACAAAGTCTGCTTCGATGTAGTCGAAAGTGAGAAAGGTCCTAAAGCAGATATAGTGTATCCATGCAACGAAAGCTCCATCCAAAATGTTGAAATTGTCCAATCCAATCGAACTCTAAATGAAACCTTAATTAATCAAAGCAACAGGAGTTCCATCAAGAGAGTTATGACTTCCAAGTTGAATCAGAATAACATATCTCTAACTGAGCAACAGCAAGACTACGACCCTATTCCATGCTCTGTTCCTGGTAGTGGATTTTCTAAATCAATTCTATCTGAAGAATTAAACGATACAAGAATTCTTCTGGCAAATTCCTCTGTTGATAGGAATGGCGAAAAAAGCAATTAATATTTATCATTTTAGTATCAAAAAAAGTATATCATTTATTTTTGATTGAATATTAGTCTTTAAAGCATCTATGATGATGTTGTTATCAATAGCAGTCTTAAATATGCTGGATATAAATGGAAGTATCGTCATCCCAATAAATCTTAATACTGAACGAATATCGTACATATTTGTATTTATTTTCTCTAGTCCATCTCTTTGTTTTTTAAATGCGTCCAATGAATTTGACATATAATTTAACTCATCTGCTTTATTTGAGTCATCCATTGACGTAATTTTTTTAATTTTTTTAATTTGGTTTAGATCTCTCTTATTAATGTCCTCCAATTGAAATTCTACTTGGCATTTCAATATCATTTGAATTGAATCTATCCCAAAAAAAAGAAAGAAATACCTATCAATAAAAGGATTAGCAGTATCCCCGTTTCTTTACTAAAGAAAACTTGAGGATTCAAATAAGAAATTATTGCCAAGGAGATGCAAACAAAATAAAATAATAATATTTTTAAAATAAAGCTTTTTATTTCTGCAATCCTCATCTTTATATTAAAAATGCTTTGATCTAATACATTATAAGTGCATAAGTATTCCCAATCTTTAAGGACCCATGCGATATTGATCATGGTCCATAGCACATACGCAAGGAGGAGGAGTGAAAATAATCCGATTGCCTGAAGATAAATATCAAACGATAAACCCCAAATTGAGCGAAATTTTTCTATGCTATATATAGGAAAATATAATTCTCTGAAATGCTCAATTTGTGTTCCTTTAAAAGGTGAAATCCAATCAACCACATAGAAAGGTAATATCACTAGAAACATGATTGCATATCGCCAATAAGAACCAGCAAATCGATTTTTGGAAGAAATAAAAAAAAAAGTACTACTGTTGTTATCGTAAATGACATCGATATGCATGATAATCCATTTCATGATATTAATCAAATATTGTGTTCCTCCAAGCATAAAAGGAATTATTACGCTCATTGAAATCGCAGATAGTTGCTGATGGAAATTCAAAGGTAATATATTGATCATTTTGCTAAAAAACAAATAACAAAAATATATAAAAAATCCAAGAAAAATAGAGGTCATCTGATAAGGAAGTCTGATTTTTTTAAAAAACCTTTCTACCCATATCCAATCACTATTAGCAGCCATATAAATTCCAAGATAAAATTAATTACGACTTATTTAGACCACCATTGTTCATTGACGCAGAAAATCCAGCACCAGGAACTGCATATGTTCCTTCCGGCCATCCAGATTCACCATTTGGCACCCGCCTCAGCCCTCCTTGACCAGGAGGCAACTGGACCTGCTGTCCGTGATTCCCCTGCTGGCTGCCAGGTCCCTGAGCATTGGTGCCCATCTGGGGATTAAGGCATACGGCAAAGGCATCCGGTCCCAGGTTGGCAAAGCATAATCCAGTCGTTTCGTTCAAAGCTAAGTCGTCATACTCCGCAAGCTCGAGCTGGGCCGTCTGGTTGTAGATCAGGATGTATCTCACATTGGCCTTCATCTCGACTTGTGCCAGGTCCTCCCAACTCCAATTGCTCTCATTTCCATGAGCCCAGCGCAGGGTGAATGTCCCCGCCGGTATGGCGCTACCGCAACTGCTATTGCCCGACAGGTCCGGATCGAATGGACCGTAATAATTCGGACAGATTCCTTCCTGAGCGACGACTCCGGGCAGCGCTGCCAGGTCGAAACTGACGAGCATAAATATCCATATCGGTTTGAATTGTTTTGATATGATTATCCCTCTGCCAGTTTGAATAAACCTCATTGTATGTAAAGCTTATCCGTTTACGCATCCTAAAGCTTTTCGATGGAGTTCTGAAATCGCTAGAATCAGACCTAAGAAAATATGAAAACTAGGAAAGGATTTACTTCATCCTTTACCCAAGGTCGGGGTATTCGTGAAACTCCACACTTAAGATATAATAAAATATTTGCCTGATAGCTGGTGGAAATTTCCAACCATACCAAATGATTGACGGTTATAACTTGAGCGATCTGTAGCAATCGGGCTGCAAACTAAAGAGCTCAAAGAGGATGTCTCTCCTACACAAAGCGCACAAAGAACTGACAGAGATGGCATTTTCATACCAGACAGCCCTGCCTGAGCTGACCGCCTGATCAGGTCCTTTCCACCAGCCTCTGCAGCTCCCTCATCCTCTCCCGCCTCTGTAAAACTGTGCCCACTGCCGCCAGCCCGAAGGCCATGGGGCTCGGTGATGCCGACTCTTTGACCACCACCTCAATCTCGCCGGCTGCCAGGCCCCGCAGCACCTCTTTGATGCTCTCCGCCTCAAACCTGTCCTCGATGATCTCCCGATAGCTCTCCCGCAGCACGGCAAACTCATCCAGACTTCCGGCATAGCCGATGAGCATGTCCGCCCCCAGTTGCTGCCTTTTGGCGCTGTTCCTTTTGCCCTTGTAGCTCTTCAGGATCATGAAGGATCGAGTGGCATTGGCCCGGAATGCGCTCTTGAGAAGGCCGGTGTTTTTCACCGCACGGTGGAGCAGCTCTTCGCAGTTCTCCGCTCGGATGGAGCCTATGGCGGCAGGCACATTCACCCTCGCCTCCAGTGAAAGGGATAGAACAAAACCCCGGTCGGAAGTGGTGAGGTAGATATCCCCCGCCCTCTGGCGGGCTAACAGGTAGGCTATCATGCGGGAGAATCCCTCGTTAAAGCGCAGCCCATAGCTGGTGTGAAAGTAGCAGTCCCTCCGGCCCGCCTCCTTATCCAGGCAGACCTCCACTACCATCCTGCTGCCAGTGGGGACCGAATCCTCCCCCAGGTAGGATATCTGCCGGGCGAAGAGATCGAAGATGGAGCGGGCGCTGTTTTCGTCCATGAGGTACTGCTGCCTGAGCCACTGGAGGGACTGCTGCTCGCCTCTGGCATTCATCATCCAGAGAAGGTCTCTGTTGAAGGACAGGACGCTCTTTGCCAGGTCGAAGGAGAGGGGCAGCCTCTCTCCCGACCAGGTGGGAACATTCGCCCTGCCCGTGGACTCTTGGGCATAGATCTTGCTGCCTCTTCGGTAGCAATAGGAGAATGATCGGCCTCCGATGGAAAAGACGTCTCCCCTCACCAGCGTCTCCTGGTAGCTCTCGTCCAGCCGGCCCACCCAGCGCCCATCCCTGGTGAGCACATCGCAGGAGAACTGGTCGGCGATCATGCCGGAATTGGTGTAGTAGATCATGCGGGAGCTGCCCCCAGCCCTGGAGATCACCCCCGTCTCCCTGTCAAAGCGAATCCTGGGGTAGATGCGCCTCTCCATCATCCCCGGATGAGCGGCGGAGAGATAGAGCAGGCAGCTCATAAGCTCCTCCTCGGCCAGGCTCCTGTAGCAGTAGGACCGCCGGGCCATTGCCAGCACCTCATCCACCCTCCAATCCCTCTCCAGACTCATGCCCACCAGGTGCTGGCTTAAGGCATCGAGGGCATTTTGGGGTATGTGGATTCCGTCCACCGCTCCCACCCGGGCCCTCTGCATCATCACTGCGCACTCCTGGAGGTCCTCTCTGTCCAGGGCGATGATCCTGCCCCGGACCACGCCCTCCAGGCTGTGGCCGCCCCTGCCGAAGCGCTGCAGGAGGGCAGCCACCGATTTGGGCGAGCCGATCTGCAGGACAAGGTCGATATGGGGCATGTCGATTCCCAACTCCAGGGATGAAGAGGTGCATACGACCCGGAGCCGTCCGGCGGCAAGCTGCCTCTCCGTATCCAGTCGACCCTCCCGGCCCATTGATCCGTGGTGGCAGGCGGAGTTTTCCGGGCTGTAGTGCTCCGGATAGCGCTGGCGGAGGTTGAGGAGCATCCTCTCCGCCCCGTTCCTGGTGTTGGTGAAGATGAGGGTGCTGCTGTGGTCCGCTACCAGGCGGTGCACCATCTCGTAGAGCCGGCGGGCCAGCTCCTCGCCATCGATCTCCAGCAGGTCGGGGGCGGGAGAGAGCAGCCTCAGATCAAGGGATCGAGAGAAGCGGCAGTCGACCACCTGCACCGGCCGGAGGTCCCCGGCCAGAAATCCGGCCACCCCCTCCAGAGGTTCAATGGTGGCCGAGCAGCCGATACGGGTGAAGCTTCCTCCGGCCGGATCGATCATCTGGCCGTCGCCCGTTTCATGAGGGTGCAGGTTCTGGAACTCCTTTTTCAGCTCTTCCAGTCGCTCCAGGCTGAGGGAGAGGTGCACTCCCCTCTTGGAAGCAGCCAGGGAGTGGATCTCGTCCACTATCACCCAGCGCACTGTCTTCAGCTTCTCCCGGAAGCGAGGGGAGCTGAGCAGGATGGCCAGGGACTCAGGAGTGGTGTTGAGGATGTGAGGAGTTATGGTCAGCATCCGGGCTTTATCACGGGCGCTGACGTCTCCGTGCCGGATAGCATGCCGAATCTCCTGCAAGGCCTGACATGATTCATTCCGACCTGCACCGGCCAGGGCCTGCATCTCGGAGAGGGGGCGCTCCAGGTTTCTGTGAATGTCATTGGCCAGGGACTTGAGTGGGGAGATGTAAAGGCAGTAGATGCTGTTCTCCAGCTCGCCTCTCCCAGCCATGACGACAAGCCGGTTCAAAATGGATATGAAGGCCGAGAGGGTCTTGCCCGAGCCGGTGGGCGAGCAGATGAGCACATTGTCTCCCCGGCTGATGAGGGGCACCGCCTGGCGCTGGGGTGGAGTGAAGAGCTCACCGGCCCCGCTGAATGTGGAGAGCCACCACTGCCGCACGATGGGATGAAAAAGAGAGAGGATATCGGACGGATTCATGCCCGATATCAATCACTGACCGGTTTCATTTATGGCGGGAGATGGAGCGACCACGGCAGTTATGCTATTGTAGCTTTCGATCTGAATGCCGGCGTTCTTTCCCGGCCAGTGGATCAGTCCCACCTCTGCCCCCTTCCTGGTGGCATTGCTGGCTCCTGCACTGGGATCCGCAGCCCTGAACTTATTGATGCTGGTGGTGTACGAACTGGCGGTCATATCTTCGGCTGCCATTTGGAAGGTAGGGCTGTCGAAGATCGAGGGCTTGAGATTGGTCAGATCCACCGCCAGAGGATTGCCCCAGACATAGTTGGGATCATTGGGATCGATTATGGTCCGGTTGAAGCTTTTCACCACGGTGTCGCGATTGGCGTTTACCAGATCCGACGGCGACTGGGCTAGGGCTGGCACTATCAGAGCCGCCAAAATCGCGGCAATTGCAAAATTAGAGATCTTCTTCAAATTAACCACCATTCAATTTATATCTCTTTCAATTACACCGGCATTTCCTCTGAGGCAGCATCGTCCGGAGGGATCTTCCGGAGGCATCCCGTCCTGACCTATGTAGCATCTCCCCAGATGCTGCACAGGTTTTATATACCGGCGTCATATTCCGGCGATGAATGCCGCATATAATCTAATCAGGATGACCATATCCATTTATGATTATATCTCTTGCGGTATACATTTCCTTAAGAATTGACCCGGCATAAGGAGATCTATGATGGATTGCCCGGATTTGTCGAATTTGGATCAGGCCATCAGGAAAGCTGTGCGAATCAGAAGCGATGAGGGTGTTGTGGCTCTCTCCGGAGGAGTGGACTCGGCTCTCGTCGCAAGCCTGGCGAGGAGGGAGTGCATAGTGGTAGGCCTGAAAGGATCGCACGACCTGTCCCATGCAGAAAAGGCAGCCGAGCTGCTGGGCCTGCACCTAAATCGGGTGGAGATAGATCCACTGCGCATCGAGGAGGCCCTGGAGGCCGTCCTGCCCGCCATAGCTGAGCGGGACCCGGTAAACGCCTCAATAGCCGCCACCCTTTTCTTCGTGGCGGAGTGGGCGGGCGAGAGAGGCCATCGACGCATTTTGGCCGGCCAGGGGGCGGATGAGCTATTCGCCGGATACTCGCGCTACCTGCACTCCCCGGATCTGGCAGCGGATATGGTGAGGGATCTTCTGGACCTGCCCCGCCAGATGGCCAGAGACGGGGCGGTGGCTGCTCTGCACGGCACAGCCTTCTGCCTGCCCTACCTGGACCCGGAGGTGGTGGCCGCCGCCAGGGCCATTCCGGTGATGATGATGATCAGGGAAGGCATTCGCAAATGGCCTCTGCGAAAGGTAGCGGAGAGGCACCTGCCCGCCGAGATTGCCTGGCACGATAAGAAGGCCATGCAGTACGGCAGCGGCATCATGAAGGAGATGGAGAGGCTGGCAGGCAAAAGAGGCTGCAAAAGGGAGCTGAAACGGTATCTGGAGATGGTCGGAGAGGGAGACTGTCCGAAAGTTGAAATGTGAAGGTATATCTTTAAGAAGGTAGAGGCTAAAGCAAGTCCGCCCAAGGATATAGCGAGGTGAAAACAATGCCGACGAGCAAAAAGCAACTGGAAAGGCTGAATAAAGTCAAGAAAGCCAAAGCTGAAGAGCTGACCAAACAGGCTGCTTTGGGCAGCAAAGACGCCCAAAAGAAGCTGAAGAAGCTCCAGAAGAAGCTCAAGTAAAATTCTCCCAAAAGCTCGCGGCGAGATCAGGCCAAACCCTGGGGAACTCCTGATCCGCCAGGGCCATCCTGGATGGCTGGAGGTCATACCACCTACCGCATATTTTAATGGATTAGGATATATCTATTTAAATGATCAGCGGCCATTGCAGGAGCAATATGCGGTGATGTCCGGATGAAATCTCATGATATATCTGCCAAATTGCATGGCCTCGCCGGCGCTCTTATCTTCGCCGGAGTGATGCAGTGGTTTTTGATAGTCCTCTTAGCCGAAACCCTCTTTCCCGGCTACAGCATCCGGGCCAACGACCTGAGCGACCTGGCCTCCACCGTCGCTCCTCACGCCTCGCCTCTGCAGCCCTCCGCCTGGCTCTTCAATGCCACCACATTTCTCGTCGGATTGCTGGTGCTCGTCAGCGCCCTTCTGATCCACCGGTCCGGCAGATCCAGCGACCCGGCGGGAGGCGACAGGCGGCTATCTCCCGCCTTCTCCGTCCTGTTCGCCCTATCCGGCCTGTTTGCCATGGGCGTGGGGGTCTTTCCGGGCGACACCGGCGTCATCCACGGCCTGACCGCGCTGGGCTGGTTTGTGATGGCTCCCCTCTCAGCAATAGCATTCTCCCGGAGGGCGAAGGGAGGCTTTGCATACTTCTCAGCGGCAACCGGCGTCTTTGCCCTGATAGTCCTCATCTCGGCGTTCGCGCTTGGCAACAGCTCTCCCTTCCTGGCTTTGGGAAGGGGTGGAGAGGAGAGGCTGATCGCCTTTCCCGTGCTGATCTGGATGGCGGCATTGTCGGGACGGCTGATGTCCGATTGATATTCTTTTAAGAAAAAAGATCTGGCATGAGCCGATGATAGGCCTTATGCTGATCTCTCGGAGACTATGCTGATCCCTGCATCTTTGATCTTGTTTTTTCGGGCGACGTTGAGCAGCATGGGGGTCAGGCTCTCCGCCAGGGCCGATGTCTCCAGGGGGCCCAGCTTTAAAGGCCGCAGGTTCTTGATCTCGGATGCCAGCCCGGCCACCGTATTCAGGGCATCCGGGTCATCGCCGCACAGGAATGCGTCTCCCTTCAGCTCTCTTGCCCGGTTCTGCAGGGACGCGGCGGCAATGGTGTGAAACGCAGAGACGACTTTGGTTTTATCCGGCAGAAGGGACCTGGCCAGCAGGGCGGCGCTGCCCTGGGCGGGAGGGGTGAACTGGAAGACCTTTCCGTTATAGCTCATGGGCACCACCGGGCTGATGACGATCTGGCCGGAGTAGGAATCTCTCAAGTCGGCGGTAACCGATTGCAGATTCTCGAAGGGAACGCAGAGCACCACCACATCCGCCCCGGCAATGGCGCTGCCGTTGTCTGTGCCGGCGATTCGCTCCAATAGGCCAAAATCAGGTACGGATTGACCGGGAACCGGCTGCTGCAAAATATGCTGCACAGCCTTGACGGCCTCGGCAGCCTTCTCGGCCTTTCGCGAGCCTATGATGATCTCATGATTTGCTGCCCAGCGGACGGCAAAGCCCGTCCCGATGTCCCCAGTTCCACCTACAAGAGCAATCTTCATGGCCACGGCCTCGGAGGAAATCCTTTGCCTATCTGATATTACTTATAGTTTTTGCAAAGGCTCTATTCAACTCCTCAACTGAATTTTGAGTCTAATGCTGTATTATTTTCTTGTATTTAATGCAATCCATTCTGCCTGCATCCCCCGGGGCGAGAACGGAAAAGAATAATAACCCCTGCCCTGCTTAATCCCTAATCCTCTTTACCGGAGACACTATGATTCGCATCATATCCCTGGACATGGACGGCACCCTGATGAAATCCGGATTCGTGGACAAGGTCTGGATGGAGGGCATGCCCATGCTCTACGCCGAAAAAAACGGCGTCGAATTTGCTGTAGCCAAAGAGCTGGTCATCGGCGAGTACATGAAGATCGGCAGCGACCGGCTGGAGTGGTACGACCTCGCCTACTGGATAGACAAATTCGGACTCAAGGTGGGAAAGGACGATCTGCTACAGATGTACGAGGACGATATCGAACCCTATCCGGAGGTAGAGGAGGTCCTCGACCTGCTCAGCGACAGATACGCGCTGGTCGTCACCTCCAATGCCGCCCGGGAGTTTATAGACATAGAACTGGACGGCCTGGCCGACTGCTTCCAGGAGACATTCTCCGCCACCTCCGACTTCCGGGAGGTCAAAAAGTCGCCGCTGGTCTACGGCGCAGTCTGCGCTCACATGAATGCTTTGCCATTCGAGGTGCTGCATATCGGAGACCACTACCACTACGACTACGAGTCCCCCCTCCAGGCGGGGCTCGATGCCCTCTTCCTGGACCGCAAGGGCGAACGCAGTGGACGTGAGGTGGTGGGCGACCTGAGAGAGGCGGTGGAACTGATCGAATGTTGTTTATAAAATATAAAAGTAAAGAAAAGGGTAATACCCTCTCCTATTTTAGGTTCAATTTAGGCTTTAGCACTCTTTGATATCTTCATTCCCACGCCGAGTCCAGCGAGACAGGTATTTCTCTAACGTAGGGATCTCCCTTAATATCTCTTTATTCATTTCGATTTCAGCCCTTACGTCATCGATTACCTGCTGCTTATCCAGATTTGCGATCTCCATCAGCACATCCAGAGCTGAATCCAGCTTCTCAAACTCTATGCCCCACTTCGCTGCTTCAATTATCCTGGCCACATTGATTCTTGCTTCACATCCTCTCAAGATCAATCGCTTCTGGGACTTTGCCTCTTCTTCACGATATTTATTCAAAACGAGGTTTACGCAGGCATCATCTCCACATCTAACAACCACCATTGTCAGGTCAGTATAGACATTTCCGTATACTACGCCAGCGGTTATTATGTAGCACCCTGGTGGTACTTGCACCTCTGTATGACCACTTTCAAACCAGAATAATCCGGAAGTCGGGAATATCTGATTTCCGTGACAATTCATTATGTGCAAATGTGCCCTTCGGTTTACAACCTCACATTTTTCATTTCTAATCCAAATATTCAGCTTTGCCATCATCAAACTCACCCCACTAAAGAATTCAATAAATCATATATGTTTCTCCATTGAACATATATTAATATTTGTAGATTATAAATTCGTAAATTGCATTAGCATTATCTGTACTTACAGCATGTGAAAGACATAAATACAAGGGGTATATTCGAAGAATAGCACATGAAAAGGGCAAACCGGTTGATACTGGCAATGGATGTAACTTCGAGAAAGAAGGCTATTTCACTGGCAAAACAACTTAGAGGGTGCTTCGATGCCATCAAAGTAGGCTATCCCCTCATCCTCTCTTCAGGCCTTTCCATTGTAAGGGAGATTTCAGAGCTTTCTCCGGTCATAGCCGATCTGAAGGTAGCGGATATTCCCAACACCAACCGGCTCATCTGCGATGCTGTGCTTGACGCCGGAGCCGCAGCCGTCATAGCTCAGGCCTTTCCCGGCAAAGACTCACTCATTGCCTGCGCGGGGAGCGCAGAGGCACATGGTGCAGACCTGTTTGTGGTCACTGAGATGAGCCATCCCGGAGCGGAGCTGTTCATGGCCCCAATGGCGGAAGAAATGGCCCGTCTGGCGGCGGAGGTGGGAGCAGCCGGAGTTGTTGCCCCGGCCACCCGGCCGGAGAGAATCAGGCTCATTCGCTCTATAATCGGCGAGAGGCTCATCATCTCCCCGGGCGTGGGCGCTCAGGGGGGCTCTGCCTCTGCGGCTCTCCAGGCAGGTGCCGACTACCTCATCGTGGGCCGCTCCGTCTACCAGTCGGCGGACCCGGCAGCCGCCGCAAAAGAGATTCTCGATTCGCTATGAATGCTAAGGGATTTTCATGAGGGCAGAGGAGGCTTCTCCTCTTCACAGATCCCTCAAAATCCCCCAAAACTTCCTATATTAATATGTCCAATATATTATCATGATAGTAGCAGATATTGCAGTCATTCCCATGGGCACAGGAGCAAGTGCCTCACGGTATGTGAAAGCCGTGCACCAGGTGCTTCGCGATGCCGGGATCAGTTTTGTCCCCGGACCCATGTCCACGGCCATCGAGGCGGAGAGATTTGCGGCCATCTTTGAGTCCATCGAATCAGCAAATGAGAAGCTCGCGGAGATGGGCGTGCCCAGAATCATAACCACGGTCAGAATCGACTACCGGCTGGACAAGGAGATATCAATAATGTCCAAGGTGGGGTGCGATGCAAAAACATAGAAATGAATATTAATAGGAATGTCCAAGCTCGCATTCTATCTGGTGTCCTGCCAATGGGTGACTGCTTTAGCGATAAGATAGAGGAAAGAGAAAGCTATGGATACGGCTGTGCCGGCAGCCCTGATGACCTGCCTCATTTAACCCGCCGCCAGCTCATGGACATCATCGATTTCCTGCCTGATGCCACATTCGTTATAGATCAAAATAAGAGGGTTATCGCCTGGAACCGCGCCCTGGAGGAGATGACAGGCTTTAAAAAACAGGAGATGATCGGCAAGGGCGAATATGCATACAGCATTCCGTTTTATGGAGAGCCCCGCCCCATCCTGGTAGACCTGATCTACGACGACCGCCCCGCGGTCAGGTCTCAGTACCGGTACGTTGAGAAGAAAGGAGATACCTTCTATGCAGAATCTGCCTCGCCCTTCATGCTGGCCGGCCAGAAGGCCTATGTCTGGGCCACGGCGTCACCCCTGCGCGACGAAAAAGGCGAAATAATCGGGGCTATCGAGTCCGTTCGAGACATAACCAGCCGCATGAAGGCTCAGATTGAGTTGAAGAACAGCGAGGCCAAGAACAGGTCATTGCTCGATGCCATTCCCGATATCATGTTCCTCGTATCCGAGGACGGAACATTTCTGGACTGCAATGCTGTTGAGTCGTCATCGCTTTATCTGCCTCAAAAATCATTTTTGGGAAAGAATATTCAGGAAATTATGCCCCCCAGCCTGGTAGAGCAGACGTTCTTTTACATCGATCGGGCCAAGAGTTCGGGAAAGATGCAGATCTTCGAGTATGAACTTCCCGTAAACGGCAAGACCAGTCTCTTCGAGGCGCGCATCAATCCCAGTGGAGAGGATGCTTTTCTGGTGCTGGTCAGGGATATCACCGAGAGCAAGATGTCACAGGAGGCACTCTGTCGGGCCAAGGAGGAGGCAGAGGCCGCCGCCCGCGCCAAGTCGGAGTTCCTGGCCAACATGAGCCACGAGATCAGGACTCCTCTTAACGCCATCATCGGCATGACAGCAATCCTGCTCGACACTCCGCTAAACGATGATCAGAGGGATTGCCTGGAGACGGTGAACAGCAGCGGGGACATGCTGATCTCTTTGATCAATAACATCCTGGACTTCTCCAAGATCGAAGAGGGCAAAAGGGAGATGGAAAAACAGCCCTTTGATTTGAAGGAATGCATACAGGAGGTCATGGACCTGCTGACTCCTGCGGCTGCAGACAGATATCTGACATTTGAGTATAAGATTGATGAAAGGATACCTGAAAGACTCTCAGGAGACGCCACCAGCATATCTCAGGTGCTGATAAACCTGATTGGAAATGCCGTCAAGTTCACCGATCGCGGCAGCATATCGGTGTGCGTATCCGGAAAAGCCCGGGAAGGGGGCGGGATGAAACTGCTCTTCGAAGTTTCGGATAGCGGCATAGGCATTCCCCAGGATCGCATGAACAGCCTCTTTCAGTCCTTCAGCCAGGTTGACATGTCCACCACCCGAAGATACGGCGGGACGGGGCTGGGCCTGGCCATCAGCAAAAAACTGGTCAACCTCATGGGCGGAGACATCTGGGTGAAGAGCGAGATCGGCAAAGGAAGCACATTCAGCTTCACAGTGGCTATTGACGAATGCCTGAAGGATGAGATCCTTCATGACGAGCCCCTGCAAAAGCTGGGCAGGGATTGGGAAAAGCCCCAGAAGACGAAGAAGCGGTCAATAAAAAATTCCTCTTTGCCCCAGGATATTTGCGGGCAATTGAAGCTGCTCCTCGCCGAGGATAATCTGGTCAATCAGAAGGTGGCCCTTTTAATGCTGAAGAAATTGGGGATAAATGCCGATGTGGCTGTTAACGGAAAAGAGGTTTTGCTGGCACTGGAGCAGAAGAGATACGATGTGATTCTGATGGACGTGCAGATGCCTGAGATGGACGGCTTTGAAGCGGCCAGGGCCATCAGAAAGCGCTGGAATCGCGGCCAGCCGCATATAATCGCTGTAACTGCCTATGCCCTGGAAGGGGACAGGATGAGATGCA
>Ga0116171_10003178_pt1 | contig 15248 bp, 4 predicted proteins | sample AD_JPNHW2_MetaG_FD_89798 | JGI IMG/M metagenome (GOLD analysis project Ga0116171, IMG submission 89798) | Active sludge microbial communities of municipal wastewater-treating anaerobic digesters from Japan - AD_JPNHW2_MetaG | ecosystem: Engineered > Bioreactor > Anaerobic > Digestate | place...
CTCCTTGGACAGCTCAGGATAAACGGAGCGAACGCCTCCCCCGCCTCCGCAGCAGGCCGCCGTATCGCGGTTGCGGGGCATCTCTTTGAACTGGGCGCCGGGTATCTTTCCCAGTACCGACCGGGGTGCGTCGTAGACGTGGCAGTGCCGCCCGAGATGGCACGGGTCGTGGTAGGTGATCACGCCCTCCACCGGTCTCAGCTTCAGATCCTGAGAGGCCAGGTATTCCGTGATGTGAAGGACCTCGAACCCCAGGTCCAGTTTCTTTGGATACTCCTCCTTGAACATGCGGTAACAGCCGGCGCAGGAGAAGACCACCTTTTCCACGCCAAGGGAGCGGATGCTCTGCACGTTCCTTTCCCATAGCTTCTCCACCTCCATTTCGTCCACGCCGATGCGCTGCAATACGGAACCGCAGCAGTTCTCGTCGATGAGCGTGAAGTCCTCGCCCAGCTTGCGTAGGATCGATATGGTGGCGTCCGCCAGCACCTTGTCGCGGTAGGTGGCGGTGCATCCCACGAAATAACCGACCTTGGCCTTTTTCGGTTGGAAACCGAGCGTATCAGGAACGCTCTTCCTCTCGCCGTAGGGATTGCCGGTGGCGATGACCTTCTCGACCATGGCCTTGTGCTTCGGCAGCATATGTCCGGCGGCCACGAGATCACGGCGGGCGTTCTCCACCACGTCCACCACGGATATTTTAGAGGGACACCTTCTCTCGCAGTCCTTGCAGGTGGTGCACTGGTAGAGGTACTCGAGAACCGACGGATCGGCCGGTATCTCCTTCTGCAATAGTCCGTAGGCTAGGATCATCCGGCCTCTGGCGACGGAGGGATCCCAGCCAACCCTCTGAAAGGTGGGGCAGACGCTCTTGCAGAACCCGCAGTAGGTGCAGGTCATCAGCTCCTTCTTCATCTTACGGAGGTTGGTCCCCTCTATCGTATCACTCATCTTCACGCACCTTCGGCACGGTCACGCTGCCGTCCAGGAGAACGAGTATCTGGGCCTTTGGCTTTTGCTTAAGGAGTTCGTCGACCGCTTCCTGCAACGTGCCGAATGGAACGATGCCCATGTCATTTAGTCGCTGAGGATCGAGCGCTGTGACGGCCCAGAGATCGGCGGAGCACATCACCTCGGCCACCTTGGCCGCCTTGTGATAACCGAGCTTGTACTCCTTGGCCAGGGACCTGAGCACCTTCTTCTTGTCCGGCGAAGAGGAAAGCTGTTTAGCAAATGTCTCCTCGCCCATGCCCTCGCGGCATTTGGCGACCAGGATGAGCGTCCCGCCGTCCTTCAGCGCCCACTTGGCGTTATCGATCGCTTTCTGCGATTGGTAAAGATCGACGTCCATGGGGTAAGGGGCAACGGTTATCACAGCGTCATAGCGCTGCTTGATGGTGATGGAAAAGACCTCATCGGCCCACTCCACCGCCTGCCGGAACGCTTTGTGCAGATCGCCTGCCGCGGCCTTGTAGATTCGCTGATGGCGGTCCAGGACGACCTGGATGGAGAAGATGTCCTTCTTGACGACGGAGAGCGCGTCCATCATGTCCTCATGTACGGGATTTCCGTCCAGGACCAGAGTTTGCGCCTCAGGGCGCATGGCCAGCCGGTGGTTCTGCTCTATGGTTTTATATGAAGCCACCCCAGGCAAGAACGACTTGCGTCCTCCGGTGTAGCCAGCGAAGTAGTGCGGCTCCACGCTGGTGATGATGATCAGACGGTCAGCGTTCACCGCGATCTCGTTAACGTCCATGTCCGTGCCGTTCTTCGATACCCCGAGATGAACGCACTTGGAGTGCCTGGCGTCGTGGACGACGATGTTTTTGCGCAGCGCGTCCAGATGATCTCCGAAGATGAACTTGAGCTCGGACTCGGTCGGTCCGCGATGAGCGCCAGTGGCGATAAGGTAGCGAGCCTTCTTGAGGTCCATGTGGCTAGCCAAGGCGTCCAGCACTCTCGAGGTGGGCGTCGGTCGCGTACCGTCATTGACCAGGAATACGATGTCCTCGGCGTCCTTCAGGAAAATATCGAGGGCACGGCCGAACGGCTTCGATAGCGCCCGTTCGATCTCGTCCGCCGCACAGTGGACCTCGTGCGGTCCGACTATCCCGGCCAGATTCTCGTCGGGTACCTTGGCCTTGAGCAATCCACCTTCGCCGTATGGCAGCTTGAGGAGCATCCGGTCCACCGTTGGCGAACTGACTATTAAAGAATTGTCATTCACCGCTGGCGGGAGGAACGGTTTACTGTAGTTCATCCACGAGGCTCAAGTATGTACTAGCATTATCCAGTTTAAAATTTTTTAAGAAAATGTGGGCAAATCATTTATGACAGCCCCCACATAAGGTACCATTTCATTCAAGGGGGACAATAATTTGAACAAGGTATTAGGAAGGTACGTAATCCTAGGTTTCTTATTAATGATGGCCATGGTGTTCTTGTCGATCGGGATGTCCGATTCTGCGGAAGCGACACCCTCAATCCCAATCTCCATAAGCTCGGACGCCGACCTTGATTCTTTTATCGCCTCCCATGGATTTTACGGTGACGGGACGGAGGGAAATCCTTACCTGATCAACAACCTGGAGATCGACGCGACCGGTCATACCAACGCGATCACGCTGTCCAACATTCATAAGCACTTGATGATAGCGGATTGTACCCTCACCAACGCCGGTCAGGCCGGGATCGCCATGAACGACGTGAGCAACGTCACCATCCAGGGCAACACGATCAATAACAACGGTGAGAGGGCAGTGATGTTGGAGCATTCTAACAATGTCACAATGAACGCCAACGACTGCACGAACAATCCGACCGATGGTTTCCGCATCGTGTACTCATCGGACATCTCGGTCTTCGGGAATTATATTACCAACAGCTACGACGGCATCTATCTGGGCGTGGTGCAGAACAGCACCTTCGAAATTAACCAATTCCCCCTGGTCGACGCCCGCGGTTTCTTCGTGGTGGAATCCGACAACAACACCTTCAGTGATAATTCGATCCTCGATTCGACACATGGGTTGTATATTGATGGATCAGACAACAACATCATTAACGGAACAATCTGTGGTTTCATGGGTCAACAGGTCATTTATCTTTGGCAATCCAACGGCAACCAGGTGACCAACAGCACACTCGCTGGAACTGCTAATTACGCGGTGATATACCTATCCGATTCCTCAAGGAACACGATATTCAACAACACGGTCCTCGATCCGAGCCATATGACCATGGACGGGATCTTGCTAGATGCCTCGGATAACAATATCATCTCCAACAACGCATTGAACGGAACTTACTACGGTATACATTTGTCAGGTTCCAACGGCAACACCCTGGCGAACAACACTTACACGAACCACGTGCTATCGATCATGGGTACGGGCATAATACTGGATTCTTCAAACGACAATAAGGTCCTAAACAATACGGTTAACAATAGCTATGCAGGAATTGTCTTATCCAGTTCGAACGGGAACAACTTGGTAGGTAATATTTGCCAAGACATCGATGGAGAGGGGATCCGTATAAGTGATTCTCACAGTAACTTGATCGATAACAACAATTGTTCATACAACGCATTCAATGGCATCGGCATATACTCTTCGGGCGTATCGAGCTATGGAAATATTGTCACATACAACAACTGCACCGGGAACGGTGTAGTGGGCACAGGTGCTGGCATCTATCTATATTCGTCGCCCGATAATATCATTTCATTCAATAAATGCGATGGCAACAACTACTATGGGATATGGATCTTGAATTCTCCTGACAACACGGTCGCTTCCAACACCGTCCATCATAATGATGGATCTGGAATCTATGTCCAAGGTTCTTCTGGAACGGACGTGCTTTCCAATATCATATACGCGAACGGGGATTCCGGTATATGGCTGGATTCATCCGACGGCTGTACGATGGAATTAAACATCGCTACGAGCAACGACGACGGGGTCTATCTGATCAATTCCGATCACAATGTTCTCTTCGGCAATGACCTGCAGTTCAACGCCGACGGCATCTTCCTCATTCTCAGCTCGTTCAATTCGATCTCGTTCAACGAATGCAACTGGAGCCATGGTGAAGGTGGTGGGATATACCTGGCACAATCCCTTAACAACACTCTGTCCAACAACTACTGCAATGACGGCGCTTCAAATGGAATATGGATTAACGTGTTGTCCAATGGGAACGTGCTTCTGAACAACACCTGCTCGGGGAACACCCAGAACGGAATCTACCTCAGGGATTCGAATGACACTTTAGTGTCCAACAACAACTGCACCGACAATGTCGGGAGGGGCATATACCTCTTTACTTCCAGCTCCAACACGCTGCGGAACAACACCTGCAATGGGAACAGCGAAGGGATAGCCACATACTCCACGACCATCGTTTTCTCCAACTACAACGTCATACACAACAACACCTGCAACGGCAACACTAACGACGGCATAAGGATCCAGGACCGCGGCAGCTATACAACAATAACCAACAACACCTGCAACGGAAACACCAACAGAGGTGTTCAGGTGTCCGCTTCCAGATATTGCGAGATATCCAATAACACTTGCATAGGGAACAAGTTAGGAATATGGCTCCAGAGCGAGAGCGATTGGAACGTGATCGACAACAATAACTGCTCAGAGAACGCCCAGGCCGGCATATACCTTAGTGATTCCTACGACTGCGTGGTGTCCAACAACACATGCAACGACAACGCCCCGAGCATCCTAGGCAGCGGCATCGTGATCGATAACTCGAAGTATGACGTGATCTACAAAAACGATTGTACCGGCAACTACTTTGGAATCAGGCTGGTCTACTCTTCCACGGACAACGTTCTGCGTGAGAACGAACTACTCTCCAATCTCTACGGTATCTATGTAGAGACCGGCTCAGGCCGGAATATGATGGATGGCAACACCATAACGGCGACGAACAGCGGCATCCTTCTCGACGGCGTGGTGGAGACGGTGATCAACAACACGCACATCAGCGGCTGCTCTAATGGGGTCTACATAAGCAACTCCGACCTCACAGTGGTCACGAACAACACCATATCGAGTTGCCTGAACGGAATATATTCGTACAGTGCTGACTACCTGGTCATCTCGGTCAATGACATAAGTGAAAACATCAACAACGGCATCGAGCTGAGCGGCTCCATTGGTTCTTCGGTGGCCAACAACACCTGCGTGGGTAACGCCCAGAATGGGATCAGGGTGGACAGCTTCAACAACGGGTTCATCGTGAACAACACCTTCAACGAGGCTGGCACAGGTATCTTTTTGTCCACATCGAGCGACAATGTGGTCGCGAACAACAATTGTTCCCTCAACACCGCCAATCCCGATTTCAATTACGGGATCTGGCTGACGAGCTCATATAGGAACAAGATAACCAACAACACCTGCGACCAGAACGGTAAATCCGGATTCTATCTGGAATCTTCGAACGAAAACACGCTGTCCAATAACAACTGCAGTATTAACGGAGGGCACGGGATCTTCCTGATGTACTCGAATGATAACATTATCGAGAACAGCACGTGCCTGGACAACACGGGGGACGGGATCCGCCTGACCATTTCTCACCGTAACGAACTGGTCAACAACACCTGCGCTTCACCCAATATGTTTTATGGATCTATCAATGCGGGAATCTATCTGGAAGGGGCTGATCACAACATCATCGCCAACAACACCTGCTACAACAACGGCGATGGTATTCACATCTATAGCGGCGAATACAATACGGTGTCCGGAAACAACCTGAGCTACAACGTAAATTACATGGGCACCAAGATCAACATAAAAATTCAATCGTCGAACAACAATATAACCAACAACACCTGCCTGGGATCGTACGTCGGATTGTCTATCTCCGCGGGTGACGACATACGTATCGAAGGGAATACCTTCAGCTATAGCAGTGTCGGGATCGAGGTCTACAACTTCAACCACGAAAGGCTCGTGATCGCCAACAACACCTGCAACGGCAACGGTTATGGGATTTATCTGCATTATGTGAGCGATTCTTGGATCACCAGCAACACCTGCGAGGACAACGGTAACGCGGGAATGTACTTCGACAAGCGATTCATAAACAACATGGTAGCCAACAACACCATCAGGAACAATGGCTACCTGTTGGTCGATACCAGTTACGGGATGGCCTTTGCCGGTTCCGGGCTAGCCATTGACGGAATTGGAGTATACGACAACAGTTACGGCAATACGATCGTCAACAACATCATTGAAGGAAATAGGCTGAAAGGCATTAACTTAACATCCACAACGGGCAACTGCATGTTCGGGAACGTGCTAATAGGGAACAACGGCGCAACGTCCATCTATGACTCCGCTCACGTGCAGGCCTACGACGACGGAACCAACTTCTGGAACCATACCACGTACGGCAACCTATGGGGCGACTGGACCTCTCCCGACGCCAACGGCGACGGCATCGTTGACGTCGTCTATTCCATCGACGGTGGAAATAGCAAGGACTACAATCCCCTGGCTCTTAGCCTGGTCATAACCTCCCCTGCCGATGTTTTCGCCACCAGGACTGCAAGCGTAAATCTGCTGGGGACCGCCAATAGCTACTTCGGCTTGGACCTAGTAACCTGGTACAATGCCGCCACCAGCGAGTCCGGCATCTGCACGGGCACCGGGACATGGAACGCCACTGTACCTCTTGTCGCTGGTGACAACCTGATAACGGTGAACTTTACCGATCTTAACGGTATGGAGGCCATCGTCACAATAACCGTACTGCTGGATGTAGTCGCTCCGACCCTCGTAATAACCTCTCCCACGGAGGGAGCGTACGTTGGTAGCAGCGTCACGGTGACCTGGACAGGCGATGACACCGGTTCTGGCATATCGCAATACAATATCAGCCTGGACGGTGGAGAATGGTTCAACACCACCGCGAGTTCCAGGTCCTTCACCGGTCTGAACGCTGGAGCGCACACCGCAGTCGTCGTAGCTTTCGACGGTGTCGGTAACTCCTTCGAGAAGATGGTCAACTTCACCGTGGACGCCACCGCACCGACCGTGACAATCAACTCCCCGAACGAGGGCATGCTGAACACTACCAAGAGCGTTACTCTGGTCTGGACAGGCAGCGACGCCGGTTCTGGGGTCGACCATTGCGAGGTAAGTTGGGAGGGCATAGCCCCGGTCACATTGGGGCCTGGTATCAACACGTACACCTTCAGCAACCTCAGTGACGGATCTCACCTGTTCACCGTGACCATCTACGACAAGGTCGGTCTGTCATCCTCCGACACGGTGACCGTGATCGTGGACACGCAAGCACCCTCACTGACCATCACCTCCCCAGCTCCCAATTCGTTCATTGGCGTCGGGAGCCTGACGGTCAACTGGGCATCCGATGACGCTGGTGTCGGCGTCAGTCATTTCCTGATCAGCCTGGACGGCGGCACCGCCATACTACTGGGGCCTAGCGTCCGAACGCACACCTTTGACGGGGTGGCCGAAGGCGCTCATTCCGTGATCGTCACGGCTTTCGACCTCCTGGACCAGCAGCGGCAGGTCGGCGTATCGGTCACCATCGACACCGTGGTTCCCACGCTGTCCATCGATTCTCCGGAGGAAGGGCAGCTGTTCAACGTCACCTCGGTGACCGTGACCTGGACCACCACCGATGTCAATCCTGGTACGGTCCATATAAGGGTCGATTCTGGGTCATGGGTTCCGGTGTATGAGGCGCAATTCGTAGGTACGGGATTGACCAGCGGTTCGCATGCCGTGTACGTCAAGGTAACTGACGCGGCCGGCAATTCCATCGAGAGGGCGGTCAACATCACCGTGGACACCGACGCTCCGACCTTGACGTTCAGGTCACCGACGGAGGGATCGCTGGTGAACGCCACGCAGGGCATGGTGGAATGGGAGGCCTCCGACGCCACGTCCATCGTGAACAACACGCAGATACGTGTTGACGGGGGTCAATGGTCCGATATCGGGGCCAACACCAGCTGGGGGTACTCCCTAGGGGACGGGCTGCATACAATCGAGGTTAAGGCGACAGATGCGGCGGGCAACTCCGCCACCGCCAAGCTCAACTTCACAGTGGACACCGTGGCTCCGGAAGCCCAGGTATCCCCGACCGGTGACGATCTGGAACTGGACCTCATAATTCTCGTCGAGTTCTCCGAGGCGATGAACGTCACCTCGGTGTCGATGACCGTTCCAGGTGTCACCGGTGCTCTAGAATGGGAAGGCAATGCCGCGATGTTCGCTCCCTCCGTCCTCCAGTACAACCGCGCATATACCGTCTACGTCACAGGAAAGGACCTTGCCGGCAATTGGATCGAGGTCAACTGGACCTTCAGCACCCGCTCGGTGGGGAATCTAACCGGGGTTATCCTGGACGGTAACGGGGGCCCTGTCGCTAACGTCACGGTCACTGCCGGTGGGGAGTTCATCGCCGTGACCGATGGGAACGGTCGCTTCACGTTCCTCAACCTCTCCGTAGGCACTTACCAGTTCGAGGTTGACGCGGAAGGCTTCGAACCGTTCACCTTCAACGCTACGGTCGAACGGGGCGTCACCGTCGACCAGGGAACGGTGGAGATGGTCCCCGAGGAGGCCGAAGGAGATGGGGATGGTGATGGCAGCTCGATCTTGATATACGCCATCATCGCCCTCATAGTCCTGGCGGTGGTGGGCGCGGCGGCCTTCGTCTACCTGAAGAAGAAGTGACGGCTAATTATCAAACCTCTTCCCCTTCTTTACTTTTTATTGTTAAAGCGACGACCCGTTCAAGGCATGCAACGGTATTTTATGACTGAAAATAATGGTAACCCTAGCCTAGCGTAGGGGGTAAGGCATATGAGGGGAACTGCTGTCAAGATGCTTCTTGTTTTCGTAATAGCTTCGCTAATGGTCATCGTTTTCGCGTCCGTCTCGGCGGCCGGGGAGGAAGTGGACATCTCCAAGGGGATATTCCCAGGGACCGAACTGAAGAAGGTCGAGCCGATTCGGATCAACAACAACGCGGAACTGGCATCATACGCGTCCGCTGGTTCTGGAACCATCGGAGATCCTTATCTCATCGAAAACCTGGAGATCGACGCCACAGGCTACGGGGCGGCGATATACGTCGGCAACACAACCTCCTATTTCAAGGTCCAGAACTGCTCCCTTTCCTTCGCTGATCGACTGAGCTGGCCTTACCATCTTGGGGCTGGCCTGATCCTTTACAACGTGGCCAACGCCGCGGTCATGAATAACAACCTCACCAGCAACCACGATTACGGCGTATATGTCTACGGTGCGCACGGAACCGTGCTGACCGGGAACCTTTGCGAAGGCAGTGCGCAAGGGGTATCTCTATTGTATTCCGACGATTGCCAGATATTCAGCAATGAACTTCGGGGCAACGGTTACGCCGGTCTGTTCTTGCAGAATTCCAATCATAATTACATCGGGGAGAATGATCTCAGCTCGAACACCGATTATGACATCTACGTCTCCGCATACACCGGGCTCACATCTTCTAACAACTACATTTACGGGAATCGCTGCAACGATACGCCGGTCTCTATATGCCTGGACAACGCGCAGAGGAACATCGTGCAAGCGAACCGGGGCACAGGTAATAACATCGGCCTGTTTCTTTACCACGCCGATAACAACTCCATAGAGATCAACGAATTCTCCGGGGCATCGCGCGGGATATACCTCCAGATGTCCTACGACAACACCGTTCTCAGCAATCATTGCGACGGTTATCAGGACGGAGTGCACCTATACGAATCCGGCCGAAACAATATCTCCCGCAACGACCTGGTTGGCGGTATTCAGGGCGTGAACCTTCAGGACTCCTCCGGCAACGAACTGTTCGAGAACACCTGTTCTGAGAACGTGTACGGCATCTATCTCCTGAGATCCGATGGCAACAACATAACCGGCAACGAATGCTGGAACAACGATAACGGCGTCTATCTGCAGTTATCCAACGGCTGTGCCGTCTGGGGCAACCACCTTCACGATAACAAATACGTCGGACTGTTCGTCGACCAGTCCAACGGGAGCACGGTATTCGAGAATAAGGTCCAGACCAACGGTATGTTCGGGGTCTACGTGGTCGGCGGTTCGTCTGGAAACCAACTGCTCAACAACACCCTGTTCAATAACACCGCGGGCGTGCAACTTGAATTCAGCAACGGTAACCAGATCAACGGCAACGAGATCTCTGGCACCCTGGTCGAGAACGGTATCGTTCTTGTATCGTCCTCCGGCAACGGCGTGCGATACAACACCTGCGTCGGGTATGCGGAGAACGGCATCCTTCTGGATGGGAGCGACGATAACACCCTGGCCTACAACAAGTGTTCGGAAGGGCTTCGGGGAATATACCTGACGGGTTCATCGGACAACATCATCGATCACAACACCTGTAGCGATAACAGGTATGGCATCTATATTCACAACTCAGACTCGAACGATGTAACCTGGATTGTGTGCATCGACAGTCTGGAAACAGGCATCTCGGTGCTCTCCTCCTACGACGTCCTGGTATCCAGGAACGAATGTTACAACAGCGCCAAGGACGGCATATATCTGGAAGACACCAATTTCACCAGGGTCGGCCAGAACATCTGCATAGGCGGCACCAACGGAATTCATCTCAACCGGACCTATGATACCTACGTCACGTCGAACGAGTGCTCCGAGCTCACCGAGAACGGCATCCTGCTCGATCTTGCCCTAGTGAACTACATCTCCAATAACGAGTGCACCCTCTCCCCGGTCGGCATCTTCCTTCGTTCCTCCTGGGGTAGCAGCGTATTGTTCAACATTGTCGATCACTGCGGTACCGGGCTGAGGCTGGACGATTCAACCTTCAATACGTTACAGGCGAACGATTGCTCTAACAACACCGGACAGGGTATCTTCCTACAGCAATCGAACAACAATACTCTAGACAGCAACCTCCTGAGCCACGAGCCGGTAGGTCTTATGCTCCTGTCATCGCAGGACAACGACATCTACGGCAACACCGTCACACTCTGTGGCGCATACGGGATGGTGCTTGATCACAGTGATAACAACAGCGTGGAGAACAACACCTGTCGCGAATCCCAGACCGGCATAATGCTTTTAGAGTCCTCATGGAACATGATCCGCTCCAATGACTGCTGGGACAACATCGATAACGGGATACTACTGACATCATCCGCACACAACGATATCATTGACAACCTGTGTGGAAGCCAGGACTTCGGAATATATCTGGACGGCTCGAACGAGAACACGTTGAAGGATAACGACTGCAGTGGCAACGACTACTACGGGATGTACCTCTCCTTTTCGAACAACAACACGATCTCCGGAAACGAATGCAATTCCAGCATGAATGGGATATATCTATCGTACTCAAACGATAACACAATCAGTGATAATTTCGCCAACAGCAACAGCGAATTCGGGGGAATCGTTCTCCAGTATTCCGACCGGAACACGTTGGCCGACAACACCTGCCAGCACAACCCCGTCGGCTACGGCGCAATATTACTGGTCTTCTCCAGCTGGAACATCATCATCGATAACGAGTGCCACGACAGCGGGTACGGCGTTTTTCTGCAGAGCTATTGTGATAACAACACCATAAGCGGCAACAATCTGAGCAACAACCTGAAGGGCGGCGTATATCTCTGGAGGTATTGCGATCGGAACATCGTCATCGGGAACGAATGCAACGACAACCCCCTCGAAGGTATCTACCTCAACATGTACTGCGAGAACAACACCGTCTCCGACAACATCTTGAACGGCAACGGTCGCGGGGTGTACCTTTTTGATTCCAACGATACCATCCTGTCGAACAACGCTTGCAACGGGAACTCGCAGTACGGTGTAGGAGTGATCCGCTCCCCCCGGAGCATGGTGGAGGACAACAACTGCTCCGGCAACGGGATCACCGGCATCTATGTCATTTCTAGTCGTGATTGCGTCATCACCAGGAACATATTGCTAGAGAACGCGGTGTACGGCGTTCACTTCTTCGACGCCGCGTCCTCGAACAATCTGGTTTACGACAACATACTGATCGGAAACCACGGTTCATCATCGGTATACAATTCCTCGCTCGTGCAGGCTTCGGACGCCGGGACCAACCAATGGAGCTCCGGTGTCCGTGGCAACCTGTGGGGCGACTGGACCTCTCCGGACGTGAATGGGGACGGTATCGTTGACCAGCCATACCTCATCGGGGGTGGCGTTTCCCAGGACGAGTTCCCGATCGCGCTGAGCGTCGTCATCAGGGTCCCGGCGTCGGTAAGCTACACCAACGGTTCCATTTCGCTGGTGGCGGGTTCCGCCTATTTCGCCATTGGCCTCTCCTCTATTGCTTGGCGCAACACCGCCAACGGCGGCACGGGGAGTTGCGATGGAACGTCAGCGTGGAGCTGCCATGTTCCGTTGATCGAAGGTGCCAACATCATAACGGTCACTATGGTGGACGTTATCGGCTTGGTGCGACAGGCTAGCGTGACATTGGTCATGGACACCGTCGCGCCGACAATTTCCATCGATTCCCCGGAGGACGGCTCCGGGCAATCTTCAGACGTTGTGATGGTCAACTGGACCGGGAACGACGGCGGTTCCGGGATCGCTTATTACCTGGTCGGTATGGACGATGGAACGCCGATCAACACCACCGCCCTATCGCACATCTTCACCGGTGTTGCGGATGGCGAGCACCTGGTGACGGTGAAGGCCTACGACATGGCCGGCAATAGCGCCGATGATGCGGTCAGGTTCACCGTGGACACCGATCCGCCTGTTCTTCAGATAGTGCGACCAGATGCTTCGGAGGTTCTCGGACAAAAGGATGTCACGTTCAACTGGACCTGCAGCGACATGACCTCCGGCATCGATCACATCAACGTATCTCTGGACGGGGGCACCCCGGTCCAGCTCTTGGCCAATGCCACTAGCTACACGTTCTACGGGCTAGCCGAGGGCGAGCACTCGGTCAACGTGACCGCCGTGGATCAAATCGGTAATGTGGCCTGGGCGGAACGCTCGTTCCTCGTGGACACGGTCGCCCCCTCCCTGACCGTGCTCTCTCCGGCCGAAGGCGCTTACATTTCGGTCAACGTTACAGTTGTGGAATGGGAGGCCATCGACACCGGTTCGGGCATCGCCAAGATGGAAGTAAGTTTCGATGGGGCCAACTGGACCACGGTGGTCGATAGCAATTACACCACCCCGCAGCTGGACGAGGGCTTGATCACGGCGCAGGTCAGGATAACGGACCAGGCTGGCAACTCGGTCCTGGCCACACGTAACATCACCGTGGACACCATCGCCCCCACTGCCGCCGTATCGCCAACCGGCGACCAGGTCTCACTGAGCCCCTTAATCGCGATCGAGTTCTCGGAGGCCATGAACCAGACCTCCGTGACGATCGTGGTGGACGGGGTCGAGGGCAGCGTGGATTGGAGCGGGAACACCGCCACGCTCACCCTGTCGGGGAGACTGGCGTACGGCACCACGTACAACGTCACAGCTAGCGGAAAGGACCTGGCCGGCAACTCGATGGAGATCAACTGGACCTTCAGCACCCTGGCGGTCGGAAGCATCCAGGGCGTGCTGCTCGACGGGAACGGCGACCCGATGGCCGGTATAGTGGTCCAGATCATTGGCGGGGAGAATACCACCACCGACGCTCAGGGCAGCTTCCGCTTCGACCAGATCATTGTCGGGAACTATACTCTGACTGTTGAAGCCAATGGTTATGAGCCCCTGTCCATGAACGTCACCGTGGAGGCCGACGGCACCACGGACCTGGGCGATTTAACCCTGGTTTCCACGGACGCCGGGAGCGACGAAGCGCCGTTCCCCTGGCTGATACTGATCATCGGACTGGTGATCGTCGCGGCCGTGGCCGTCGTTGCGGTGGTGTACCTGAAGAAGAAGTAGACCGTCCCAAAAACCCCTTCCCTTCCTTTTTTGATAAGAGAAAGGGTTATTCCTTACATCGCTCTCTAAGGTGCATGGTCCGCCTGAGCGAGATCGGGGAAAAGGCGATGGTGCGCTCGATAGCATCGATGCTCAGTTCTTCCGCCCCTCTTGGTCCGGGGGACGACGCGGCCGCCATCGACTTCGGCGACCGATATATTGTCATAAGCACGGACATGCTCTGGGAGACCACGCACTTCCATCCTCGCATGACCTGGTGGCAGAAGGGATGGATGGCTGCTGCGGTCAACTTGAGCGACATGGCGGCCATGGGCGCCCAGCCATTGGGATTTCTGATGGCCATGGGCCTGCCGGCGGACCTTGACGAGAATTACGTCCGTGAGATGGTGCAGGGTGCGGTGGACTGCTGCGATAGTTATGGCACGGACTATCTGGGTGGCGATACCAAGGAATGCTCGGAGCTGGTGCTGACCGGTACGTCATTAGGTTCCACACCCAAGAACGGCCTACTGACCAGAAAAGGTGCTCGTCCCGGGGACCTGCTTGTGATTACCGGAACTGCCGGATTGGCCTCCGCGGGATTGCTGGCACTAGAGCACAATGTTGTATCTGAGAATGCCATCAAAGCACTCTTCGAACCGCAGCCCCGGGTCAAGGAGGGAACATTGCTCTCTTCCACAGGTCAGGTGACCTCATGCATGGACACCTCCGACGGGCTGTCTATGTCATTGCACGAGCTAGCCATGGCAGGCGGCGTTTCCTTCGAGGTCAACTCTTCGAAGGTACCGATCGATACTGAAGTGAAGCGGCTAGCCAAAATCGCTCAGAAGGCCCCCTTGGAGATCGCGCTTCACGGCGGAGGCGATTATCAGCTGCTGTTCACCATCGATCCGAATGGACTGGATGACGTACTGGCGGTTCTAGGCGACGATGCCAAGGTCATCGGTCGCTGCATCGATGGTAAGAAGAACATCCTGAAGCGCGGACGTTCCGTCACGGAACTGGAGCCGAAGGGATATGAGCACTTCCGGCACTGAGCTGAAGGATGCCCTGTTCTGGGAGCGAGAAGGGAACACCTTGCGTTGCCAGCTATGCCCGCATTCCTGTCTGATCAAGGAAGGCAAGACCGGAATATGTCGGGTGCGCCAGAACGTTGACGGTACTCTGAAGGCCATCAGCTACGGCATGGTGTCCTCGGTGCATCTGGACCCCCTGGAGAAGAAGCCGCTGTTCCACTTCCGCCCTGGCGAGCCGGTGCTGTCGTTCGGC
>Ga0116171_10003179_pt1 | contig 15247 bp, 11 predicted proteins | sample AD_JPNHW2_MetaG_FD_89798 | JGI IMG/M metagenome (GOLD analysis project Ga0116171, IMG submission 89798) | Active sludge microbial communities of municipal wastewater-treating anaerobic digesters from Japan - AD_JPNHW2_MetaG | ecosystem: Engineered > Bioreactor > Anaerobic > Digestate | place...
GCCGCTTCTTTAGCCGCTCTCTCTAATTCAAGTAATTTAGCTTCTTCAAGGGCTTTGACCTTGGCTAATTCCTGAGCGGCTTTTTCTTCTTCAAGCCTGCGGGTTTCTTCTTCCTGCTTTCTTTTTTCTTCTGCCTCTTGAGCTAATCTTTCTAGTTCACGCAGTCTGGCTTCTTCGAGAGCTTTGATCTTGGCTAATTCCTGAGCGGCTTTTTCTAATTCCTGCAACTTAGCTTCTTCAAGGGCTTTGACCTTGGCTAATTCCTGAGCGGCTTTTTCTTCTTCAAGCCTGCGGGCTTCTTCTTCCTGCTTTCTTTTTTCTTCTGCCTCTTGAGCCGCTCTCTCTAATTCAAGTAATTTAGCTTCTTCAAGGGCTTTAAATTTAGCTGCCTCCTGAGCGGCTTTTTCTTCAATATCTTTTTCTTTTATCCTGTCTTTTTCGATCTCTTGAGGCAGACTATCTAATCTGGAGGCTTTCTCACCTTCAAGCACCGGCAGCACAGGCATATTAAATTTTTTCCTCTTCTGTTTTCGCCTTCTGCCAATAGGCATACTTAGATTTTTCTCTTTAAAAACGGCATTTATGCTGGATTTAGAAACTTTGATATGAAGCTGCTCAAGAATAAGCGTAGTTAGATGGCGACAGCTTATAGCGGGGTTGTTTTGTTTATTTTCGATTATAAAGCTTAAAACTTCAGGCTTAAGCTTATGAATTACTCCCATAGATCCTCCAGATTGGACATTCTGCAATTCAACTATAACGCTTCTTTATTAATTTGTCAAGACAGATTGGACGTATAAAAGAATGGCTGCACCGTAGAAACGCGAAATTTTACGACTCTACGCAATAAATAGTGATGAGGTTAAGTCTAAGAAGCGCTATAATCACCGATTTTTTGCAGAAACCCGGAAAGATATTTTAGGAAAAAAGATCTAATCTAATAGTTTGAGCTGATCTTGGACTTGAGTATTAGTAGCAACCAATTTTCCGGCAGGCAATTCAATAGTGATGCTGGAATTCCAACAGATACTGCTGAATCTATTGGGATTAAACCTAGTCAGAACTTTAATGACCTTATAATCATTATCTACAAAAATTACATCTATAGCAAACCGCATAAAAAAGGTATGTATAGAATTGCAGGGAGCCAGGATTATCGCTTGATCCGGCAAAAAAACCTTTTTGCCTAATAAGCCCTTAATTCTTTTAAAAGGGGTACCGGCAACTAAAACATCTTCGGCCAAAATAGTATTTTTAGTTTGATTGATCAGGCGCATGGATGTTGCTTATAGTTTGGCAGGTTTAAATATCTCATCCGAAATAACTACTCCTCGCACACGGATTTCATCCATGAACGAAGGTTTATAACCGGTGGCGGTAAAATACCCCAGGACCTTGCCTTTGGCATCTACCCCCACCTGCTTAAAAACAAATATCTCATTTAAATTAATATGCATTTCATCTTTCATCCCGGCAACTTCGGCAATTCCTAGAACTTTTCTTGAACCATCTGAAAGCCTGGCGGTATGCACAATTACATCGACTGCCGAAGCGACCATCTCCCGGATTGCCCTGGCCGGCAGCTCGATCCCGGACATCAGAATCATTGAATCCAGCCGGGATAAGACATCCGAAGTAGAGTTAGCGTGAATAGTAGTCATTGAACCGTCATGCCCGGTATTCATTGCCTGCAGCATATCCAAAGATTCGGTTCCCCGGCATTCACCTACGATGATCCTATCCGGACGCATACGCAAAGTATTACGGAAAAGATCCCTGATCGTCAGAGCGCCTTTGCCTTCAATATTCGGCGGGCGGGATTCCAGCCTTATCCAATGCCGTTGATTTAATTTTAATTCCGCGGCATCCTCTAAAGTAATAATCCGTTCCCCTTCAGGGATATACTCAGAGAGAGCGTTTAATACGGTAGTTTTTCCGGAACCGGTGCCTCCGGAAACAATCATATTCTTGCGGCACAACACACAAGCCTTGATAAAATCCGCCATCGCCGGAGTAAGCGCTGCGAAATTAATCAAATCGCTTATTTTATATCTTTCTTTACGGAATTTTCTAATCGTCAGCGTCGGCCCGGTTAAAGACAGCGGAGAGATAATCGCATTAACACGCGAACCATCGGTAAGCCGCGCATCTACCATCGGCACTGATTCATCGATCCGCCTGCCGATCGGAGCAATGATACGTTCAATAATTGTCCGGACCTGATCGTTAGAAATAAACTTTTTACTGGTCAATTCGATCTTGCCAAAACGTTCGACATAAATTTCATCTTTATTATTAACCATAACGTCCGTAACGTCCGGATCGGCCAAGAGGTCTTCTAAAGGCCCCAAGCCCAAAGCTTCATCCAAAATTTCTTTGATCAACTGCTCTCTTACTTCCTGAGAAGGGATAAAGCTGCCCACCTCCTCCACCAAAAGGTTGCTCACAATCGCGCCGGCCCGGTCTTTTAAATCCCGGGCTTTTTTACGGTCACTGAAAACTTTAAGATCCAAACGTTTAATATTCAAACTATCCAGCAGACGGGCATGTATCTTGCGTTTAAGAACCGAGATCTCATCCTTATTCTCGTCGGCATCCGGTTCCTGCACCCCCTCTTTCAATCCCTGAGCTTCCCAAAACTGCCCGGTTTTTTCTACTACCGCTTCTTTCATATTAAGCTGGTCGATATTCTTACGCTCCATAAATATCTTTTTATTCTCGATTAGAATATTGGCCAGTTCAAAAAAAGCTAAAGCAATCTTGGAGCGGGGGGAATTAATCACAACCGGCGTTTCCAAATTCACCGCCTGATTAACTAATTTTCCGTCCGAGGGGATCTTCTCGACAATATCGATGGGCAGATTGACCCGGATCTCCTGCCAGCTGATGCTGGAAGAGGATTCTGCCCGATTAAGCAAAATCTTGATCATGTCTAAAGGAAAATGCAAAAACTGCAAGGTATCTAAAGCCGATTTAGTTTGATAGATGGAGAGCACATCCGGAGTAACCACCAGCAGAATTAAATTGGCTTGGTTCAATGCCATAAGAAATACATCACTAAAGCTTTTACCGACATCCACAATGATATAATCATAATCTTTCTCTAAAAAAGCAAAGACTTCGGGAATTTTTTCTGCATAGAGATATCCGGATTGCTGCGGTTTGAGTACGCCGGCGAGAAAATCTACATCATAAAATTTAGATTTAACGACAAAATCCTTCTTCTTAGTCAGCTGCGGCTGATTCTTGAGAAAACTCATCAAGTCCGCCATACACCCCTGAGGGACCACTCCCAATACATGCGCCATATCACCGACTACCTGGGTATCTAAATCCACCACACAGACGCGTTTTCCTTCTTTAGCTAAAGACACCGCTAAATTAACAGCAATTAGCGTTTTACCTACACCGCCCTTAGTGCTAAAGATTACGGTTATTTTGGCCATCTTATTCGATTTGGTAAATTATAGGAATATCCACCCAAACTTCTTTCTCCTTGATCTCAGGGAGAAATGGTGGGTAAGGGGAAGCTTCTTGGGCCGTTTTAAGCGCAGCATCGTCAAGTATCCGGTAGCCGGAGACTTCTTTTATTTTTGAATCCAGCAAGTCTCCCTGGGGAGAAAGCTTGAGGCTTAATTTTACGGTTCCCTGAAATCCGGCCTCTTTGGCCGCCGACGGATAAACTAAATTATCCAGAATTCTTTTCTGCACAATTTTTGAATATTTCAAAACCGGATCCTTGATCTTATCATCGACGATCGAAGGAATATTGGCATTGACCTGAGGAAGCTTTAATTCAGCTTTCGGCTTTTCGCTTTGCTGAGTAACTAAACGCGGGGTAAGCGTAATAAATAATTCTGTATCGTTAATCTTGTCGGTATCAGATTTCCAGCCTTCTTTACTGGTTCTTTGCCTAAAAAACAGGCCCAAAACCGGGATATCGGAAAGCCAGGGCATTCTTTTTAGATCTTCGCTGGATCTTTTCTTGATTAAACCGCCCAAAGCCATGGTTTGCCCGTCATTAAGAAAAAGTTCAGTAGTCGCCGTACGTTTGGTCATGGTATAAGCTAAAGCGTAGGTGGTGCTTACCGCATCACCTACTTCACTCACTTGAACATCCAGATTAAGATGTATGCGCCCGGATTCTTCTAACCTAGGTTTGATATTTAAAATAACTCCGTATTCTTTATACTCTACTGAACCTCCGGTAGTAGCTCCTACGGAGCCTGATCCGGAAGTCCCCGGCGTAACCGTCCCGCTTAATACCGGGACCTCCCCGCCTACCACCAATTTCGCCTCCTTGCCACTCTGGCAAGAAAGACGCGGGCGAGAAAGGATGCGCGCTTTACCTTCCTGAATTAGAGCATCTAACTTGAAAGCAAAAGCCTCACGAGTCAACCTCTCAACCGTAAATAATTTCGCCAGATTAAGCGGATTCACCCCCGGGCTCATCGCCATTGAACCTACCTCGGTGAGATTAATTGAACCCGGCCAGGTAAATCCTAAAGTATCCTGCGAACCCCGGTTTAATTCAATTACCTGAACATCAATTTCAATAACTGCCTCTTCTTCTTTTACGGCAATTAAATCCACTGTCTTTTTAATTAACGGCTCTAAAGCCAGATTAATCCTCTCTTTATCTTTAGCAAATTTTACGCTACCCAAAAGCACTACCCGGGCTTCTTCATCTTCAGCTTTAGTGTAAACATCAGGCAAATTTAACGAAGCAAGTATATTATCTATGCGCCGCTTAATCTCGTTAGTATCCTCCGTAAACACTTTTAAACGATAAGACTGCTCCCCGAAATTATCCCAAATCACCAGCGTAGTATTCCCCGCCGATTTAGGATTAATGGTCAATTCACTTTTGCTGATATTGGCAACATCAGCAATCCCCGGATTGCCGATCGCCACCCTCTTAGGAGAATTGATCGAAATAGTTTGCGGTTGTCCGATATAAAGTTTTATTTCTTCATCAACCACATTAGTGGAATACCCCTTAAAAGGCAGGGCAATTATAAAAGCAACTGCGCAGAATAAGCCAAAAAATAACTTTCTCATTTTTCTCCTTTTATTTTGATAAAGGAACTCTTTCCTTGGATAACCCGCGTAAAACTTCAATATATTCATTCGTATCGATTACCGGAGCAGCAGCTGGTTTCTGCGGCATAATATATTGAAATAAGGTATCCCAGCTGGCCGGGGTAATCGGTTCAATCTTCGCATCCGCCGGAGAGCGCATGACTAACCGGACCTTACCCTGTTCCTGGACAAAAGCAATCAGGCTTGATTCCTGAGGCCCTAAGGCCAACGTGATCAAAGAATTACCGCTAGTACTTGAAGAGGTAGAAGTCGTCTCTGAATATCTACCAGCCGGAGCCGATAACCCGCCGGTATTCTGCCCCACCGCCAAAACTAAAATATTCTGGAATAAAGGCACGACTGCCATTTGAATAACCGTCTTGCCATCCTGGCCCGGCGTAGGAATCGGAAGTATAGCCAGCACATCAACATAGTCTCCGGGTTTGACCATCCCGGACAAAGAAGCAATGCTGTCGGCAACGATCGTGATCGCTCTCTTACCGGAGGGAGTTACCCCCGCTAAATCCCGGCTGCTGGATCTTTTATCATTCATCAGTTTGGATAAACTTATCTGTTCCCCCTTAGATATCGGGGCAACCGTGATCATCCCGGCGATCCTATCCAAAGAAGTTACCGCCTGAGGTTGAACAAATTTATTCGGTACGATAGAGGTGTCGAACATTTCCGGGCCGATCACTGAACCCTGTGGAATATCTTGCCTGGCCACCAAAACCGCCGTCTGGTTACTTTGCATATTAGCAATCGCCGCTTTTGCTTTTTCTTGCACCGCCTGCTGTTGCTGATCTAAGTACATCTTGGTCATCACAATCGCCATTACGCCTAAAACTAGACCGCTTACCAAAATAAGCTTCTGTTTATCGATAGCCATTATTTTATCTCCCCGTCGATTACTTCAATCTTGGCATCACGAGAAAGCTTGCCGATCAATTCTTCCAGTGCCTGCTGTTGTTTTAGAAAAACCAGGCCGCGATTGATATCATCCCACATCTCGCTTAAAGGCTTTTGCTTACCCCCGCGCTTAGCTTCCAACTTAATAATGCTGTAGCCATCAGGAGTTTTAAATATACTGCTGATTTTCCCGACATCTAAAGAATCCGAAAAAGCCGCACCGTCAAATTGAGTAGATTTTGTTCCTTTTTTAATAAACCCTAGATTTCCACCGTCTTTGGCGCTGCCGGATTTTGAGCTGCTTTTAGCTAAAGTAGCAAAGTCTGCTCCCTGCAAAAGCTGGATCAAAATATCCCGGGCATCCTGCTCACTGCCGACGAGGATCTCCGAAATCTGACGCTCCTCGGGTTCTTTAAGCTGCTCCTTATAAGTATTATAGTAATCCTCAACTTCTTTGGAAGACACAGAAATACTCTTGGTAATATCCTTAACATCCTGTAAAACCATCAGATCCCGCTTATTTTTCGCAATCGCCTGCTGCACTTCTTCGCTGCGATCCAGGCCCTTATCTAAAGCATGCTGATAAATTAAAGTTCTGCGAATAATCTCATTTTTTAGATAATTTATCTTCTGTTCTTTTGTAACAATTTTTAGTTCCGGCTTCTCGGCCGGGACATTGGCATTGTAAAGAGTAATTTCATCATTAAGATCATCCAAACCGATAGAGATATTGTTGACCTTAGCCACCACCGCGCCTCTGGGCGCTATCATTGAAGCCTGGGCAACGGTTTTTACTTCAACCTTTTTCCTGCTCAAAGGCATAATCTTGTCACATCCTAAAATACCGCTCAATAATAGACCAAACATAACAAATTTAAATGCTCGACTTTTCACCGTTGCCTCCTTAGGTTGCATTAAAAAATCAGCTTTTTTCTATTGCATTAATGATCTTAACTAGGATATCGGAAATTTTGGCGATTAAAAATAAAAACCCGAACAAAAACGAATAAAATACTAATACTAAAACTCCTGTCCAACGCGGGGTGTTCTGGGCCGGGCTAAAAAATAGGCTTAACGCCGCAACAATACCCAAAAACAAAAAAATCCAGGCAGCGACCTTAACCACTACACTGGAACATTTTAAGAAAAATAAATACTTGCGCATAAGTTCCTCCTTGTTTTTTTTATAATATTATAAGACCATTGAAAATGCAAGTGAAATTTTAGCCGCCAGAGACAACACTAAGAATGATCTCTAGCCTATTTTACCCCGGAACACCTCGGCGATAGCACTTTTTACTAAAACATTATCCCAATTATTATGTAATAGTTCTTCTTCGATCAACTCCGCAGAATAACCCTGGTTTTTTTTCGCCAACACAAATACTATTAAAACCCCTAAATTATATTTTTGCGTTTTAGTCAATTGAGCTTGCAGCAGTCTCTCCTGCTGGGTCCGGTTTAAACAATAAGCAGCTGCGGCAAAAACCAGCGGAATAGCCAGCAGGCCTACAGAGGTATAAAATAGCTGGCCGCTGCTTTTCCCTAATAGATAAGGAGCGCTGCACCAAAACACATCAAATAAATAATGCGCTACGATTAAAGGAATTATCCCAAACCGAACAAAGATAATCCCGTAAAATACCCCTAACAGGGTAATTTCAATTATCCGGAACCATACCGGAAAAATGGCATACATGGTATGCCCCATACCCCAGATTGCGGAAGTAACTAAAACTGCCAGAATCAAACTCCGCAAATATTTTTTAACTAAATTTATCCCGAAAAGCCGGAAAATAATTTCTTCGCTGAAACTGGCGCTTACCCCGATCACAAATGCGCTAAGCAGGGGGAGATAAGCAGATGTAAACTGCGTCAGCGTATACCATTCTCTCCAAACGCCTAAAAATTTTTGGCCGTTATAGAAGATTAACGCCTGTAAACCCAGCAGGATTACCCAAACCAAATAGCCTAAAATGATCGCCCGGGCGGTGGCGCGGTTAAAAAAGCTGGATTTAATATAAACTAAAAAAGCGCTGTATTTATTTTCCGCGGATATTTCGCCGGCCAAAGTCTCACCGGCGATACCAGGCATAATAAACCCCACGATCAAAAACCCGGTATTAAATATCCATTTGGTAATAGCCAGGCCAAGAAATGAACCCCAACGCGCGCTGGTGGGATAAATCATAAAAATATTCTGTAAATTATTTAAAAAATCCAGACTGTTGACGATGATCAGAAAGCCGGCAGCATAATAAAACCACCGTTTGACCAGGCCGGGGATAATATCCTGCCTCTTTTTTAATACGATGTTGATCGACCAGCCTAACAAAATAAAAAGAATAACATAAAAAATATTATAAAGATATTCTCCTAAAATAAACTGTTGTTGGACATACCGGATAAATCTATCCGGGAGGTCAAATTTATTTTTACAGAACTCTCTTATTTCGTCTCCGGACACCACAACTTCCGCCAGTAATTTAGCCCCGCCCGGGCCTTCTTTCCAGGGGACATAAACATTTTTCTTTTCCCAGGAAAAAAGATATTCAATCCGGTTTTCATAGTGTTTGATCTTTTCTTCGTGAAAAGCATACTGCCCTAAATTCGCTCCGAAAGTTTTTTGCAGGAATAATTCTGCTTTTTGTTTGGCAGCATCTTTCCCTAAATCCCTGCGGGATTCGGTATCTTCGATTAAATGAATAAATTTAATAATCGTTCCGGAACGGGGACTTAAATAAACCAGGTATTCTTCTTTCTGACCTTCTTGATAAAACCGGACCAACCAGCGGAATAAATCAAAATCATGCAAAGCCATGAATTCTTCTTCAGCCTTAAATCCGGCGGCATGCTGAAAATAACGGTTAAACTTTTCGTCGGAGTCAAAAATAATGGCTTGGGTATATTTTTCTGTATCTACACCTTTGGCCTTGAGATAATTGACTGATTCTACTAATGCTTGTTGTTTGTTAAATGCGAGATTAATGAAGGAAAAACGGGGATATTCCAGATTATGCCAAAAGCCGAAACCTAGACCAGCCAGAAGAATGAATATGCACCAATCTCTGGTTTTTATTTTCATCTTAGCGGATAACCGTGGTTAAACAGCATCAACTTAAGCTTACGGCTAAAACTTGGTTTTTTATGCACCAGGCATCGTGGGCAAACCAATTAATTTATCTAATTTAAGCTTTTTTAAGGATTATCACTAGCGATCTGCTCTCGCAACTTGCCCTCGAGATCCTGATTCAAAGTAGCCAAAATTTCCAGCTGCTCTAACGCCGCTTCTTTATTATGGTCCTCGGAATAAAGAGTCCCTAGGTTAAAGTAAGCCACGAAATTATTTTTGTCGATCACGATTGCTTTTTTATAATATTCCTCTGCTTTTTTGCGGTCGCCAAGCTGACGGTAACAATTGGCTAAACCGCGATAAGCGGCGGAATTTTCAAAATCGATCATGATCACCCGGGTAAAATATTCCCTGCCTTTAACCGCATCCCCTTGGGTTAAATAGGCAAAACCTAAACCAAAATAAGCCCCGATATTCTCAGGATCCATCGCGATGACTTGTTCAAACTTTTGCATGGCTACGGGGAGGTCATTATCCTCGTACAAAGCCTTGTAACCTGCATCCAGGATTGGCGTGATTGGAGATGTTGTTTCGGCTGTTTCAGCTGTTGGGGTTGTTTCGGCCGCCGTTTCAACTGCGGTTGTTGTTTGATCTGCCTCTGCTGCGGTTGTCTCTGTTACTGCGATTCCAGCATCCCCTTCATCGGCACAATACCCGTTTAAATTTAATATAACCAGATTTAGAATTATTAAAGTAAGAATTAGAAATATCTTTTTCATTCCTTCCCCCTTACTTAATTACTAATTTCAGCTATAGCACGGGATAGGGCACGCTATGGCTTACGGAACAAAAATCTTATCTTTCTTATAATCAAACACTTACATTGCTACTCGAAAAAGATTAATAGCCCCAACCGGATTTGAACCGGTGTTTACAGGCTGAGAACCTGACGTCCTAGACCAGGCTAGACGATGGGGCCGTAAGATTATTTTCAAACCACGACCCTAATCATCCCGCAAATAAAAAACGGGAGAGAGCCAAATGTTTGAATGTTATTTTACTATAATAGCTTTTTTAGTCAACAATTTTAATCGGAGAATAATTTAAAAATAAAACCGGCACAATCGATTTATTCAAATTGACCCAAAACACTCCGGTCATGATGCCGCTGGAAGGAATAATTTTTCCCTATCATTCATAAAATGCTTAACTTACAAACTCAAACCACAATTAAATTTCGGGAGAATTTTATTGACCCTCCAATATTTGCGCTATATACTGAATATTATGAATGTAAGTCTGGGGTTTAGTCAGCTTAAAGATCCTGTTCTAGCCGCTAATGAAGCAGTCGGACAAGCCCTCATCGGATTAAAAAATGCGCCGGCAAATCTGGCGCTTATTTTTACCTCTGTTGAGTTTGCGCATCCTTTGATGCTGAAGACGGCCAATAATCTACTGGGTGAAATTCCCATTCTCGGCTGCAGCAGCCTGGGAATCATAACTAACCATGGAGTATTTAAACACGGATTTGCTATTTTACTTTTAAGCTTAAACCAACAGACATTTTTTAATGTTGCGGCGGTTAAAGATTTAAATAAAAAAAATCCCCATTTATCCGGAAAAGAATTGGGGGACAGATTATTGTTCGGCTTTAAAAATGTGCCCCGGAGCTTAAGTATCATCTTATCCGACAAGTTGATCACCGAAGGAGTTTCTTTAATCAACGGGCTGCAGGAAAGCCTGGGCAAGAGCTTTCCCCTCATCGGCGCGGCGGCTTCAGATAATTTTGAAAACCATAAAACTTACCAATACCTTAATCAAGAAATACTTTCCGAATCCTGCAGCGGGATCCTTTTCGGAGGCAAGATCCACTTTGGGTTTGGTATAAAACACGGCTGGCTGGCTTTAGGTAAGCTGCGTTACGTTACTGCATCCAGCGGTAATGTAATTAAAGAGATCGATGATCTGCCCGCGGTAAAACTCTATGAAGATTATTTCGCCAAAAATACCCAGGAGTTAACTAAAGAACTGCGCAGGATTTCTATTTATTATCCGCTGGGAATTTATTTGCCAGGAGAAAAAGAGTACCTGTTACGTAATATTATTTCCATAAAAGATGACGGTTCGTTAGTCACCCAAGGCGACATACCGCCGGACAGTAAGATTAGATTGATGATCAGCACCGAAGATTCCCGCCTGGCGGCCACGGTTGCCGCTTGCGAAGAAGCTAAAAAAAATCTCGGCTGCGGCGAAAAAATAAAGCTGGTAATTGTTTTTGTTTCCGCCGCCAGATTATCGATCTTAGGGAAACAAGACGATACCGAACTGTGCGTGATCCGGGAAGTCTTCGGGGAAAACACGCCCTTAATCGGCATCTACACTAATGGCGAACAAGCCCCGCTTAAATCTATTGATTATCTGGGCCGGACTTATTTTCACAACCAAAGTATTAACATCTTAGCTATAGGAGAACAATAACATGACTCCCTTCGCATTCGTCGGTATTTGTCTTTTACTTGCTATCGCGGGAATAGCTTTATTAAATAAAACACAGCGCTTAAAAGAATTGGGGGATAAAGTAACCGCTTTAAATTTTTCTCTCGAGGAGATGGACGAACAAGCAAAATTGATCATGCGCACAGATATGGAACTCAACAAAGCCCAGGAAGAGCTGGATAAAAAAATTTCAGGATTGGACACCTTGCAGAAACTATCCCGGGAGATCAGCACGACCTTGGAAGAAAAACAGATCTTTAAAAAAATAAACAACCAGTATGTGGAAGAACTGGGGTTTGAAAAATCCCTGGCTTTTTTATGGAAATCCCTGGAGCGGGAATTCCAGTTATACTTAAGCTTAGGATACACCCAGGATGAATCGCAAAAAATAAAAACCGCCGTTAACGCCAATAAAGATTATTTCCTGGACTTAATTAAGAACGGCTCAACTGTTTCCTCTGAATTTGCGCCCGAGGGGACCTTATCCAAAAGTTCATTTAACCACTTGTTTACCGTACGTTCATTTATTATTTGCCCGGTGCTGGCGCAGGAAGGAAACCAGGGTTTTATTTTTGTCGGCACGCAAAACACTGAAGCTTCAATTACCAAAGGGGATCAGGAATTTATCAGCATTCTGGCTAATCAGATCGGCCAGACTCTGGATAACGCCCGTTTATTTGAAAAAACCTGGCGCTCACAGCAGGAATTGGAAATAAAAGTTGAAGAAAGAACTCACCAGCTCACGCAGGCTCTGCAGGAAGTAAAAAAAATAAGTAAACGAAAAAGCGATTTTATCTCCAGCGTATCGCATGAAATACGGACGCCATTAACCTCCATCAAAGGATACGCGGCTATTCTTTTAGCCGGTAAATTAGGGGAGCTGCCGGAGGAGATCCGCAGCCGGCTGGAAAAGATCAACCGGCATAGTGACGAACTGGTCCACATGGTCAATGATTTACTGGATATTTCACGCATTGAAAGCGGCAAAGTAGAAATTAAGAAAGAGGCTTTAAGCTTAAGGGCGATCAGCGATAAAATCGCCGACCTGTTTTCGGAGCAATTAAAAACTAAAAACATCAGCTTTAACGCTGATCTGCCTGAAGATTGCCAGGAGATATCAGCAGACCGCAGCCAGATCGAAAGAGTCTTTATTAATTTGGTGGGGAATGCCTTGAAGTTTACGCCGCAAAATGGTAAAATTGAAATCCACGCCAAAAGGATAAATCAAAACATCCAAATCGATGTCAAAGATTCGGGATTTGGCATTCCTGAAGACGCGCAGGAAAGCATTTTTGAAGAATTTTTCCGCGTAGACAATACGATCAATCAGGGGGTAAAAGGCACCGGGCTGGGCTTGAGTTTAGTTAAACAAATTATTCAGGCGCACCAGGGGAAAATCTGGGTAAAGAGCAAATTGGGCGAAGGCTCAACCTTTAGCTTTACTCTTAACGCTGCTTAAATAAAATTATGGGCATAAAAATACTTATCGCAGACGATGATCCGGATATCCGGGATATTCTTAAACTTACTCTTCAAGAAGAAAATTACGAAATTATTGAGGCCGGTGACGGAGAAGAAGCTTTAAAAATAGTCCGTTCCAAACCGTTAGATTTAGCGCTCTTGGATTATAAAATGCCTAAAATGGACGGCCGTCAAGTGTGTAATTTAATTAAAAAAGACCTGTTATTGCAGCATTTGCCGATCATCATGGTCACCGGGAAAGGTGAAACCAGCGATAAGATCGACGGAATTAACGCCGGGGCGGATGATTATGTAGTTAAACCTTTTGAGCCTAAAGAACTTTTAGCCAGGATCCACATGGTCTTAAGGCGTACCCAAAGAGATCTGGAAGCCAATCCTCTCACTCGCCTTCCGGGAAATGTAGCAATTCTAAATGAGCTTTCCAACTGCATTGATAAAAAGGCGCCTTTTGCGGTTTGCTATGTCGATCTGGATAAATTCAAGGCTTACAATGATAAATACGGGTTTGAACACGGAGATGATGTGATCCGCGAGACCGCCCGGATATTGTTAAACGCGGCTAAAGAATACGGCAATACTGATGATTTTGTCGGCCATATCGGAGGAGATGACTTTGTCGTAATCACTACTCCGGATTTATCGGATAAAATTTGTGAAAAGATAATCCATGATTTCGATAACATTTCTCCCTCATTCTACAATCAAGAAGACCGGGAAAATGGTTTTATTATCGGTTATGACCGGCAAAGCCAAATCCATAAAATCGCGCTGCTTTCGGTTTCCATCGGGGTAGTGACTAACGAATTGCGCGATATTACGCACGTGGCTCAAGTCGGGGAAATCGGAGCGGAATTAAAAAAACTGGCCAAAAGCATGGAGAAAAGTAACTACGTTAAAGATAAGCGGGAGAAAAAAGCCTAAAATATTTAATGCGCGAGGGGGGAGTTGAACCCCCAAGCCTTTCGGCACAAGCCCCTCATGCTTGCGTGTCTGCCATTCCACCACCCGCGCCTAAATTGCACTTGTTATTCTAGAGCATAACTTTAAATTGTCAAAATCTTTTCTTAAAACAATCAGTTGCAGCGCTATTTAATGCAAATACCCCAAGCTCTTTAGTCTTTCTTTGGTCTTTTCATCAAGAGATTTTGTCGCAGGATTTATCTGCGGTTTTTTGCGCTGTGACCAAATTTTTAATTTTGATTTTAAAGAATCAAATTTTTCTTTCTCGGCATCCGGCAACCTGTTATGTTTAATCAAATTATCCAGTTCACCCGGATCATTCTCCAGGTTATAAAATTCATGCTCTATACTATTAGGGTAAGCGGTATAAACAAACTTCCGCTGATTGAACCTGACAGAAAATTTGGTATAAATCCAGACTCCATCCTTAATATCTCCCTGCTTCTCCTGATGTTCGCTGAATGCCGCCGCTAAAGTCTTTTTTCCCTTACTAAACATTGGCAATAAACTTTGTCCTTCAAAAGAAGCCGGAGGTTTAATTTTAAGGATTTTACATACCGTCGGAGCGATATCAATATGCTGCACCTGGCCAGACCGGATATCTTTAACAGAAGGATTATCCCAGGTAAAAATTAGCGGCACCCGGATCAAAGAATCCCATAAAAATCCCCCGTGGTTGAAACAGAGGCCGTGTTCGCACATTTCTTCTCCGTGATCGGCGGTAATAATAATCAAAGTATTCTTATTAATATTCAGCCTTTTTAATTCTTCAATAATCTCACCGACCTGCTCATCCACCTGGGTTATCGCAGCGTCATATTTAACGATATCTGCGGCCTTAAAAGATGGTTGCGATAGTTTATCATTCTCAGTAACCCCGATAAAATGATCGTGGGTATCCATATAATGGACCCAAAGAAAAAATTTGTTTTTATAATTATGGTTAATGAATTTTAGCGCGGCTTGATTAACTTTACCGGCGGAAACCGGAACTTCATTATTCGTCCATTCTTCAAAACCTCCCTGCGCTCCCAAAATCGCAGATAATGTTTTATTATGCCCGCTGCAGAAAAATGAACGGTAACCGGAGCGTTTCAATAAACGGGCTAAAGTTAAAAGTTCCGGAGCAAGATCTGTATCCCAGGTATAAACTTTATGGGTTGACGGATAAGTCGAAGTCGCAATACTAACCATTGCTGGCACAGTCCAGGAGGCTTGCGCGATCGCCTGAGTAAAGATAACTCC
>Ga0116171_10003181_pt1 | contig 15245 bp, 9 predicted proteins | sample AD_JPNHW2_MetaG_FD_89798 | JGI IMG/M metagenome (GOLD analysis project Ga0116171, IMG submission 89798) | Active sludge microbial communities of municipal wastewater-treating anaerobic digesters from Japan - AD_JPNHW2_MetaG | ecosystem: Engineered > Bioreactor > Anaerobic > Digestate | place...
CCGCGAAACAACCCTGGCCGGGGTTCTGGCTGAAACCGGAGCCACCGAGATCCATCCGTACAACAACGAACACATCATCGCCGGGCAGGCCACCGCTGCGCTCGAACTGATCGAAGAGGTCCTAAGGCTCGACCTGGTCATGGCCCCTGTGGGAGGCGGCGGCTTGTTAAGCGGAACAGCACTGGCCGTGCACTTTTTCTCTCCCGGCACCCAGGTAATTGCGGCCGAACCGGAACAGGCCAACGATGCCTATTTGTCGTTCCGCAGCCGGGAATTTGTGCCCTCGGTGCATCCCGATACCCTGGCCGACGGATTGCGAACCTCCCTTGGCAGCCTCACGTTTCCGCTGATATTGAATTATGTCGATGACATCGTTACCGTTTCCGAACAAAGTATTGTCGATGCCATGCGCTACCTCTGGGAACGGCTGAAAATCCTGGCAGAACCTTCCTCGGCTGTCCCGCTGGCAGCTATAATGGAGGGTAAAGTGGACGTGAAAGGAAAGCGCATCGGCATCATCATCTCCGGCGGGAATGTCGACCTCGATCATTTACCCTGGTAAAGTCATGACGAAGGGCACGTTGTATCTCATCCCCACACCTCTTGCCGAAGGTCCTCCCGAAGCGGTACTGCCTGCAGGAACCCTGGAGGTGATCCGCCGGCTCGACCGGTTCATTGTGGAGGAGGTCCGGACCGCACGCCGCTTTCTCATCCGTGCAGGAGTCCCGGCTCCCATCGACCGGATCACGTTTCTGGAGTTCAACGAGCATTCGGGCCCCGGGGAGGCGGAAAAGTGCCTGGAAGGGCTTGAAACAGGGATCGATACCGGTCTTCTTTCGGAAGCCGGCATGCCCTGTGTGGCCGACCCCGGTGCCCAGGTTGTCCGAATGGCCCGTGAACAGGGAATCCGGGTGGTTCCCCTCACCGGTCCCTCCTCCCTCCTGCTGGCCCTGGCGGCCTCCGGCTTCAACGGACAAAGCTTTTGCTTCCGGGGATATCTGCCGGCCGACAAGGGTTTATTGGTCCGCCGTATCCGCGAATTGGAACGGGCCATCGCGGAAAACGACCAAACCCAGATCATCATCGAGACCCCCTACCGCAATCTCGCCCTTTTTGATGCGCTGGTGAAAAACTGCCGGCCGGGTACCCTGCTGTGCATCGCTTCCGGCATCACGGGTAATAAAGAGTCGATCCGGACGTTATCTATCGGAGAATGGAAAAACAACCGGCCGGAGATCCATAAAGTGCCGGCGATATTCCTCCTGTACCACTGATCCCTTATTAAAAAACCGTGGAAAACATACTCACCATCCATGGACTTTCCAAACGCTACGGTAAAATCCGGGCCGTCAGCGGCTTATCACTGGAGGTCGGCCGCGGACAGGTATTCGGTATCCTGGGGCCGAACGGAAGCGGAAAGACCACGACACTCAGCACCATCCTCGAACTGATCCGCGCCGACAGCGGCACATTCGAATGGTTTGGCAAGCCGCCCTCCAAAACCTCCAGGAAACGGATCGGCAGCGTGATCGAAAGTCCGAACTTCTTTCCCTACCTGACAGCGGCCAACAACCTGCGGATCGTTTGCGACATCAAGGAGATCGGGTACGGTGACATCGACCGGGTGCTCACCCTTACCGGGCTTTATGAACGGCGCAACTCCCGGTTCAGAACCTTCTCATTCGGGATGAAACAACGACTTGCAGTGGCCTCCGCCCTGCTGGGGAACCCTGAAGTGATGATCCTCGATGAACCTACCAACGGTCTTGACCCACAGGGAATTGCCCATATCCGGGCGCTGATCCAGCAAGTAGCAGCCCAGGGTACAACCATCATCATGGCTTCCCACCTGCTGGATGAGGTTCAGAAGCTCTGCACGCACGTCGCCGTGCTGAGTAAGGGTAAAAAACTGTTCGACGGGAAAGTGAGCGAGGTCCTGTCTGTCTCCGACTCCTATGAACTTTCAGCCCGCTCTCTTGACGCCCTCGACCGAATAGTACGGACTCATCCTGAATTTCAGTCGGTTACCCCTACTGATGGATACCTTCAGGTTTGGTTTCACCGTGAAGTAGATCCCGGTGAACTGAATCGTTTTTTTTACGAACAGGGCCTCGTGCTGACCCACCTCAGTGTGCGGAAGCGAACCCTGGAACAGCATTTTCTTGCACTGATAGACCACGAAGCATGAAACGGCTCCTTCAAATCGAATTCAGAAAAATATTGACATACAGGATTTTCTGGATCCTTACCGGACTCTATTTCCTGTTCCTGGTTCTGGGGCTGTTGATGGCGGAATTCATGATCAACAACATGGTCAACGACATCAACCGCCGCCTGCCCATCCCGATCCCTCATGTAGCCATCTACTTTTTCCCGTGGGTATGGCAGAACATCACGTTTTTCGCCACGATCCGGTATGTTCTTATATTCCCGGCCATTGTGATCATCATTCTGATCACCAATGAATTCACTTATAAAACAATCCGCCAGAATGTGATCAATGGCCTGAGCAAAGGGGAGATCCTGGTATCGAAGCTGATGATCATCTTCCTCTTTTCCTTCGTGATGACGGTGTTGCTGGCGATCGGCACGCTGATCATCGGCATTGCGAATACGTCCGAAATCACCGCCGGGTTGATCTTCGACAAATCGATCTTTATCCTGGGCTTTTTCATGACGATGCTCACCTTCCAGGTGTTCGCCCTTTTCTGTGGGTTCCTGCTGAGAAATACGGGGCTGTCCATCGCCATCTTCACCCTTTATTCGCTGATCATTGAACCGATCGTTTATTATTTCCTGAAGAGTCCGCTGGTCTTTGAGAACAACATCTCAAAATACCTGCCAGTGAACACCGTGATCAGCATCACCGAATACCCGGCCATCCCCGTGTTGAAACAGGTGATGGGGTTGCATTTGCAAGATTCCTTAACCCTCTCCGGGTGCCTGATCCCGGCCGGTTACGCGATTCTGATGCTGGGAATTGTTTACTGGGTAATGGTCAAGCGAGATCTGTAATTCCCAATCGGTTACAAACCTTCCCTCTTTCTTATCACCCACTCGGCAGCGAGCAGGAGAATGATGACTGCAAACAGCCAGGGATTTCCAACCAGGTCCGACATTTTATCTTGCCGGATGGAGACCGAACGAAGGTCTTCCCGTGCCAGGATCTTGTCGGCTAGCGTGGTCATACTGTCGCGGGGCACCATTTTCCCGTCATGGGAGGCTGCGATCCGGTACAGCAGGTTGTGATCGGCCACCAGGTTGGAACTTTCCAGGTTCACCTGTTCGACGAAGAATCTCCCCGACTGGCTGTAAACCTGGTTGCCCACCTTTACGACAGCCTGGTAAGAGTACTCGCCTACCGGGAACAGACCCGCGTTCAGGTAGTAAGAACGGGTGGTCCGGCTGAACACAAACGGGTAATTCTTCCCCTGCTGGTCGGTGATGGTCAGGTTGATATCGGGCTCATTGATCAGCTCATAGGAAGGATTGAATAATTCAGCCTCCATCTCCACCGGCTCGCTTTCGGCAATGCGGTTTCCGACCCGGATGCGGAAAAAGCTTTTATCCTCCCGGGTGGCCAGATACCGGGCCATCCGGTCGATGAGCAGGTCGAACGCCTCATGGGTATTCTGCTTGATATAACAGGAGATCCTCCAGCGCCAGATATTCTCCCCGGTAATGAATCCGACTTTCTTTTCCCCCACCCGGGTGAAAAGGATCATCGGGGTATGCGTGGCGATGTTGCCGAATTTCTGTGCACAAAGGGTCTGCGAAAGCGGGCTGTACTGGTAGGTGCCGAACGGGCATTGCAGCGGGGGGAAGTCGTTGAACAGCGTCACCTCATTCTTGTTGAGGGTAAACAGGGGGAAATCATCACTGAATACCGGCTGGGATTCGGCAAAGCTGTTTTTCGCCGAATTAATGACAAGTCCCTGGTTGAGGCGGTTCAGGGCATTCAGGTCGGTTTGCGGGCCAATGATGAAAAGCAGGGGAATGCGGGATCGGAGAAGCGGGTCGAGACTGGCCAGGCTGGTTACCGACGGAAGTTGGTTCAGCACCACCAGGTCATACTTTTCAAAGGAATTCGGAAGGGCATCCACCCGGATCAGCTCGGCCTCCATGTGGGAGGATCCTTCGATGGCCTGCCGGATGGCGGTGATGTCAGGATGGGGTGCATCGCAAATGATCGCAATCTTCTGCCGCTGGTCAAGCACCTCGACCACAAACGACGCGGTATTATTGATGACGCTGCGCTCCCCTTCAACCTCCCCGAGGGTAACGGTGTACCGGACGATGCCGGTTTCCTTGGCTTCAAGCAGGAATCCGGCCTTCTGCATCACCCGGTCGCCATTGGCTCTGATCTCTTTCGAGTCAATAGCCTTTCCTCCCTGGGAGAGCGAGAGTTTCCGGGTGGTTCCCTGGCATTTATCCAGTTCGACCAGCACCTCCACAGGGAATTTGTCTCCTTTGTAAACCGTACGGTTGACCAGTACTTTACGGATAATCGCATCTTTCCGGATAGCGGTATCACCGACGGCCACTGTATAGATTGGGTAGGAAATACCCCGGGCGGCATAGTAGGGATCGACACCCTGGTTATAGATTCCATCTCCGGCCAGTACCAGAGCGGCGGCATTCCGGTTGGCGTAGCGCGACGACACCTCATGGAAGAAAGAGGACATGTCCGTTTTCAATCCCCGGAACGATCCGTCAAAACCGTTTTCCAGTGTATTTCCGAACGAGTAGATCCTGACATCGCACTTTTTCTCCAGCTTTTCCGACAACGCTTTTACGGCGGCCGGAAGGTTCCGGCGAAGGTCGGCCGAATCAGCGCCCATAACCATGCTCTTCGAATTATCGACTCCGATGATGACGATGGGTTTCTCGACGATCTTCCGGGATTCGCGGATCAACGGGTTCAGGAGCAGAAAAGAGATGACCGTTACTGAAAGGAAACGGAACGCAAACATCACCCGGTGGGTATTCTGTTTCAATCCCAGTTTTACATCGTGGTAGTAAAGGGCAACAGCATAAAGAGCGCCGAACAACGGGCAGAGCAGGGCCAGGCCAATCGGATATTCCGTGAGTATTCCCAAGGGTGAAAATATTTGTCGGTTGTTGCGATCAGGTGTGCATTCCGCCGCAAACCGTTATCGCCTGTCCGGTTACATAGGAACTGAGGTCGCTGGCCAGGAACAGGGCCAGGTTGGCTACGTCGTCGGGCGTTCCCGGGCGTTTCAGCGGGATATCCTGTATCCAGTTTTCCCTGACATCCTGGGGCAGGCGGGCCGTCATCTCCGTTTCGATGAATCCGGGAGCAATGGCGTTGCACCGGATGTTTCGCGAACCCAGCTCCTGGGCGATCGATTTGGTAAAGCCGATGATCCCGGCTTTTGAGGCGGAGTAGTTGGACTGGCCGCCGTTACCTTCCACCCCGACCACCGAACTCATATTGACGATAGATCCCGAACGCTGTTTGATCATGATGCGCTGGATCGCCTTGGTCAGGTTGAATACGGATTTCAGGTTCACATTGATCACCCGGTCCCAGTCCTGTTCCGACATCCTCATCAGCAGGTTATCGCGGGTGATCCCGGCATTGTTGACCAGTACATCGATCGTAGAAAAATCGGCTGCTACCTGGGCAATGAGTTTCTCACTGTCTTCAAACGAGCTGGCATCGGATGCATATCCTTTTCCCATCACGCCGAACGCGGCTATCTCCTGCTCCAGCTGTTTTGACTCATCATTGTACTGGATATCCGAAAACGCTACGTTGGCGCCATGTTCCGCAAATTTCAGGGCGATCGACCTTCCGATCCCTCGATTGGCCCCCGTAATGAGGGCGGTTTTTCCTTCCAAAAGCTTCATATTCTATTTACGTGTTGATTTTCAAATGAATAAATGGATTTATCAAAACCATCGCACCAGGCCAAAATCCTGCCGGTGCGGGAGGAGCGGATTTTTCGGGAACATCCTGAAGGCAAAGTCATACACCCCGGCATGTTCGATCTGAATATCGCAACTGAAGGTGACCAGGTTCTTTTCCGTCCGGGTCATCACCATCTCCTCTTTGTACATAAGTTCCTTGACTTCGTCATTTACCTTTCTTCCGAAAAGAACCTCCACCCCGATATCGGTTCCCGAAAGTTCGTTGAGGTCGAGTACAATCTCCGCCCGGAAAGGTTCACCCAGGGAAAGCGGCCTGACCGTCGAGTCCGGGGTATCCATCGAAACAACTTCTATGCTTTCCCATCCCCGGATGACTTTACGTTTCCAGCTCGCTATGTGCCTGGCCATTTCGAAATTCTTGGCCGTCATCAGCTTGGTCCGCTGCGACAGCGGTTTGTAGTATTGCCTGATATAATCATCGAGCTGCCTCTTCATGGTGAAATGGGGCGCAATATCCGAGATGGTGTGCTTGATGTAGGATATCCATTTGACCGGGACCTGGTGCGAATCAAGGTCAAAATACCGCGGGATGATCTCCTCTTCGAGAATGGTATAGATCATTTCTGCATCGAGTTCATCCTGGAACTGAGAATTATCATAGGTCGGCTGCTCCTCCAATGCCCACCCGGCGTTCGGCCGGTATCCTTCAGCCCACCATCCGTCGAGCACACTGAAGTTGACCACCCCGTTCATGACGGCTTTCTCCCCGCTGGTTCCGGAGGCTTCGAGCGGCCGGGTTGGCGTGTTGAGCCAGATATCCACCCCGCGGATGAGGTATTTGGCCAGCTCCATGTCGTAATTCTCGAAGAAGAACACCTTCCCCAGGAATTCGGGCATGTGCGATATTTCGTAGATCTTCCGGATCAGCTCCTGCCCTCCCTTGTCATTTGGGTGTGCTTTCCCGGCGAAAAGAAACTGTACCGGTCTCTCCTTATTGTTGACAATGCGGGCAAGGCGGTCAAGGTTGGAGAAGAGCAGGTGCGCCCGTTTATAGGTAGCGAAACGACGGGCGAATCCAATCGTAAGCGCCTTTGGATTAGATGCTTCCCGGATCTTGAAAAGAAGTTTCGGGTTTTCGTGACGGTGCGTCATGTCCGAACGGAGGTGCTGCAGGAGGTAATCGGTCATTTGTGCCTTCTGCTTCATCCGGAGGTTCCAGATCGTCTCATCGGCGACCTTGTGAATGGCTTTCCAGTTGCGCGGATCCGATTGATCTTTGACAAAACCTTCTCCGAATTCCTTGCGGTAAAGCTGCTGCCACGATTTGGCCGTCCAGGTGGGCAGGTGCACGCCGTTGGTGACATACCCAATGTGCAGTTCGTCAGGGTAATACCCCGCGTAAAGCTTGGCGAACATCTCTCTCGTGACCCGCCCGTGGATCCGGCTGACGCCGTTGATATCCTGGGAAAGTTTGGCGGCCAGGACACTCATGGAGAACTTCTCGGTGACATCGAAGTCGACCATCCTGCCGAGATTCATGAACTGCTCCCATTTCAGCCCGAGTTGCTCGGGGTAATGCGAAAGATATCGCCTCAGGAGGTCCTCGGTAAAGGTATCATGGCCGGCCGGAACGGGCGTGTGGGTGGTAAACAGGGTGGATGATCTGACCACCTCGATGGCCTGGGCAAGCGTAAGCTTCTCCCTTTGAATCAGGTTTTTCAGGCGTTCCAGCCCGATAAAGGCAGAATGACCCTCGTTGCTGTGGTATAACTCCGGATTGATCCCGAGCAACTCCAGCATCCGGATCCCCCCGATGCCCAGCAGCATCTCCTGGCGCAACCGGTTTTCCAGGTCACCCCCGTAAAGCTGGTGGGTGATGCTGCGGTCGGCTTCGTCGTTCTCCTCAATATCCGTATCCATCAGGTAGAGAGGAATCCTGCCGACATCGCAACACCAGATCTTGGCATAAACGGTGCGACCGGGCAGGGCAAAGGTGACCTTCAGCCAGTTGCCTTTCCCGTCGCGAACCGGAACCAGCGGAAGATGGGTGAATTTCTGGGGCGTATAACTGGCAATCTGGTCGCCGTAAACCGAGAGGCTCTGGGTAAAGTACCCGTACCGGTATAAAAGGCCGACACCCACGATGTTACAGTTCGAATCGCTGGCCTCCTTGAGGTAATCACCGGCCAGCATCCCAAGCCCGCCCGAAAATATCTTGAGGGTGTCATGCAGGCCATATTCCATGCTGAAGTAGGCCACCTGCTCCTTCGGCTTGTGCGAGGCCTTGGCCATATAGGCATCGAAGGCGGCGGTTACTTTTGCGAGCTTCGTGACAAACTTTTCGTTTGCGCTCAGGTCCTGCAACTCGTTGAACGACAGCGACTCAATAAGGGCTATCGGATTAAATTTCAGCTCATACCAGCGCTGCTTGCTGATCATCTCAAAGAGCTCAGACCCTTCGAAATTCCAGGACCACCAGAGATTTTTTGCCAGTCGTTCAAGCCCTTCGAGGTTCTCAGGCAAATGCGGTTGTACAAGTACCTTTCTCCAGTCGGGCCGTTCGATGGCGCAACGGGGCACGGGTGCCGACAGCAAGGGTTGCTTACCGGCATACAACTCGGCCCGTGAAGCGGTGATCTCAAGCGTTTCGGAGTATGCTTCGCGGAAGTTGATGATCAGGTTCTTCCAGAGGGCTGTGCGCGAGATCTCGTAGGCCTTGATTCGCGACCGGATGATCTCTTGCTCCGATTTGCTGCTGCAACTCAGGATGTGCCTGACGATATCATCAATCACCTGATCATCGTTGTCGTCATTCCTGTCAATCACGGCGGTACAATCCTTCAGTGATGGGTACAGACTCCTGATCCAGTGACCGAATCCGGAAACCGAGGTCGTGATGGTAGGAATATGGAACGACAGGCTTTCCAGGGCAGAGTACCCCCAGGGTTCATAGTACGATGGGAAAACAGTCCCGTCGAACCCGATCAGCAGGTCGTAGTAATTCAGGTTGAATATCCCGTCGGACCCATTGAGATAGGTAGGTGCATACACAACCTTGACGCGGTCTTCAGGGCGATTTTTCAGTCCCACCGATTTGATACGCTGGAGAATGGCATCATTTTCCGGTTCATCCAGAGTGTGCGTGCAATACTCGTCCGGGCGCGGCTGTCCGTAATTTCCCGAATTCAGCCGTTCGGCCAGGTCTTTCTTCGGGATGGTCTGGACGGCGGGCACCGCAACCACGGCCACGATGTCCTGGGTAAGCTTTGATTGTGCGTTGAGCCTGGCTAACGCGTCGATGAACAGGAGATGGCCCTTGTTACGCAACTCGCTTCTTCCGCTGCTCAGAAGAAAGATCGTATCTTTCTTGAAAGTGGTCCCGGTGAGGGCGCCTGCCACCTCGATGAGCTTTTTCCTGGCATCGGAACGTTTCTGGTTGAATACCTCCTTCGAAGGGACCCAGGAATCATCGAAGCCATTGGGGGTGAGCCGGTCCGCCTCTTTTTCAAGAAACTGCCGGCATTCGTTGTTGACGACCTGCGACTGGGTGGTAAAATAATCGGCTTCATGTGCGGTAAGCCGTTCCAGCGAATATTTGGCCGCAACCCCGAACTGCCGGGCAATGGCTTCCGCCCCGTAGTTCTCGAGGTTCTTGTACAACGGCAGTCCATTGGCAGCGATGGTCCGGCCAACAACCGTAGCATGAGCGGTGAAAACGGTTCCCACCTGGGGCAGGTACTCTTTCAAATAGAGGATCCCTGTCCCGGTAACCCAATCGTGGAATTGGGCTACAATCTTATCGTGATAGGAGATATTGAAATTGTAAAAACTCTCAATGACCTTGCCTGCTGCGTATCCGAAAAGTGCGGGTTCCACATAATCCCAGTCGCCCGACAGGCTGTCCAGTTTGTAATGTTCCCAGAAATGGGCGAAAATTTTATCTTTCTCCGGAAAATAAGGAGTGAAGTCGATCAGGATGACCGCCGGCTTACCCGGGATGTTCCATCGCCCGACTTTGATCCGCAGTCCTTCGGCCGTAGCGGCCTCCCGCCAGGATTTAAAAAGGAATTTATCTTCGATGAACTCAGGGTTCTGGTGGGTCTCCTTCCAAACGTCGGGTCCGATGAGAATGTAATTGTCCTTGAGTTCCTCTGCCAGCAGGTTTGCCTTGGTGGCAATGGCCGTGTAAATTCCTCCGATTTTATTACATACCTCCCAACTGGTCTCCAGCAGGTAGTCGGGGACCAGCAGGGGTTTATCTTTCAATGCCATAGATTATTTACCTTTTTTGACTGATTTCTTTGCTGCCGCAACTTTTTTACCGGTACCGGCTTTAGCGGCTGTTTGTTTTACTGCAGTGGCCTTCTTTCCGGTGCTTGAACTGGCGGCTGTTTTTTTTGCCGTTACCTTCTTACCGGCGTCTGCCTGGACAGGCGTCTTTTTTGCCGGTACCTTTTTTGCCGGAGCCTTTTTTACGGTGGCTTTTTTCACCGCCTTGCCGGATGTTTTCCGGGTTTTTGGTCCGGTTGGAGCAGCCACCACATTGACGGGAGTGGCTTTCTTCACCGGAGCCGGTTCAGCGGGTTCATCCGCATGGGCAATGGATTCATCCACCCGGATCATGAAATCCGACAACACATTCATGTAATTGATGAAAGCCTCGTAAGGGGTGCCGTAAGGATTAAAATAACGGTGAACTTCCCCTGCCGAGAACCATTTGGTGCACATATAATAGAAGTGGCTGCTGGTTTGCAGGTACAGCCAGTCCTTGAGAATTTCAGGGTCTTTGCAGGCCTGAACTTTAGAAGCATACGAATACAGTTTTCCGAACGCTTCGTCCTGAAGCTCGTTTCCAAGCCAGGCGGTAAGGTCGCGTTCTTCGTCGGCCCAGGAAATGGGATAGGGCACTGAAATCGCCGATATCGGCTGCAGGTTGTGATAGATCTGTTCGGGGGTGTTGAAGGAGAAATTGGTACCCGAAAAGACCGCTGCGGGAAGATGGCGGAAGAAGTCGAATATCCCGGTTTCCTTCCACTGGTGTTCGCCGATCGTTTCATAATCGAGGAAAAGATTGACCACCTCCTCTTTCGGGTCGATCTTGTTGAGCCAGGAAACAAATTTGTCGGTGGTCAGGGGCCATTCTGACCAGTCCTGGTTCGAGAACCGGAAACTGAGATCGTCGCTGAGACGGAAATTCCGGAGCAACACCTTGAGTTTCGGGTTGATGTTGTTGCAATACATGTAATTCGGACTCTTCCAGCCCAGCACATGTTTGGCGCCTTCCGTTAGCATGGTGTGATAACCCATTTCGGCAACGGTTTCGCCGATGGTATCCGAATAGATCAATTCAGTATTCCGGAAGGTCGACGGGCGCTTGCCGAAGAGATCTTCCACGCGGGAGGCATGCAGTTCCACCTGCCGGATAAACTCCTCGCGGTTGCTGAGGGAAGAGAGCGAATGAGCATAAGTCTCCGCCAGGAACTCCACCTGCCCCGTGTCGGCCAGTTGACGGAAACTCCTGATCACTTCAGGGGCGTGAGCTTCGAGCTGGTCCAACGCAGTTCCCGAAATGGAAAAAGCGACATTGAACGCCGAGCCGTATTCTTTGATCAGTTCCAGTATCAGGTTGTTGGCAGGCAGGTAGGATTTCTCAGCGATTCTCTTGATAAGATGCCTGTTCTGATAATCGTCATAGTAGTAATGATCCTGCCCGATGTTGAAAAACCGGTAGGTCCGCAGGCGATACGGCTGGTGGACCTGGAAATATAAGCAGATGGACCTCATATGATCAACGGATTACAGCTTGTTTATACACATCTAAAATATTTACGGCGGCATTTTCCCAGATAAGGTTATCGACCTCCTCTTTCCCGTAACGGATGAACATCTTGCTCAGTCCCTCATAATGGAGGATGCCCCAGATGGCATCGGCGAGCGCATCGACATCCCAGAAGTCGACCTTCAGGGCGTGTTTCAGCACTTCCGCCACCCCCGATTGCTTGGAGATAACCACCGGGACGTTGGAGCGCATGGCTTCGAGCGGGGAGATGCCGAAGGGTTCGGAAACCGAAGGCATCACGTAAACATCGCTCATCGCAAACATCGTGTCCACCTCGGGGCCTGCCAGGAAGCCGGTAAAATGGAATTTCGTGGCGATCTTCAGCTGGGCCACGCGGCGGACCATCCGGTTGAGAAGGTCGCCCGACCCGGCCATGACGAACCTCACATTCGGGTCGCGTTGCAGGACTTTGTAGGCCGCTTCCACGAAATAATCGGGACCCTTCTGGTAGGTGATCCGGCCCAGGAAGGTGACGATTTTTTCCTTGACATTTTTACTGACTTCACCCAGGTCGGCACGTTCGACCGGCTCGACGGCATTGTGCACCGTGATCACCTTTTCGGGTGCGATGCCGTAACGGTCGATCACGATCTGGCGGGTCAGGTTGCTGACGGTGATCACCAGATCGGCCTCGGTCATGCCCTGCCGCTCGATATCATATACCGGCTGGTTCACATGCTCGCCCGAACGGTCGAATTCTGTCGCATGAACATGGACCACCAGGGGTTTTCCTGAGATCTTTTTGGCCGCAATCCCGGCCGGGTAGGTCAGCCAGTCATGCGCATGAATGACCTCGAAAGAATGGTTGCCCGCAATCGAAGAGGCCACCAGGGCGTACCGCGAAACTTCCTGCATGAGGTTTACCCCGTACTTTCCCGAAAAGGTGAACCGTTTCGAGAATACCGACTGTTTTCCCTTCTTCTCCTTCACTTCCTCCGTAGTCATGATCCGTTCAAACTCTTCGGGGTCGAGGTATGGGACCAGGTTTGAATCGATCTCCATGAACTGGATCCGTTCCAGGTACTTCTCCCGGTCAACGTTCCTGAAGTCGATCGTAACATCGCTGGCGTTCACCAGCCGGAAACCCTCCTGGCTTTCGTCCCCGTAAGCTTTGGGCACTACGAAGATGACGTCGACACCAGCCTTCACGAGCCCTTTGGTGAGCCCGAAACAGGCCGTGCCCAGCCCTCCGGTGATATGGGGCGGGAACTCCCACCCAAACATTAGTACACGCATTCGATTTACGATTTACGATTTACGATTTCCGATTTCCGATTTACGATTTTTATCACACCCACTCCTACACCCTTCCCCACCACTCACAACTAACTATATTTCTTTATAAGATAACTGATCCTCAGCAGTTCAGCCACCGATGAAGCCTGCGAAATAGCGCCCTTGCCGGCATGCGGCGGGTCGCCGTCGTACAACTCCGAGATGGTGCCGATCCCATGCTCGGTCATCACCGGTTCGAAGCCCGAATAGATCGATTTTATCAGCGAAAGTCCGCTCTTTCCGTGGATCCGGAGGTACCCTTCCACAAAATGACCCAGCAGCCACGGCGAAACAGAGCCCTGGTGGTACGCGGCTTCCCGTTCATTCTGGTTCCCGGCATAGAGACCCTTGAATACGGGACTCTTGGGAGTCAAGGTCCGAACTCCGCGGGGGGTCAGCAACTCCTGCTTGACCCGGCTCAGGACCTCTTTCCGGATCTCTTCCGGCACAGGGCTGTAGGGCAGTGAGGTGGCGATGACCATGTTGGGTCTGACAGTCCAGTCTTTATAGGCGCCATCCACATAATCGGCGAGGTAGCGTTTTTCAGGGTTCCAGAAGGTCTCCAGGAAACTCCCGGGTATCCTTTCAGCCAGTCCGCCCCACTCCTTCTGAAAGTCCTTGTCGCCGCCCGCAGCCGCTGCCTCCAGGCTGAAGCATATCGCATTGTACCAAAGAGCGTTGACTTCAACGGCCTTGCCCATGCGGGGCGTTACCGGTTTGCCGTTGGATATAGCGTTCATCCAGGTCAGCGCCAGCCCGTGAACACCGGCTGTGATCAACCCGCTTTCGTCCATCCGGATATTGAAATCTGTCCCGTCGCGATAGGCCTCAAGGATCAGCTTCATCTTTTTGCCATAATTCTTCCAGATCGTCTTCAGGGACCCGGTAAAGGCGGCATACTGCTGGAGCGTCCAGAAAAACCACAGGGAGGTATCGACCGAACTGTAAATAGCGGTACTACCGCTTCCCGTAACCGGGAAAAAGGGTCCCTTCATCTCAGCAACCATCGTGTCGATCACCGCTTTACAGGTGGGATAATCGCCGGTGACCAGGGTGAGCCCGGGCAGCGAAACGAACGTGCTCCGGCCCATGCGGCCGAACCAGGGAAAACCACCAACCACCTCGATGCCCCGGTCTTTCCGGATGATAAACTGCTGCGCGGCATTGATCAGGCAGTTCTCGAAATTGTTGCGGGGAATTCTCTTCTCCAGTTCGGCGTTGAATGCCCGCTTCATCTGGGCCGGGGCGATCTGTTTGATCCCCGCCGAAAAATAGACGCTTTCTCCCTTCTGAATTTCCAGCTCAAAGAATCCCGGAATATAAAGATCCTCCTGGTACTCGTACCCCCTCTCCATCTCCTCCTGGTACTCGATCTTGTAATACCAATCGGGAACATGCGTATATTCATGATCCTTCGACAACTGCATGAACAGGTCGGTATAGCCCTGGTACATTCGCACCCGGATGCCGCCGGGAACCTCTTCGTATTTTTTATCGGCAAAGATGTTCTCGTGGCTGAGTGCATGGATATTGCGGAACGCCAGGAATGGTTTGAGACGCAGCCGCGTGGGTGAGTGCGCATCTTCCAGGGTGTACTTGATGATCATCCGGTCTTCGCGGGTGGTAAAGACCATCTCCTTGGTCAGGATGACTCCACCCACACGATAGGTCATCTTAGGATAGGGCTCGGTAACGAAATCACGCAGGTATTTGTGCCCTTTGGGATTGTAAATTCCTCCCGGATACTTGTGAAGCCCGAGATTGAACTCTGCCTCCATCTGGATGATCGTTTCATCGAGCGCCGAGAGCAAAACATGATTCTCGTTGTCGATCCCGGGCTGCGGCGTAACGAGTAGCCCATGATACTTCCTCGTGTTGCAGTTCGCTATGGTCGAATTTGCATAAGATCCGGCCCGGTTCGAACGCAGCAATTCCCGGTTGAGGGAATACTCCAGGTTGACCAGCTGGCTCTTGTCAAAATTGATATAACTCATTGTATCTGAATTTCCTGTTGGTACATCCGTGACAGGTCTGAAAATCGATCTGCAAAGGTACAATTTTCCGCGCTTTTATCGGTTATCTGTTAGAAACTTCGAAATCCGTACTTTTGTTGCCCTTACGTAATCCCGACATGTCCAAACCCCGTTCCATTCTTTTTTGGCTGATCGCCGTTCTGCTTCCGGCCGCCTTCCTCACTTCATGCCGCATGCACGACAAGATCGACAGCACCCCCGGA
>Ga0116171_10003182_pt1 | contig 15244 bp, 10 predicted proteins | sample AD_JPNHW2_MetaG_FD_89798 | JGI IMG/M metagenome (GOLD analysis project Ga0116171, IMG submission 89798) | Active sludge microbial communities of municipal wastewater-treating anaerobic digesters from Japan - AD_JPNHW2_MetaG | ecosystem: Engineered > Bioreactor > Anaerobic > Digestate | place...
CCGAAATGAACGTTTCCCAGATCATGGAAAAATGGCCGGAGCTTGTGAATGCCCAAGATCCTCATGTGGTCATGTTTCATGATTTTGTTAAGGGCGCCAGACGCGGGGTTTATAAACGAACCCGCCGTGGCGGCGGCACCGCCGAAGATTAATTTTCGCAATTGCAGAACGGCCGTCGGGAAGTATCGCCCGGCGGCCGTTCCCATGTTTGCTGAAGTGGTGATAAAATAGGGTTATTCTTGAGCGTTGGGCATAATTATGATTTCATTGTTGAAAAAACTGGTTGCGATTTTTCTGCCGTTCAGATGCCATGTATGTAGCCATGACACCGATTTTTCTGTGGTTTTGTGCGCCAACTGCCGAAATCGCCTGCGACAGATTCTTGCCAAACCCTTTCCGGTGCTCGATACATGCTGTGAATTCCCGGTTTACACACTCAGCAGCTATGACAGTTTTGTTTCTGACGTCATTCGCATCATTAAATACCACCCATCATACAGGCTTCTTAAGATTCTGGCCGATGAATGCGAGCAGACCGAAGCCTTACGCGCTCTGATCCGGCCTGATGATGTGCTGATTCCGGTGCCGATGCACCCTGCTCGTCTCGCTGAGCGAGGCTTCAACCAGGCTGATTATCTGGCCGGAAGATTTGCCGCCCGCTGTGGTTGCCATTACAGCCCCGCACTGGTCAGGGTCAGGGCAACACGCCCGCAGGCAGACTGCAATGAGTGTGAACGTTTGACCAACCTTGAACAGGCTTTTGCACTGGATTCTGGTCTGGCTCGCAGCGCTTTTCCGGGGCGTCGGCTGCTGCTAATCGATGATGTAGCTACCACCGGAACTACCCTGCAACGATGTGGTGAGGTTCTTAAACCTCTTGCTCCCGGTGAGATCTGCGCTCTGACTGTTTCCCATTCTTTCAGAAGAACGGCAAAGCCCGCGAAAAAAGCTTCCTGATTGGGTTTGACTTTGCTGCATCAGCAGGTTACAATAATGCATAATTTAGCTAAATGAACCTGCCTGTTCGTCCGATATTCAACCTTGGAGGCGTCCTCCGCTAACAAGACACACACCAGGGGGAAGACGTTCAGGGAGTCAGGAGGAACCATGAAGGTTTCCAATGTTAATGTAACCAGAATCTATCAGGACCAGGTAAAGAAGGCTCAGACCGCGAAGCCAGACGGCGAATTCAACAAAATGATGCAGAATTCGACCGGTAAGGTTGATACGGCAACCCGCACCTTCCACCCGCCGAGTGGCGTAAATTTGAACAACCCGGTTATTACCGGGGCGCCAGTTGCCCAGGCTGACCCGGTCGAAACCATCAAGTTTGCTGCCGAAGTATTTGCCAGCGTTCCTGATGTCAGATCCGAACGGGTTGATCGCATCAAGGCCCTGATCGATGCCGGGCAATACAATGTGCCTGCCGATAAGGTTGCCGAGAAGCTCTACTCGCACCCGCACATGCAGCGCGTCTGGGAAGACTAACCAGATTTGAAACCCAAGATCGAAGAACTCAAGCAGATACTCGGTGAAGAGTTAAGTATTTATCAGACTCTACTGCAGCATGCCGGCTCAAAACGCAAGCTGCTGCTTGAAAAATTTTCCACCGAGCTGCAGACGATTGTTAACCAGGAGGAAATACTGGTACAAAGGCTGATTGACCTTGAACCCCGCCGCCGCGAATGTGTTGCCCAGATTTCAGGCAGCCCCGATGCCAATCTTGACACTGCTGTCGAAAAGATAGCTGAAGCCGATGGCAAATCGGATATCTGGATGGTTGGCAGCCAGTTGCGCGATGTGGTTAAAGAAATAAAGGCCGTTAATGAAGAAAACCAGCGTCTTATTGAACAGGCTCTCGAACTGACTCAATACTCCGTTAAATTGATTACCAGGGTACCTGCCGATGTAACTTATGGCCCGGCGGGCAAAAAGCCAGGGCAGCGGGTGGGCCCCTCATTGATAGATCGCAAGATCTGAACCTTAACAGCTAAAAAATTTCCCCAGGCCTGATGCGGATTCGCATCGGCCTGAGGGAAGTTTTTTTATTTGTACTAATGTCAACTACTCAAATCGCCGATAGAGATAATAGGGAAAAATATATTTCCCGGGTGGCAATAAAGAAAACGCCATCAAATAAGGAGGCCGGCGATGTCGAGTACGTTTTTTGGTCTGAATATTGGCAAAAGCGGGATTTTCACTCAGCAAAAGGCTTTGGAAACCACTTCGCACAACATCGCCAATGCCAATACCGAAGGTTACTCAAGACAGAGAGCCGTGCTTTCGGCTAACAATCCTTATCTGCTCAAAGGCGTGGGCACATCCGTACAGGTTGCCCAGGTCGGCCAGGGCGTGCAAGTTAACCAGATTCAGCAGTTCCGCGATGAATTCATCGATGCCAGGATTACGAAGGAAACTTCGACTCTGGAATGGAAAACTTCGGCTGACAGCCTGCTGAAAGAGATTGAATCAATTATCAACGAGCCTGGTGATGCCACGATTCGCGACCAGCTCGACGCTTACTGGGCAGCCTGGCAGGATCTCGCCAATGATTCTTCCAACAGCTCTCTCAGACGGAATCTTGTTGAAGAAACCGAGAGCCTGGTCGGCATTTTTAAAGACATCGATGGCCAGCTCCGCCGCCTGCAGGGTTCACCCACCTGGTGCTCACAGGGCAGCATCGAAAACCAGATTCAGGATACCGTCAGCGAAGTTAACAGTCTGGCTGCGACGCTTGCCGGCCTGAACGAACAGATTGGCAGATCCGAAACTGCCGGTAATGTGGCAAACGATTTGAGAGACCAGCGCCAGAAAGCACTTGAAGACCTGGCCAAGCTGGTGAATGTGAACTCCTATTACAATGCCAAGGGTGAACTCACTGTTAACTGTGGCGCTCACGTTCTGGTGCAGAACAATGTTTCTAACAAGCTCTATATTAATGTTAAAGACGGCGATTCCTTCAGCACCGTCAGTGGTAGCCAGGGTTACCCTGAATTCTCTGATAATACTGATGTTGCCTCAGCCGTGCTGACCCACACCACCGACCAGCGCAACCTTACTCTGACGGTTTCACAGGTGGCACAGGCTCACGAGCAGTATTCATTTCTGACTTTTCACCATCTGACCGGCCCGCTGGCACAATTTGGTGCTACGAGCGGCAGCTTTAATGTCAATGGCCGTGAATTCTATCTTGACGCCGAGAACACCACCATGCGTGATCTCGCCGGCATGCTTGATTCTGCCAACCTCAATCTGAACGCCGAAATCAATGAATCGGGTCAGTTGATTCTCAAATCGACCCAGACCGGCAAAGATTATGAGATCAATACTGCAGACGGTACCAGCAACCTGTTTAAAGTTCTTAATCTGCAGACCAACAAGAATGCCCAGGATGCCAGATTCAGCTTTGGTGACCAGGAATTCGTGTCTTCGAAAAACGATGTGTCCGGCGCTCTTGATGGCGTGACCCTGCTGATCAGAAGCACCGGGGTTGCCAATCTTGATGTCAGACCGACTGTTACCAGCGGCAAACTCAAAGCCCTTCTGGAAGTGCGCGACGGCACTCTGCAGACTGCCATTGATGATATTAACAAACTCGCTTATACCGTTGCCGTCGAAACCAACCAGGTGCATCGCAACGGTTACGGTCTTGACGGCCAGACCGGCCGCAACTTTTTCAAACCTCTTGAATATATCGATAGCGATAATCCTTATCGCAATGCCATCGAAAATTTGGCTCTTGAAGATCATATCAAGAATAATCTCAACACGATCGCCGCCGCTGGTGGCACTATTGAAAACAGTTCTGACCGCCTGCGCACCTTCAACGGCACTGGCGATGGTTCAAACGCCATTCAGATCGCGCAGCTCAAACAGGCTAACTTTTTTAACGACGGAAAATCGTCGTTCAATGATTTTTATAATGAACTCGTAACTGAAGTGGCTGCCAAAAGTCAGAAATACGAGAGTGAAGTGACCTACAGCACCAGTCTTATGACCCAGCTTGATGCGAAACGTGCTGAACTCTCTGGCGTGTCTCTTGACGAAGAACTGGCGAACCTCATCAAGTTTCAGCATGCCTACAATGCTGCCGCCAAGGTCATTTCCACAATTGATGAAATGCTAGATACGGTTATCAACCGAATGATCTGAAATTAATAAAAGATTCTCAAAAATGAAACAGAAGGCAAATAAGGAGACAGGCAAATGCGGGTAACCAACCAGTTTATAACCAGTTCATTTCTTACGCAGGTTAATCGCAACAGTTCAGACCTCAATGATATTCAGGTCAAGATCAGTTCTGGCAAAAAGTATAACCGGGCGTCAGAAAGCCCTGTCGACAACGCCCTGGCTATGCAGAACAAGGTCGAGATCAATGAAAATACCCAGTTTGTGCGTAATATCAACCACGTCAAAGACTGGTATAACAATGCAGACGGCGCCATGACCAGTATCGAAAGTGCTTTGCAAAGAATTCGCGAACTCTCGATTGAGGGTGCCAACGACACTCTCGTGCAAGAAGACCGCGATGCCATTGCCAAAGAAATAGATGAACTGATGCTGCACCTTATCGATATTGGCAATACCCAGGTCGCCGGTGAATACATTTTTGCTGGTCACGATGTTGATACAAAGCCATTTTCGACAGTTTCTGGCCTTACTCCTGGCTATAACAACGGGGTAGTGACTTATTCACTTGGTGAAGATCGAACTGGCATCAATAAAAACAGCCCGGTTGATGTGCTTTACTCTGGCGACAACAAAAGAATCAAGGCCGAGATCGAACGTGGAACCACTATTGAAAAGAGTATCGGCGGTCTTGAACTCTTCTTCGGGGGCAACCCGGTAACCGGCACCCCGACCTTTACCCGCACATTGCCACCTCTTGAGTCAAGTCTGCCGCTAACCGCTTTGAATTCGGGGCGCGGCGTTCAGGACGGTCAGATAATCATTACCGATCAGGCGGGTATCGATCATAAAATCGATTTGTCAACCGCCCACCGCATCGATGACGTAATCGGCATCATCAACGACACCGGTTCATTTGAAGCCGGCATCGAAGAAGTGCCCTCTGATACGGCGGTTTCGCTCGGCATCTATCGCAATGCGGGCTACACCAATCTTCTTGTCGGCCTGTCTGACCCGAAGATGTTGTCTGAATTCACAAATCTTACTGACCTGAACAATGGTCTGGGCCTTTCTGACGGCTATCTCAACATTAACACCAGAGATGGTCGCAATCATCGCGTTGATGTTTCTGGCGCCGGCACGGTCGCCGATGTTATCGCCCGCATCAATTCAGTCGAAGGTGGCTCTGCCCTCGAAGCCAAATTCGATATGATTCACAAGCGCCTTGAAGTTAAAGATCTTACCGGTGGCACCGGTGAGTTCTATATTACTTCAACCCGCACCCAGCTTTATGTTAAAGACCTCGAACCCCATACGGCCAAAGACCTTGGCCTGCTCAACAACGTCGGCGCAGGCAGCCAGATCATTTCGACCTATGACCCGGTTATTGATTCGCCGGCCACACCTCTGTCGCTTGCCAATGGTGGCAAGGGCATCGAAAAAGGCTATATGACAATTACTGGCCATGACGGTGTTGCGACGGTGCCTCCGGTTGATCTGACCGCGGTTTCGACGCCACAGGATGTTATCAATGCTATCAATGCTGCAACCGGTGGTCGCCAGACTGCCAGTTTCGACATGACCAGCGGCCGCATAATGATTGCCGACAACACAGTTGGGGCCGAATCATTCAGGGTTGAAGAATTCTTCGGAACCCAGGCGATCGCAATTCGCGATAACACTACCGTTTCGCGTAATCTCGGCCTTCTGAAGTCAACTCAAGGGAATACGGTTATCGGAGATTCGCTGGTATCAAGCGGCCCGCCCCTGACGGCTGCCAGTCTTCTGTCTGATATTGTGCCCCCCCCGGAAGCCGGATTTATGATTATCAAAGGCGCTGATGGTCAGCCGGTCGAAGTTGACCTGACCGGTGCGAACACTATTCAGGATGTTCTTGATAAAATCAATCTGACCGACAAGTTCACCGCAATCTGGAACCCGACTGACAGACGCTTTGAAGTGGCTGACCCAGGCGCTGTTGGTGCCAATTACGGTTTAACTATTGAAGAACGCAGCAATACAGGTCGAGACCTCGGTCTGGTCACTGGAACCAGCAATCAGGTGCCCGGTATTATCACCGGGGTGCCGATTCGTGTGGCCTCGCTGCCGACCAACGTCGGCTCAGTTGATCTTGACCCGATGGTCACCATGGAAACTGAACTGCAATCGTTGAATTCAACCCGCAGCTCTAACCCTGGCGTTAACCTTGGCTATATACGCATTACCGACAAGGCCGGCCACTTTGCCGCCATTGACCTGCGTGGCAGCCAGACGATCAGAGATGTGCTTAACCGCATCAATGATCCGGCGAATGGCATCTACGTCGAAGCACGACTTAACGCCGACGGCAATGGCCTTGAAATCATCGACAAAAACCATGGAGCGAGCGGCAAGCTTGAAGTGATAGATATCGACAGCACTTCTGCCGCTGATCTGGGTATTTCAGGGCGCTCTGTCGATAATAAGCTGACCGGCAGAGATGTTGACCCGGCTTTAACATTGAAAACACCTATCACCGCACTTCGCGATGGCAAAGTGCCGGTGGGCAAGGTTTACGTTCAGAGTGGCGATTTTTCGGGCGAAATCGATCTGAGCGGCGCCAGAACGGTTGGCGAGCTGATCAATAAGCTCTCGAATACCGACAGCAATTTTAACCTGCAAGCCTGGATATCTGATGACGGCAAGCGCCTGAATCTTACCAACACTGCCGGGGAAGCCTTCATCAAAGTTCGCGATGTATCGGGCAACGGTGTGGCCTCTTCGCTTGGCCTTGGCAATACGCCTTCGGTGTTTACCACCCTCATCGATCTGCGCGATAACCTGTTGCGAAATGATCCAAAGGCAATTTCCCAGGTCAGTATTGCCAAGATTGACGAAGACCTCACAAGAGTGCTCAATCTGCACGCCGAAGTCGGCAGCAAAACCAATCGGGTAAAGGCCGCCAAAGAAAAACAGGAAAATATAAATTTAAACCTAAAGGAAATGCTCTCATCTGTCGAAGATTTAGATATGTCAGAAGCTATTATAAGAATGACTGAACTCGAGACGGCTTACCAGGCTGCTCTTCAGACAGGCTCAAAAATTATGCAGATGTCTTTGTTGAATTTTCTTAGCTAAGTGAAGGAACGATGCATGGTATGAAGATTTCCACATCAAGGTTCGGAAAAATTGAGATTTGCAAAGACGAGATTATCAGCTTTGAAGAAGGTCTTCTTGGATTCGGAGACTACCATAAGTTTGTAATTCTCAATACCGAAGACGGTAGCCCGTTTCGCTGGTTGCAATGCGTTGACGACGGAAACCTCGCATTTGTAATCATTGAGCCATTGAATTTCATGTTTGAATATGACGTTGAAATCTCTGACTCAGACCAGACTTTTGTTGGCCTGGAACGGGCTGAAGACGTGGTTCTCTATGTTATCGTCTCAATTCCGGCCAATCCGAGCGACATGACCGCCAATCTTCAAGGCCCGGTAGTTATCAATGCAGCCAACCACAAGGGGCGGCAGATCATTTCAAGTAACAGCCGCCACTCGGTCAAGGTGCGCATTCTCGACGAAATGGAGAAAAGGGCGGCCAAGCTCAAAGAAGTTAATGACTCTCTCAACCCCGATAACAAGGAGGGTGAGAGCTGATGCTGGTACTGACACGCAAAATTAACGAAAAGATCATTATTGGTGATGATGTTGAAATAGTTCTCGTGGATATCGGCAAAGATCAGGTGAAAATCGGTATCAATGCCCCCAGATCGGTAAAAGTTCACCGCTGGGAAGTTTATGAAGAAATCCAGAAGGAAAACCGCGAAGCCGCGAAGATAACGTCTCTCGACCCGCTCAAGAGTCTTCCTGCGGATATTCTTAATAAATTCGGAAAAAAAGATAATAAAGCAAAAAAGTGACTAAACGCGAGATAATTGAAGAATAAGGAAAACAATCGGCTTAAATCATCGTAAATCGAGTTAATGTTCGTTGACTCAATGTTCCGATGGATAATGTAGATGGGGAATAAGAAGCTGAAAAGCTAAAAACGGATTGAACCCCACGAAAGTCATGGAGGCAAACCTATGGCCCTGCGTATTAACACAAACATTACTGCTCTGAACGCTCACGGTAATCTGGTGAAAAACGACTCCAGGTTATCAAACTCGATCGAGCGCCTGTCATCAGGCCTGAGAATCAACCGCGCATCAGATGATGCCGCCGGGTTGACAATCTCTGAGAAGCTTCGCACTCAGGTGCGCGGCATTGCCAGGGCCAGAATGAATGTTCAGGATGGCATCAGTCTTATTCAGACTGCTGAAGGCGCCCTGAACGAAGTGCACAGCATGCTGCAGCGCATGCGTGAACTCGCTCTCCAGTCAGGCAACGATACCCTGACCACCACCGACCGTCTTGAAATTCAGAAGGAAGTTGCTCAGCTCAAAGACGAGATCAACCGCATTTCCTACACAACTGAATTCAACACCCGCAAACTTCTTGATGGCACAGGCACTGCTGCAATTTCCAGCAGTGACCCCAACAACCTGGATGGCGTGGTAACCGGTGCAGTTCTGACTTTTTCAGACTTTTCGATCGTCGTCTGGCCGAAATCAGAATACATTCCCGGTATCGGCTACAAGACTTATTCAGGCACAGCCGAACAACAGCGCTCCGCAATTTTCGTGAAGACTGACGGTTCGATTGCATCTTCATCGACTACCCTTCAATCTCTGGCCAATATGTATGACAACAACGGCACTTTCATTCTTGATCTGCCGCAGACCCTTTATATTCAGGGTGATAACAGTCAGGGTCAATTGGTTGTCAGCAAAGATCTTACCCTTGGCCAGTTGACTGAAAGAATTCAGGCCTCGATGACCACTGACCAGCTTGGCAAAGGTCTTCATTTTGAAGGTTCAACCGCCATTTTTAACACCGCCGGCGAAAACAATGGCCAGTTGCAGGTAACTTCGGGCCGCAACGGTGAACTTGGCCGCGTTAACTTTACCGGTCAGGAAAACCTGGTTACCGCCCTTGGCTTTGAAAACGTTATTCAGGCCGAAGATCCGGTATATTCCATTGCCGTCACCAACCTCGGCGTTCCATACGGCGAAAGAAACACACTTTACACCCAGATCGCCGGCCATCGTGCTGCCGGGCTCATTGAAGGCATCGATCTGATGTTTGAGCCCCCGCAGTCTGCTTTTGCCCAGACAACTTCAGCAACTCTCGGCATTTCACTGCCAACCGCTCTTGCTTTCGACGTTAATGACTCAGTCAGCTCCAATGGCACTGCCGCAGTTCCGATTGCGATCGCCAGCGGCACCTGGAGCATGCACCAGATCGTATCGATCGTTAACGAACAACTGTCTGTCGCCAGCAGCATGGTTACTGCCAGAGTTAATGACTCTTACGCCATTGAATTTACTACTAAGAATACCGGTTCTTCAGCTTATGTTGAAGTCACCAACGCTTCGACTAATCCGCTGGGCATTGCCAATGGTCGTTATACAGGCACCGGCGGTAACCCTGGCCGTGCCACCGGCTTTGATACCATTGATTCCTACGACTTTTCACAGGCTGGCACCACCTTGCAGTTCTCGATTGTTGACGCCCACGACTCGGCTGCTTCCGGCACCATTATTAATCTTACTGGCAACTACACCGCCGGCGCCCTGAATTCACTGGTTGAAGCCATCAATATGCAGATCGGCGCCAACGGCCTGATGGTCGTTGCCGAGAATACTAACGGCGTTCTCAACTTCAGATCGCTTGAAACCGGCGTGCAGTCTAACTTCAGCATTAACGACACCGGTGCTGGTGGCCAGGGAATCACCACTGGTCTTAAAGTTCACGAACAGACCACTATTTCGGGCTTCGACGGTAATAAGGCCGTGCAGAACTTCGCCTATGACCAGTCATCATCAAAATACGGTTTTGTGGTCATCGAACAGTCTGCTTCAGCTGGTATCGACAATCTGTCGTTCTATGTGGCCGATCTCGATGGTAACGGCATGAGTATTGTATTCTCCGCTGGCGCTGCTGGCAGTTCTTTCCGCTCTATTACCTCAATTGCCAATCTGATCAACGCTCAGGCTACTCTTAATGGTGTTCAGGTTGCCGCTCAGATCATGACCGGCAATCAGACTGTTAAGCTCTTCTCGACAATCCCAGGCAAAGAAGGCAAGGTTGTCTTCGCCGAATGGGGCAGCCCCGATTCGCTCAATACCCTCAAGTCGATGTTCAATATCGACCCGGTGGCCTATCAGAACGGTGTGGGCAACTACGCTTACACAATGCATGTTAAAGATACTTCGATTCAGTTCCAGATCGGCGCTAATCAAGGCCAGACAGCTTCGGCCAATATTATCCGCACCGATGTTAAGGCTCTGGGTATCGAAGACCTCGACCTCACTACCCCCGATTCAGCAGAAATTGGTCTTGGCCTGATCGATAAGGCCCTGCAGATGGTTTCTTCAGAACGCGCCAAACTCGGGGCGATCGAAAACCGCATGAACTACACCAATAACAGCTTGAGCGTCGCCCTCGAAAATATGACTGCCTCTGAATCCCGCATCAGAGACGTTGATATGGCCGCTGAAGTTATCGAAATGACCCAGTCGCAGATTCTGCAGCAGGCAAGTAACGCCATGGTTGGCCAGGCTAACGTTTCTGCCCAGTCAGTTCTTGATCTGCTCAGGTAATCGCCTCTCTTAAACGCATTTTACAGGTTTGCACCCAGGCCGCCCAATCGGGCGGCCTTTTTTTTCGCATTTTTCTGACTCGAGCAACTGAGATTTCTTAATATTAATAACTCTCAATAACTGCCAATTACCGGTTAAGGTTATTTTTGGTTTCGAAAAGATGCGAAATCTTGCGTCAAGTTGCGAAACCTGATGGGCAAATTTATCAGGCGATCTAGCGTTGAATCTCTGACAATATCGAAGTGATATTGCGAAGGCTATAGTGATCATTCCTGAAGAATCTACTGTGTGTTGAGAGCAATTTAACCTTGCGCAGCCTCGTTGTATTGGTTTTGGCATGATTAATGCTTATATTGTTGCGTAAGTAACAAACTCAATGAAATTAACAACCTGGAGGTCGTAAAATGAATAACTCTGTTGAAAAACTTGATTCTGCAAGCTTTAAAGCTTTTACTGATAAAGGCACGGTTCTCGTGGATTTCTGGGCGCCATGGTGTGGGCCTTGCCAGATGCAACTGCCGATTCTCGACAATGTTGCCAAAAAGGTGCCGGCCGGGGTGCGGGTTGGCAAGCTCAACGTTGAAGACAGCCCTGATATTGCTGCGCAATTCAGCATCTTCAGTATTCCAACCTTGATCGTTTTCAAGGACGGCAAGCCCGAGAAGGTGTTTCAGGGAGTTCAAAAAGAAGAATTTTTAGTCAAGGCAGTGTCTTGAGGTAAAAACCATGAAAATTATAATTGTCGGTGGAGTTGCCGGTGGTGCAAGTGCTGCGGCGAGAGCCAGAAGGCTCGACGAAAAGGCTGAGATCATACTGTTTGAACGTGGCGAGCATATCTCTTTTGCCAATTGCGGCCTGCCATACTTTATTGGCGATATCATCAAAGACCGTGAAGCCCTGCTGGTAACCACACCAGCCGCCATGAAAGAAAAATTTGCCATTGACGTCAGAGTCAGAAACGAAGTTCTGGCTATTGATCGACAGGCCAGATCGGTCAAAGTAAAAGAACTATTGACCGGCAGAGAATATGATGAATCCTATGACTATCTGGTTCTTAGCCCGGGTGCGTCGGCAGTCAGGCCGCCGATCAACGGCATTGAGCTGCCCGGCATTTTTACGCTGCGCAATCTTGAAGATACAGACCGTATCAAGGCAGCCACCAAGGGCAAAAGAGCGGCGGTGGTTGTCGGCGGCGGTTATATCGGCCTGGAAATGGCTGAGTCGCTGCGCCACGCCGGCATGCAGGTGACTCTGGTCGAACTGGCCGCTCAGGTAATGGGGCCAGCTGACCCTGAAATGGCGGCCATGCTGCATGCTGAACTGAAAATGAGCGGTGTTGATCTTAAACTTGGCCAATCGGTTACCAGTTTTGAAAAGCATGCCGAGGGTCTGCGCGTCATTTTGAGTTCGGGCGACAAAGTTCCGGCTGATGTCGTGATTATGGCGATTGGCGTCAGGCCCGAGAATAAGCTCGCAAAAAATGCCGGCCTTGAACTGGGCGTGACCGGTGGAATCAAGGTTGACAGGCACATGCTCACCAGCGACAGCTCTATCTATGCGGTCGGTGATGCTGTTGAAGTCACCGATCTTATGACTGGTAAACCTGCTCTGATACCGCTGGCCGGGCCGGCAAACCGCCAGGGTCGTATTGCTGTCGATAATATTTTTGGTCTCGACCGCGAATACCGTAACACTCAGGGTTCGGCGGTTTGCAAAATTTTCGACCTGACCTTCGCAATGACCGGCCTGAGCGAAAAACAGGCGATAAAAAATGCCATCAGGTATGACAAGGTGTATGTTCACCCGGCCAGTCATGCAACTTACTACCCGGGTGCCACTTCGATCAGTCTGAAGATGATTTATGACCCCGATACCGGCAGAGTTCTCGGCGCCCAGGCGGTCGGCATCGATGGGGTTGAGAAGCGCATCGACGTGATGGCGGTGGCGATTCGTGCCGGAATGAGCGTTTACGATCTTGAAGAAATGGAACTCTGCTACGCCCCGCCTTATGGCTCGGCAAAAGATCCGGTGAATTACGCCGGCTTTGTGGCAGCGAACCTGCTGCGTCAGCAGGCCCGCCACTTTCATGTTGCCGAAATCGCCCGGCTGTCTGCGAACCAGAAACTGCTCGATGTCAGAACGACAGAAGAAGTCATGGCCGGTTCGATTCCGGGTTCTGTAAATATTCCTCTCCATGAACTCAGAGCGCGGCTTGGCGAACTTGATCAGCAGAAAGAATACATGGTTTATTGCCAGGCCGGCCTGCGCGGCTACCTGGCCTACCGAATTCTCGTGCAGCGTGGCTTCAAAGCCAGCAATCTTGATGGTGGTTACAAAACCTATTGCATGGTGCAGCAAAAAGCTACCTATGCCAAAGCGGTGTTGACCGATGACGCCGGTGGAGAAAGCGACGCAGTGCCAGGTTCAGCAGGGCCAGTTAACATTGTCAAAAAACTCGATGTCTGCGGCTTGCAGTGCCCAGGGCCGATCGGCCAGTTGCGTGCCGCTATCGACAGCATCGAGAAAGGGCAGGGCGTCGAGATTGTTTCGACAGATGCAGGTTTTGCTGCTGATGTTCCGGCATGGTGCCGCTCGACTGGCAATGAATGCCATGGTGTCGAAAAAATCCCCGGAGGCAAATACCGGGCAATCGTCGAAAAAGTCGGTAAAGTTGCCTGTAGCCCCGTTACAACCTGCAACCGGCAGATGACAAATGTGATTTTCAGCAACGATCTTGATAAGGCGATGGCTGCTTTGATCATTGCCAATGGTGCCGCGGCCGCCGGTTATAAAACCACCCTGTTTTTTACGTTCTGGGGGTTGAGCATTCTGCGACGTGAACCCGAAAAACCTCTTAAAAAAGGCGTAATGGAAACCATGTTCGGCATGATGCTGCCAAAAGACGTTAACGGGTTGAAGCTCTCAAAGATGAACATGGCCGGTGTCGGCACTATGATGATGCACAAGGTCATGGAAAGCAAACATGTTACACCTTTGAGTGAGCTTCTCAGGCAGGCGGTGGCCAATGGCGTCAAGCTGGTTGCCTGCTCAATGAGTATGGATGTCATGGGCATAGAAGCCGGTGAATTGATTGATGGTGTTGAAATTGCCGGGGTCGCAAAATATATCGAGGAGCTTTCAAACAGTTCTGCCGGTATGTTCATCTGACCAGATTCTCTTCTTGAGCCAGGTTTCCTTCAACTGGCCAAAAATTTCAGATTGTGCTAAAAAGTCCGTAGGGGTTTTAAACCTGCTACGGACTTTTTTTAAAAAAAATAAAAAAAGTTTAAATGAGGCATTTTGTAGTAAAAAAGCGAGCAAATAAGATTAATGAATTAAAAATCTGGCCTAACCGCCAGATATCGCCCGAAATAATGTGTAGAAAAATGTCGATAGTCCTAATAGAAAGGCAAAAATAGGCTTTGCCGGTGACCAAAATTTCGGAAGGAGGGAAATAAGTTAATAAAGAAATAAGCATTTGGCAGTAAACGAGATCTGACACTTAAGGAGTTCGGCACAAGGAAGTGCTGAAAGACGAAAATTCAAGGAGGAATTTTTTATGTCGCTTACAATCAATCAGAACGTTCTCTCAGTTAAAACATACGCCAGTCTCTCACAGACCAGTGCAAGGCTCGAAAAGTCCATTGAAAAGCTGAGCACAGGTATGAGAATCAACTCCGCCGCTGATGACGCCGCCGGTCTGGCGATCAGCGAAAAGATGCGCAGGCAGATCAGAGGCCTTAATCGGGCCGTATTGAACGCCCAGGACGGCGTTTCCATGATTCAGACTGCCGAAGGTGCTCTTAACGAATCACAGAGCATTATTCAGAGAATGCGCGAGCTTGCCATTCAGGCCTCGAACGACACTCTCACTACCAACGACCGTCTCGAAATTCAGAAAGAAGTGAATCAGCTTCGCTCTGAAATCGACAATATTGCTTCAAACACCGAATTCAACACCAAAAAGCTTCTCAACGGCAGCCAGACTTCTCTGGTAAGTTCAAGTTCAAACTTTGTCAACGGTATCGTTACCGGTAATGCCAGCGGTGGTGGTGATTATAGCGTCAGTATTGCTCTAGTCGAAGGTGGTATCTCTCAGATGCAGAGAAGCCAAGCATTCACCGACAAGAATACCGGCAAACTCGCTGATGGCAGCACCAAACTTCAGGATATCTCTGAATTCTACGACTCTAATGGCTCTTTCGCACTCAGCTCACCTCAAGAATTAACCCTCACCGGTAACTCCAAGTCTTCTTCTATCACTATTGATGCCCAGATGAGTCTTAATGAACTGGCAGCAGCGGTTCAGCAGGCTCTTAGCAGCAACGCCGGCCTTGATATCAAGAATACCGGTGCTGGTGTTATCGGCACTGCCGCTTCCAATATCGCTGGTGTCGGTGGCTACATTCAGATCGTTTCTGGCGCCGTTGGCGA
>Ga0116171_10003183_pt1 | contig 15237 bp, 17 predicted proteins | sample AD_JPNHW2_MetaG_FD_89798 | JGI IMG/M metagenome (GOLD analysis project Ga0116171, IMG submission 89798) | Active sludge microbial communities of municipal wastewater-treating anaerobic digesters from Japan - AD_JPNHW2_MetaG | ecosystem: Engineered > Bioreactor > Anaerobic > Digestate | place...
ATTATAATCATAATTAAAATAATCAGAAGAATCTTTGGGGTTAAATCGCCTGATATTATATTCTCCATAAACCGATAATGTATTTTTGTCATTGATAAAATAATCAGCCCCCAGTTTGATGTTGCCGAAATAACCCACACGTTTTGATTCAGAAAACTGATCGTAATAATATGTTGTATCATTCTCGTACAATTCACGATATGAACTATAATAAGTTTTCATCGCATTTCTCCTGAAATCAAGATTTGTGTATATGTTGAATTTCTTCACATTATATCCAAGGTTTAGGGATGCATTATATTTTCCGCCTGTACCAACATTGGCCAAAATCATTCCATAATATCCCGCTTCTTTTTTATGCTTTGTAACAATATTGATGATTCCCGACATACCATCAGGATCGTAACGTGCTGAAGGGTTTGTTACGATTTCCACTCTGTCTATCATACTGGCTGGCATCTGGTCAAGGCTGGTGAGGCCCGATGGTCGGCCATCAACAAAAATGGTAACGTTTGTCGAACCTCTTAAACTCACATTCCCTTCAATATCCACATTCACCGAAGGTATCGTCTGCATCACATCCAATGCTGTTCCACCGGCTGTAAGTAAATTTTTGTCCACATTAACAACTTTCTTGTCAAGGTTATATTCAACCTGGTCCTTTTGTCCGTTGATAGTGACAGCATCAAGATTGGTCGTGGTGGGTTCAATATCTATGGTGTGCAGATTTATAAGTATATGTTCGGAATTTATCCCAATGTTTGAAATCGTCTTTGTTCCAAAGCCAATAAAATTAACCTTAACATAATAATCCCCATAAGCAATATTTTCTATCGTAAATTTCCCTTTTGCATTGGTAAGCGCACCCGTAACCATGACGGAATCTTTCGTTTTAAATACAATAACATTGGCAAATTCAACAGGGGCACTTGTTTTCTTATCATGCACCACGCCTATTATGGTCCCTTTATTTACATTAGGGTTGTTTGCTTCCGGCTTATTCTGGGATAATGCAATCTGTGTTATAAATAAGAGGCATAGTGTAATAAAAAATAATTGCTTCATCCGTCCTTCTTTCAGTTCTTCATTTATACAATGCATTCTTTATTATCAATTCCACATCTTTTGTTGAATCGGACATTACTTCAGATATAAGCCCACCAATGGAAGCGGCTATCATACCCGAATTAATCCGTGAAATATATGTTTTACCATCCGCTTTCAAATAAACTGAAATCCGGCACGGCATCATAGAAGAAACAATACGTTCATCGCTTTTTTCAAGTATTCTGGACGAATGCTTGGGGTGGCATATTTCGAAAACCCTGACGGGCAATACATCCTTGCCAAAATTGAGCATAGTCTGCTGCAGATCATGAACAGCAGGCATTTTCCAGCCTTCTGCTGTAATACTTTCAACTATTTTTTCAATAGTTTCATTAAAACCAAAAAGGCTTTCGGTTTCAAAAAAAATTTCATTAAGATTCATAAGATATTAATCAAACGAGGCTGTCTCAAAAGTTAAAATTTGTGAGTATTTGACCTTAGTGAACCTTTGCGTGTACCTGCCCGTCCGGTCAGGCGGACTTTGTGGTTCAATTACTTAATTTTGCCACAAAGCAGCTCATAGGTTGGCACGAAGGCGCACAAAGGACTTTTGAGACAGCCTCAAGTTTTATAAAAAATTATTTTTGCTGGTGATTACACCCCGGGTTTTGTGTTCCGGCACCTGGTTTATCTTTACAGCCACCTTTTCCTTGCCCCTGTCCCATTCCACAACCGGCGCCACCATTATTATGGCCCGAGCCACATCCCTTGTCTGCACCTTTTCCGCAAGCGGGGCCGTTACCAGAGTTTTGTCCGCAGCCCATACCATTACCATCAATGTCTCCTTTTGCCTGATGCATATCAAACATCAATTTCTGTTCATCATTTAAAAGTTTTCTCACATCCTGTTTAAACTGATTTTGCTTTTTTGCAATTTCAGCTTTCAGCGCAAAAAGTTCATCAATAGTTTTGTTCACGGCTGTCATATCAACATTATCACCGGTTGAAATTGTATTCAAATGTGCTTTCTTTTCCGCTATCTGATTTTTTAATGGAAGAACTTCCTTCATCATCTTTTGTTTCAACGATTTCATTTGTTTTTCCTGATCCGGTGTCAAGTCTTTGATACCACAACATCCGGGCTTTTCATTATCGGGAGTTACTTGTTGTTGCACCTGCTGTTGTTCCTTTTGTTTCTGCTGCTGACATTGAGCATACGTTGCTGGAGTTGCAAACATCAGTGAAACTCCCACGGCAAAAGCCATCAATAAATTTAAATTCTTTGTTTTCATGTTCATGGTTTTTTGTTTATGTTAATTATTAATTATTAATATTTAAAATTTTTTGAACCGCATTGGTTATGCCCCATTTTTCCAACTTTGCATTTCTGCCGCGAAGCAGATGGCATAAACTCATCGCAGCAGAATATTCCTATATAAAGTTTTTCAAGATTTTTTTTCTGTTCAGGACTACATTCGTTTCGTAAATCAAAATAATGTTTTATATAAAGTTTGCGTGTTCGGCCATATAAGTATCCCAGTTCTTCGGCTGCCCGGTTAAGCATAGCAGTATCAGGAGCAGATTTCATCATATTTTCAGAAATAAAATTACGCTGATCCTTCATTTTCTGGTGAATAACAAAAACTGAGTCCCGGTGCGCATCTTTAAGCATTTTAAATTTTTCGGCCTGAACAGGAGTTAAGTTCAGTTCTCTCTCAAGAATATTTTGTGCACAAGGTCTGTTACTATTATCATTGATACGGTTCTCCACATGGTACATTTTGAATATAATGGTGCCAATTGCCGTGAAATTTATTATTATCAAGGCAATCACAACCCACATCATAATCCTGTTTTTAGTAAAATAGCTCATGATTAATTTTATTTTTCACTTAAATAATATGTTTCTACATTTTCTTCTTTGGTCGTGCTCATATAGTATTCTCCGGCAAGTTGAGATATGAGCTGATTTTCCGTACTTGATGTATTTAAACTCGTCGCATTATCACGAATACCATCACTAATTTTAATACCAACAAAAACGCCAATAATTGTAAGACAAACAACAAACAACGGTTGCGCCAGTCTGGTATATAAGCTGTAACTCATCCTTTCGTTTTTCGGTCTATCCAGTTTAGCAGCGAGACGGGTATAAAAAAAATGATCGGGCACAATTTCTTTTGATATTTCCGCCGAATTAAGTAAGGGCGCAATATTGTTATATGCTTTCAAACAATCCGGACAATGCAATAAATGTTCTTGCATTAATGCTGCTTCTTTATTTTCCAGGTCTTGGTAATAAAAATTAAGTATGTTTTTACAAAAAAATTTACAGTCCATAAAAAATTGAATTAATAGTTAGACAAAAAAACAAATATAAACTTGCGCACCGGATGAAAATTTTATTTGAAATAATTCAGCAAACGGGTTTGCAGGTTTTTCTTTGCCCTGTGAATCAGTGATTCAACCGAAGAAACCGAAATATCCATTATTTCAGCTATTTCTTTATACGATAAGTTTTCTATTTTATTTAATGTAAATGCTATCCGTTGATTTTTTGAAAGTTTTTGAATAGTTCTATAAAGTGTTTTACGCTGTTCTTCATTCACATACTTTGTTTCGCTGCTGTCTTCTGTTTGATTAAAGTCTTTAGCCAGCAAGGTCGTATCATCGTTGCTTCTCCAAAATATTTTTTTTCTCTTTTTTATAAAATTCAATGATTTGTTTATTGCAATACGGTATAGCCATGTTGAAATTTCAGATTCATTTCTGAATTTATAAATATTTCTGTATGCATCAATAAATACTTCCTGGCTCAGGTCTTCGGCATCTACTTTGCTGATTCCGAAGCTCATAACTGAACGAAAAACCATTCCATTATATGCTTCAACAAAAGTTTTGAAAGCTCGTTCGTCTTTGCTTTTTATCTTTTCTATCAGATCGTTTTCGTTCATCAATTTAATAACTTAACAAAAATACTTTTATTTTAAGGCGGTAATCAGCTTTAAGAATAAAATAACAAAATTACATTTATACGAATTTGACACATAAAAAAGAAATTAAGTAATGAAAAAAGCAGTAAATAAAACAAACAGGAATAAATTTTACTTTTATTAGTTTATTTCAAAATAAATAATAACTTTGCACAATTATTATATCAACTTATTTCGTTGATGTAATGATTTCTGGGGAAAACAGGTTATATGTAATAATTCACATATACTGTTTTTTAATTTTTTGTTTTATTTAAATATCTTAATAAAAAAATAATTACAAATAAGGAACATATAACACAATATTTTAAATAATCTTAAGTTTTAAATATTTACTGTAGTTTAATTATAAAAATCAAAACAATGACACTAAGCAAACAAATCGATATCAACAAGTTTGATACGGCAGCAAGAAAAATGAGATCTATTGCTCATCCAATGAGGATTGCTATCATTGAACTTCTTGAGACAAACAAACAGATGAATGTTACACAGATTTATGAAAAGCTAAATATTGAACAAGCTGCAGCTTCTCTTCATTTAAATCTGTTAAGATCTCATGGCATACTTGACAGACGTAGAAGTGGAAAAATGACCTTTTATTCACTAAAACCAGATGCGATCACTAAACTGGTTGACTGCGTTAATAGTTGTGTAAAGGACTAACAACTACGACAGAATAGTTATCACAGCTTTCCGCTGTTGTTTTCTGTTTCTGAATTCGCACAAATAAATACCCTGCCATTTTCCCAAATAAATTTGGTGTTTCCGTACCGGAATAGTTAGTGATACGCTTGTTAATGTTGATTTAATATGTGCTGGCATATCGTCGGGACCTTCTGATGTGTGAGAATAATGCTCTTTACCTTCAGGAACAAGCATATCAAATGATTTTGACAAATCTGTCCGAACATCTGTATCAAAATTTTCACTGATAGTAAGCCCGGCGGAAGTGTGTTGCAGAAAAAGGCTTATAATTCCCTGTTCTGGTAAATCGGGCAAATTTTCCACTATTATATTTGTTATTAAATGAAAACCCCTCCCAAAAGGTGGCAACAATATTTCTTTTTGATAAATCATACTTATAAAATATTTTAAATTTGCAGGTATTCTCAAAGATAAAACAATTGAAACTGCCCACTTTTATTTTATTAGTATTTTTTTCTATTTTTTTGTCCGGTTCAACAAAAGCCCAGACAGCAAACTCTCTTTTTGAATCCGGAGTTTATAAATTCAAGCAAAATGATCTGCCTGGTGCAATTACAGAATTTACAAAATGCATCGCAAAAAACGAGATCTTTTACGAAGCATACCTTGAAAGAGGCAAATGTTATATGGCACAAAAAAAATACGATTATGCTTTAAAGGATTTTTCAAAAGCACTTAACGTCTACCCTAACTATTATCTGGCGTATATACTTCGCGCAAATACCTATTCAGTGATAGGTGAAAACAAAAAAGCGCTTGCTGATTATGCAAAGGCCATTGCACTAAAGTCAGATAAAGAAGATGCCTATCTTAGTCGTGCTGAATTTTTTATGAAAAATAACGAAAACAAAGCCGCATTAAACGACCTGAACTCTGCATTGCTGATCAATAATGAAAATCCGAAAACCTATTATAAGCGGGCACTGATATTTGAGTCTCAGAAAAAAGATAACGAAGCCATTGAGGATTTCAGTAGCGCGCTATCTCTTGATGATAAGTATGCAGAAGCTTATTATCACAGGGGAATTCTTTATGAAAAAACGCATCAATACTTGAAGTCCGCTTCGGATTTCGGAAAAGCTATTGAGTTAAAAATCGTAAACAAGGATATCATCTTCCACAAATCCAATGCGGAATTTCTGTCCGGCAATTTTGAAAAAGCCATCGGTGATCTAACAAATTTACTTACTAATTATGGGGTCAAGGAACCCGAAGCATATTACAGACGAGCTGTAAGCTACTATAAAACGGGCAAAGCCGGAGAGGCACTAAAAGATTTTTTAAAGACAACACAACTAAACCCAAAGAATGATTCGGCATTTTTATGGATGGCAAAAATATACGCTGAACAAGATAATCTAAAAAACGCTCAGATGTATTATACAAAAGTCATTGTAATCAATCCCGCAAGCGCCGAAGCCTATGCAGGCCGTGCAAAACTTTTTTATGGTCAAAACAAATTTGAACAGGCAAAAAATGATTGGGACGCTGCGATCAAAATAAACCCAAAGTCAGAATGGTTTTTTTTTCGTTCAGAATGCAAAGAAGCCATGAACGATAAAAAGGGAATGTGTGATGATCTGAAATCTGCTCAAACACTTGGGTATAAAAAAGCATCTCAAAAATTCGATTATAATTGCAAATAACCACTAAAAACTAAAATAGTTTTTTTTCGTACAAAAGTAAATTACTATTTTTTTTGAAAAATAATTTATATTTGTTGTAAATTTATCCCAAATATCAAAACCATGAAAAGAGCAAAAAAATATTTGCTGTTGTTAATTTGCGGTATTCTTACCATGCCGCTGCTCAACTCCTGCAAGGTTGGCGACGAAGATTCCGATTTCACTTTTTACACAAGAAAAGTACGCTTATGTCAGGACTGGAGCTTTTCATATTATAAACATAGCGTTCAACATAATGATACCATTACATCAAATGAATACGACGGATCTTCTTATATAAGCGTCTTTGGGAACAAGTCATATGTTTCCTCAGCCACAATGAGAATTTCATTTAATAAAAAAGGTACTTATACCTGGGATGAATATATTTCGAATGACACTTCGGTTTATACTTATAAAGAAGAAGGATACTGGTTCTTTACCGGTGGCGGCGACGACAGCGACACTCAGTTCAAAGAATTGCTTGCATTGCAAAAGACTGCCCATACTAAGACTACACAGATCGGAGGCACAACTACCACTGATAATTATTCTGCTTCCGGCAATCTTGAAACAACCGTATACAAGCTGATAAAACTGGCTAAAGACGAGGTAAAAATGGAATCAAAATCAGAAAAACAATATATCCAGGGTGGAGTAACGGTTCTTGATATCGTTACCACTGTAATTAACCTTAAAATGGGTGCAAAATAATTATTAAAAAAGACTCTATTTTTTAAATCTAAAAAAATATCCGATCATGAAAAAAATTATATTCGCCACCCCCGTTATAGTTATTATTGCATTTGTTTTCACGCTGTTTGTATCATGCCAGAAAATAGACACTAATAAACTTGCAGGAGATTGGAAAGTGGTATCGTTGAGCAGAACTTATGAATATAAAAACCAGAAATATGAAACCACTTTTGACGGGTCAATAAAAACAGTGACTCATACTGTTACTGACTCTGTCATTTCCGTTCCCAACCCCACTCCGCATGATTCTACTATTACTTATATTAAAACTCAGACCTATACTGGAGAAATCACAACTGATTATCACAGAAAAGGCTCCTATGTATATAGTGAAACCTTTAAAAATGACGATACCGGTGTTTCCGAAACGATACAGGCTGAAGGTTATTGGTTTTTTACGGATGCCAACCATGATTCTGGTTATGGCCTCGATGATTTACTAGCTATGCAGGTCTCAAAACTCACCTACAATACTAATTACGGAACAATTCACACTACGATTTATCAGGGAGAAAACACGCTGGATATTTATGAAATTTCAACACTAACAAATTCAAAAGTCGTTTTAAAAATGAATAAAGCCGAAACTATCAACTTTATTCTTTATGTTACAACGATGGAATATACATTGGAACCAAGGTAACATTGATAATTTATTAAAAGATTAATCCTCTGCCGAACAGAGGATTTTTTTTGTCCCTGATGAAACGATTAGCAAAACAAACCTTTACTGACACATTTCACGCCATTCAAAAAGAACACGAAGATTATATCTGTTCAAACGGAAATGGTACGTTCAATAAAAAAATCCTGATCATTGCAATCGTAGTTTGCATCTCGCTTGCATGTATCGAATATATTGGAAAAAACGACGGATATTACATTCTTTTAAGATTCTTTACATTCCTAGGATTTACAGAAAGCGCTGACCGGATAAAGTTTTTCATTGAACATGAGGCAAACCACCAGCTATTTTCTCTTGCTTACTGGGTATTTATTATCATGGTATTTTATTTTTTAGTTCCGGCCTTGATCATAAAATTAGTATTTAAAGAAAAATTACATGATTACGGTTTAAGCGGAGGAAGTGTTTTTAAAGAATACCGGATCTTCACACTTTTTCTGATCATTATGATACCGCTGATACTGATTTTTTCCACCACTGAGAGTTTCCAGGAGCGGTATCCTTTTTACCACTTGCAAAAAACAGAACCGCTTTGGCCTAACTTTTTTACCTGGCAACTTTTTTATTTCATTCAATTCATAGCGCTGGAATTCTTCTTCCGGGGCTTTTTGGTTCATGGGCTAAAAAAGCAATTTGGTTATTATAGTGTTTTCATCATGACCATCCCCTATTGCATGATACATTTTGGAAAGCCTTTTCCTGAAACGATGGCGGCAATTGTTGCGGGTATTATTTTAGGGTCACTCAGCCTAAAAAGCCGTTCGATATGGATGGGCGTTGCCATTCATTATATTGTTGCGTTTTCCATGGACATTTCGGCTTTATGGCAAAAAGGATACTGGACTCATTAAGTTTATCGGTTTATTATTCCCAGTTTTTATGAATGTTGTTAACTTTGCAACGGTAAAACTGAAGACATGGAAAAGAAACTGAATACTATCGAAGAAGCTATTGAAGACTTCGGACAGGGGAAAATAATTATTGTTGTTGATGATGAAGACCGTGAGAACGAAGGTGATTTTATATGTGCTGCAGAGAATATTACAGCTGAGCGAGTAAATTTTATGGCGAAACATGGTCGTGGTTTAATCTGTGCACCTATTTCTGCCGATCTATGCAGCAAACTGCAACTTGAGATGATGGTTGTTAATAACACGTCATCACACGAAACTCAATTTACTGTATCGGTTGACCTGCTTGGCTATGGATGTACAACAGGCATTTCTGCCAGTGACCGTGCAAAAACGATAAAAGCTTTATCAAAACCCGAGACCAAACCTGAAGAACTGGGCCGGCCCGGACATATTTTCCCTCTCCGCGCCAAAGATGGCGGTGTTTTGCGTCGTGCAGGACATACCGAAGCTACCATTGACCTCGCCAGGCTTTCCGGTCTGAAACCCGTTGGAGCTCTGGTTGAAATTATGAATGAAGATGGTACCATGGCTCGCCTGATGGACCTGTTTCAAATAAGAGACCATTTCAAATTAAAAATGATCTCTATCAAAGATCTGATAGCTTACCGAATAAAAAACGAAAGCCTAATTAAAAAAGAAGAAACCGTTGACCTGCCAACCGAATGGGGTAATTTTAAGCTTTCGTTGTACCGTGAAATTACCACCGGTCAGCTTCACATGGCACTGACAAAAGGCAACTGGGAACAAGATGAAACCGTTCTGGTACGCGTTCATTCATCTTGTATGACCGGCGATATATTTGGCTCTTGCCGCTGCGACTGTGGTACACAGCTGCACAAAGCCATGCAGATGATAGAAAAAGAAGGTAAAGGAATTATTATTTATATGAATCAGGAAGGACGAGGTATTGGTCTTGCAAATAAGCTTAAAACATACCATTTGCAGGAACTGGGTTATGACACAATAGAAGCCAACGAAAAACTCGGATTCAAAGCCGATGAGCGTGATTATGGCATTGGGGCACAAATCATCCGCAACCTGGGTGCAACAAAAATAAAACTGATAACAAATAATCCTAAGAAAAAAAGTGGACTTACCGGCTATGGTATCGAAATCGTTGAGAATATTCCTATCGTCATTAAACCCAACAAATACAATAAAAACTATCTGAAGACCAAGCAGGACAAGATGGGTCACATTCTTAACATCAAAGATTAAAATATTAGAGCCATGAAAAACCGTTGCCCCTGGCCAGCCGATGATGAACTTATGATTCAGTATCATGATACCGAATGGGGCGTTCCTTTACATAGCGACCGGAAACTGTTTGAATTTTTGGTGCTTGATACTTTTCAGGCCGGGTTAAGTTGGAAAACAGTATTACATAAACGAGAAGCATTCCGTAAGGCATTTGATAATTTCGATCCTTCGAAAATTGCAAAATATGATGATAAAAAAATTGCTGAATTATTACAAAATAAAAACATAATACGCAACAGGCAAAAAATTCAGGCTACCATAAAAAATGCAGTGCATTTTAAGGAAATCTTAGAAGAATATTGTTATTTTGATGTCTTCATCTGGCAGTTTACCAAAGGCAAGATGAAAGTGAATACATGCAAAACATTAGCCGACATAGCCACTAAAAGCCCCGAATCTGATGCCATGAGCAAAGAACTAAAAAAAAGAGGTTTTTCTTTTGTAGGCTCAACCATTTGTTATGCTTTCATGCAGGCTGCCGGTATGGTGAACGACCACCTTATTACCTGCCCACGCTACAAAGAAGTCCAGAAATAATTCCTCCAAAAAAAACTATTTCAATTTCTGACTTTCCCGTTTCTTTTTACCACGGGTTATAAAAAATTTTATTGTAAACCAAACAACTAAAAATATTATCAGGCTTATCAGTATTATTGACCAGCATTTTACCAGAAACAGCAGAAAAGCTTTGAATATTTTCCAGCCGAAAGCCAACGAATCAATCAATCCCGTACCAAAGCTTTGGGCATATTGCTCTGTATCAACATTGGCAATCATTTCTTTGTACAAAACCTTATCCTGATATAGATATAAACTAACCGTGCTGTAATCAATCCTATCCTGTAATTCCAGATTTTCAATCTTTTTATTGATAGTGTTTTCAAGGTAATTTGCAGCCGCCTGTTCGGCATCTACAACATCATTGAGTTTGTTCTGGTTTTTATCAGCAGCTTTATTTATGTTTGTGGCAGTTTGTTGATATAGTTTTGCTCTGAGTTCATTAGAAAGAATCTGTATCGTAACATCTTCTGCATTTATGGTTCGTTCATCGAGTTTAACCCATATTTTACTTAAATAAAACAAGGTTGAATCGAGCAAAAATTCAGGAACACGCAATGTAATATTGTTTTCAATCTTATTTACACCAACCACCATCATCGAGTCCTTGCTAACGCGATATTCATTGTAAGTATAAACATTGTTTTTCATTGTTGACGAAAGTATAAAGCCGCCAAAACGATTGGTTATCAACTCCACCTGATGTGTTGCTGTTTCAACATTTTTAACTTTAAAGTTTAAATTGGCCGTTTTAATGAGTTTCCTGTTTGAATTACGTTTGATAAAAGCAGAATCCCAAATCGGATCATATTTCTTTTCAGGCATGGGTGCTTGTTCTTTGTCCTTTGGCTCTGTTTTACTTTCTCCTTTAGGAGCACTTGCGTAATCCTCTTGTGATGCAACAGCAACAGAATCCTGTTTTTGTTTTTCATTGGTTGATTTCTCCTCTTCTGAAGGCCCCATTGCACATGATGAAAACAAAAACATTACTATGGCTGAATAAACAAATAATTTTTTCATAAAATTTGAATTTAGGATGTAAATATACAACCAAAATAAGCGGAATGCCAGAAATACGATATAAAAAACGGTTAAGAAATACCTCGCTGCTTTTTTATTTCTTCGTAGGCAGCATTCACTTTCTGAAACTTTTCGTTAGCTGATTTCTGCATTTCAGGTCCGAGGTGGCTCACCTTATCGGGATGGTATTTTATTGCCATTTTTCGATAGGCTTTTTTTACTTCCTCATCTGAGGCTGTAGGTTCTATTTCTAAAATTTTATACGCACTGTCGGTATCTTTAACAAACATGGCTTTGATAGAATTATAGTCAGCCTGAGAAATCCTCATATAAGAAGCTACAGTTTCAATAACGCTTACTTCCTTGGGGTGTGCATAATTGTCGGACATAGATATACCAAACAAATAATGCAACAGTTGAAGGCGTGAGGAATAGTCCATATAAGTTGCAATCTGTGAGCAGACATCATGGAGGGGAATCTCTTTTTTCAAAAGGTCACGCAGGACAAGTAAATGCTGGCGGGTTTCTTCTTCCGAAAACTGTTGCAGAAAAGTGCGTTTTACATAATCAAGCTCCGATTTCACAACTTGTCCGTTTGCTTTCATAACAGCAGCTGTAAGTACAAGCAAGCTGGCAACAAAATCACCCTGTTGCGTAGGATAATGAAGGTGTTGTGTTGAAGAGGTAACAGTAATATTATCTATTACCGAACCGAATACAAAACCCAAAATAGCGCCAATTGGGCCTCCAAAGGCCCAACCAAGACCACCACCTATCCATTTACCAAATTTCATCTACAATCCTTATAAAACTTCTGACAAAGGCAAGCCATATTCTTCAACCATTTTAATATTTAATTTTTCAAGGTTGTCGAGAACCGGATTATATATTTCAGGTATAACCGGGATATGGACTCCTTTAATGGCAATTTCATTATTCAGAATCATCTCCACAGCAATTGCCGCAGGCAACGCAACCGTACGGGCAATAGAAGTATCTGTTTTTAATGATCCAAAATCAAGCATTCTGGATTTTATAACTTCCTTAGTGCCATCGGGGTATGCAGCTTTAAAAATATGCATCATGACCACCATGTCTCTGTCATTTTCCGTGATCATCATCTTTTCTATCATAAGATCTGAAGTAATCTCGTACATGGAATCTTCTGTTCGGTTCATTGGCTGATTGCTGAATAATCCCAGCCATTCCATGGCATTTAATGCATAGGAATTTTCATCAATTTTCAGTAAGGAAGCACATTGTTTTTTAATATCTTTTTCATCCTTCATACCATTGGCCATCGCAAGGGCTCCTGCATACGTTTTCCCACTGAAATCATGTTTTTCGGGCAGGGTACATTTTAATGCTTTCATAACATCCAGCGTTTCGCACCATCCACTAAAACGAAATGTCCCGCGGTACATAGTCTGTGTTTCAGGGATTCCGTATATTTTTATATACGACAATGAATCACGATTCGGGTAAATATCCAGCATTCCAACGCCGGGGAAATCAAGTTTCAAAGGATTTTTAAACAAGTCGGCCGTAGGAATTTCAACGGTTTTTTCTTTTCTGAGGTAGATAGCATCATTATTTCCCGCCAACACCACGCCTTTTGGGCTCCATGAAAATTTGTAATTAAAAGGATTGTCGCATGATTCGGGAGCAGGTAATGCACCACATAGCGAATAAAATTCTTCTACTTTCCCTCCTTTTTTGTGAACATGGTCTATAATTCGCATAGCTGACATGTGATCAATACCCGGGTCAAGGCCCATTTCATTTAAAATAATGATTCCTGCTTCTTTTGCCTGAGCATCCAGCGCATACATTTCGGGTTTTGCATAAGATGCGGTCACAAGGTTTTTTCTGTTCTTAATGCAGTATTTGGCAACCATTATATGATAAGCATAGGGAATAAGACTTACAACAATGTCATTTTCGCTGATCATTTGGTCGAGTGCTGCTTCGTTGTCAACGGTCCAATAAACAGCTTTGCCATTTGGTGCATTACCTATCATCCGTTTAGCTTCATCAAAGTTAAGTGCGGCAACAGTCAGGTTGATATTTTTACCCAGCAGATGCTGAATTATTGGGTTGGCAACCATTCCAGCTCCCAGTATTAAAACGTTTTTCATAATATAAGCTTTATAATTTGAGTTTAAATTTTTATGCGAAATTATATATTTTAAAATCTTTAACGAGATCGTTTGAAATAATTATTTAATAATCTTTTCAGAGATTATAGAATTATGTGTTTTATCTATTTAGAAGTCGTTAGATTATTAAATATTTTTGAAAAAATGTCTCACTAAATATATTTATTTTATACATAATTAAAATACTTGTTGACTTATGGAAATTTATTTCGTATATTTGAAGACATTTTACAATTGTTTGGCATGGAAGCATCTAACAAAGTACCACTATTAGCCGAGGAAATAATATTTGATTACTGGGATATTTATTATACTTTTTCTGACGGGAGTTATTTCTTTGGAACCATTACCGTTACCAATAAACGTATCTTTTTTGAAACAAAAACTGAAGGAGCTGTTGAGGCAATGCTCGCCAATTCTGCTTTTTTTACTAATCACATAACGAATTATGTTGTTTTATCTAAAAAAGAGATTGCTAGTATTGATAACGTTAAGAGTTTTACCAGTAATCAGGTTGTTATCACCCTGAAAAACGGGGAAAAACACTTTCTAGACCGGAAAATGCTTTCGGTGGATAAAATTGTCGATGCCCTCAAAAAAAACTGATTACCAGATTTTTTTATCATTCGATAAAATCTTCTTAAAATCATTTACTGCAAAAGTTTTTAAAATACTTTTGCAGTAATGAAAAAACGTATTATAACCCGACCCATCTGGATATTATCGCTTGTAAGTTTATTTACAGATATTTCAAGCGAAATGCTGTATCCTATAATGCCGCTATTTTTGAAAAGCATTGGTTTTTCGGTAGTATTGATAGGCATACTGGAAGGTATCGCCGAAGCAACTGCAGGAATCAGCAAAGGTTATTTTGGACAATTGTCGGATAACAAAAGGAAGCGTGTCCCGTTTATTCGTTTCGGTTACACATTGAGTGCCATTTCTAAACCGATGATGGCCTTGTTTAGTTTTCCATTATGGATCTTTTTTTCACGTACTACGGATCGGCTAGGTAAAGGCATTCGTACCGGTGCCCGTGATGCCTACCTTTCCGATATGACATTACCCGAATATAAAGGTAAGGTGTTCGGTTTCCACCGTGCTTTTGACACCATTGGCGCCTTTATGGGACCTATAGTCGCTTTAATTTTACTTCATTTTTACCCTGAAAAATACCGGATGCTCTTTTTGCTGGCAATATTCCCAGGTATCATAAGTATTCTTCTTACTTTTCTGATCAAGGAATATAAGCCGAAAGAAAAGCCAGTGCAAAAAAAGAAAACAGGTTTTTTTACTTTTCTGAAATTCGTGAAACAGTCGCCACGACAATACAAATTATTAGTGTCGGGTTTGCTTTTGTTTACCTTATTCAACAGTTCGGATGTTTTTCTTCTTCTTGTAATGAATAAAGCCGGTGTAAGTGATTTCAACCTGATTCTTGCCTATATTTTTTATAATCTTATTTATGCGTTG
>Ga0116171_10003185_pt1 | contig 15236 bp, 15 predicted proteins | sample AD_JPNHW2_MetaG_FD_89798 | JGI IMG/M metagenome (GOLD analysis project Ga0116171, IMG submission 89798) | Active sludge microbial communities of municipal wastewater-treating anaerobic digesters from Japan - AD_JPNHW2_MetaG | ecosystem: Engineered > Bioreactor > Anaerobic > Digestate | place...
CAGGTATCGCCCGGCCGCCAGCTCGAGGCGAGGGAAGTGGAGGCAGATCTCGCCCTCACCCTCCAGAAGGCGTGGGCGCCAGCCATCCAGATCGGTGTTGGTGCCCCACACGTGTCCCCCGCCCTCGCGGTTGACCGCTACGCCAAAGACGAAGTCCTCCTGCGGCTCGACCACGGTGTAGCGCAGGCGCAGCGTGGCGGCCTCGCCGGACCGCAGGAGCCGCGCCGGCCGGCCACCGGCGTCCAGGATCTCCACCGCGTCGAGGGTGACTGCACCGTTGCCCCACCGTTGCTGGTTGCCTGCCGCCGGCTCGGCCTCGGCTTCCGTGCTCGCCACATCCGAGCGATAGCGCGCCACCACCGAGCCGGCCGGACCACACTGCACCGCCTGCCCTTCGCGTAGGTAGAGCGCCCGGTGGGCGAGCTGCTCGACGAGGCCGAGGTCGTGGGTGACGAGCACGATCGCCGTGCCCTGACGCTGAAGGAAGGCGATGCGCTCGAGGCAGCGGTGCGCGAAGACCTCGTCGCCGACGGCAAGGATCTCGTCGACGATGAGCACGTCGGGCTCCGCGGCCACCGCCACCGCGAACCCCAGGCGCACGTACATGCCGGAGGAGTAGGTCTTCACCGGCTGGTCGATGAACGGCCCCAACCCTGCAAACTCGATGATCCCGGGCATTCGCGCCAGGACCTCCGCCCGCGTCAGACCGAGCATCATGCCGTTGACCAGGGCGTTCTCCCGACCCGAGATCTCGGGATGAAAACCTGCCCCGAGCTCGATGAGCGCCGTTACCCGGCCGTCGACCTGAACAGTCCCCAGCGTCGGCTTCAGGATGCCGGCGATGAGCTTGAGAAGGGTGGACTTGCCTGACCCGTTGGGGCCGATGATCCCCATCGTCTCGCTGCGGTTGACCTCGACGCTCACGTCGGTGAGGGCCAGAAAGCCCTCCTGCTCCTGCTCCCGCCGCCAGAGCTCGCCATGCAGCAAGGCACCCTTGAGGGAGTGCAGCCGTCCGCGCCGCGACAGCAGCGGGTAGCGCTTGCTCACGTCGATCACGCGCACGACCGCGACGGTGCTCATACAGACTCCGCCAGAGTCTCACGCAGACGGCCGAAGACCACCAGGCCCAGGGCCAGGCATGCCACGGTCACCGCGAGGCCTCCCCCCCAGACTGGCCAGGATGGGACCACTCCGAGCAGGACGACCCCGCGATACAGCTCGACAAGTGGTGTCACCGGGTTGAGGAGAATCGCGCGCCGCAGGAGCGGCACCGGGATCATCCCCAGGGTGTAGATGATGGGCGTGAGGAAGAAAAGTAGGTTCAACCCGTTGTGAAGCAGGTCCTTGAGATCGCGGAAGTGGACGGATAGCGCAGCCACGGCGAGCACCAGGCCCCCGACCGCCAGCACCCACATCAGGAGCACAGCCGGCAGCAGGACCATGGTCCACGGGAACGCCATGAACCCGGCCAGACTGGCGGCCGCCACCGCTACCAGCAGCACCGGCAAGGCCAGGAGATGGTGAAAGAGGTGAGACAGCAAGGTGACCGTCGGGAAGACCTCGGGCGGGCACACGACCTTCTTGAGGAGGGGTCCGTTGTCGGGCAGCACCATCGCCGCGTCAAGCAGCGCCCCGGATGCGAACAGCCACGGCAGAAGCCCCGCGAACAGGAAGAGCGGAAACGGTACGGCCACCTGCCCCCGGGCCGGGATCACCCAGGTGAAGACCACGGTGTAGACCGCCAACAACAGCATCGGATTGAGCAGCGACCACAGGTAGCCGAGGAACGTGCCGCGGTATCGGGCCTTGAGGTCGCGGCCCACCAGCACCCAGATGAGGCCCCGCTGGCGGTACAGCGAGGTCAGCATGACGCCCACGGGCTCGAAGAACTGGCTCATCGTGCGCTCCTCGCCAGGGTCGCGGCGGCTGGCGCCGTGCCCGGTCGCGCGACCTCGACGCGACCGCCACGGATCCAGTGGATCTCCAGGGTGCGTCGCACGGCACCCGCCGGGTCGAAGGTGATGGGACCCATGACGCCGCGCACTCCCCGGAGACCCCGGAGCGCCGTTGTCATCTCGGCTGGGTTCGGCGGGGGCGCCGCCCGCAGTGCCGTCACCGTCGCCAGGACCGCGTCGAAGCCATAGCAGGCATAAACGTCGGGTTCCAGATTGTAGGCCTGGCGATAGGCCTTGACGAACCCTCGCGCCGGCTCACCGGCCCCGGAGAGGTCGGCGGTCGCCAGCGGGAAATACAGCCCCTCGGCCTCCCGACCCAGGCGCTGCAACAAGGCCGTGGAGTGGATCGCCGAGGTGGCGCACACGGGACCGCGAAAGCCCGCGGAACGCAGGACCAGGACGCCCCGCGCGATCGTCTCACCATAGCCGCACACGTAGGCGCTCTGGGGGTTCTGGTTGACCACGGCGAGTCGGACCCGTTGCTCCCAGCCCTTCTCGTCGAGGCTCTCCGGACCCAGGACCTGAGCTCCGAGCGCCTGCAGCCGGGCCACGAACACTGGTAACAATCCGCGCGCGTAGTCGTTGTCCTCGCTGAGGACGAGGACCGAGCGGGCGTGCTGCTGGGCGACGAGAAACTCGGCTGCCTGCCCGCCTTCCAGCTCATCGGATGGGAAGACGCGCAGGAAGCTCCGGGAGCGCCTGGCAAGGTCCGGCGCCGAGGCCGACGGCGAGAGGAGGACCCGGTTGAAGTGATCGGCCACCGGGATCATCGCCTTGGCCTCGGCCGAGGTCGCACCCCCGATGATGAGTGCCGCACCTTGCTCGTAGATCGCCTCACAGGCACTTGCCGCGCGGGCAGGATCGGAGCCCGAGTCGCGGTAGAGCACCTCGATGACCTTCCCATGCGCCGTGCCGAGTTGCGAGAAAGCCAGACTGATGCCGCTCTTGAGCGACGCACCGTAAATGGCAGCGGGGCCGGTTTCGGGCAGCACGACTCCGACCCGTGGCGCCTCGCGACAGGCGAGGCACCCCAGGCCGATCGACAGGAGCGCGGCGTAGGGGCGGAAGCTCATGGCCGTGGAAGTGCCGAGACACTCCCTCCTATCTTGTACCACAGGCGGATGGGGGGCGATAGCGACGCTTGTCGGCCTGCCAGCCGTGGGCTAGGATGCCAGGGCCATGCCTTGGCGAAGGGCCGGTCTGTTGGTGCTTGCAGCGCTGCTCGGCAGCGGGTGCTCCGAGGACCTCCTCGACGGAGAGAGCGATCTCGTGCTCCTCAACGACAGCTCCTGCCCCCTCAGGATCTTCGTGGATGGCAGGGAGGCCTTCACGGTCCAGGCCGGCGCCGAGCGGATCCTGGATGGGATCGGCACCGGCCAGCACATCCTCGAGGCCCTCCAGGGCAGCTCCCTCGTCGAGCGCCGCAGCGTCGAGCTCTCCCAGGGTGAGGACTACTACTGGACCGTGGATCACTGCTGACTCCCCACCCTCCCGACACGTCAGCCGACCAGCCATCAGCGAATCAGGCCATCAGCCGGTCAGGCGATCAGCGGGCCAGCGGTGAAGTGGTCTTGCTGACGAGCTGATTGGCCGATCACCCGGGTGGGCGGTTGGAGGGTTACAGCAGGTCTTCGCGGCCGGCGTGGCGAAGAAGCTCGACGACCTCCTTCACCCGCTGCGCCTGGGCCCGGGGCACGACCAGCACGGCGTCACGGGTGGCCACCACGACAAGGTCCCTGAGGCCCACGGCTGCCACCAGCGGGCCGTCCGAAACGAGCACGCAGGATGAGCTGTCGACAGCCAGCACATCACCCAGCGCGGCCCCCTCGGCACGAACCGGGAGCACCTCGCCCAGCCCCGGCCATGAGCCCACGTCCGACCAGGCGAAGTCGACCGGGATGGCCCAGACGTCGTCAGCCTTCTCCATGACGCCGAAGTCAATGGAGGTGCGCGGGAGCATCGGGTAGTGCCGCTCCAAGGCCGCAGGCTCGCCCAGCTGTCCGGTGTCCTCGACCAGCCGATCGAGGCCAGCGGCCAGGTCGGGAAGATTTTGGCGGATGGCGGCGACAATGGTCGCGACGCGCCAGGCGAACATTCCGGAGTTCCAGCGGAACCGGCCCGTGAGCAGCAGCTCGCGGGCCCGTTCGATACCGGGCTTCTCGATGAAGCGTCGAACCCGGCAGGCATCGAGCTCCCCCACATGCTCGGCGGGCTCGCCAAGCTCGAGATAGCCGAACCCGGGCTCGGGACCAGTGGGCTTCAGGCCGATCGTGACCAGGCACGGGCGTCTGACCGCCAGCTCGGCGGCGGCGACGAGGGCGTCCCGCCAGGCCGCCCCGTCCGGCACCACGTGGTCCGCAGGCACGACGAGCATGACCGCGTCCGGGTGGGACACGGCCAGGCGCCACGCCACCCACCCGATGCAGGCGGCCGTGTCGCGTCCTTCCGGCTCTGCCAGCAGGTTCTCAACCGGCAACACGGGTACGTCTCGAGCCACAGCGTCGGCGATGGTCGCGCCGGTCACGACGAGCAGGCGCTCGGCCGGCACCAGCGGCAGCAGGCGCTCGATCGTGGCAAGCAGGAGCGACCGTCCTCCGGCGAACGGCAGGAGCTGCTTCGGCCGCCCTCGGCGGGAAAGCGGCCAGAAGCGCGTGCCGGAGCCGCCAGCCATGACGACGGCGAAGAGCGGAGGCTCAGTTGACAAGGGCATAGAGGCCTCGCAGGTCCGAGATGCGTCGGTAGCCGTCGGCAAAGAGGCCGTGACGGTCGAGCAGCACGGAGGTCATGCCGGCACTCTCGGCGCCACGGTAGTCGTCGAGAGGCGAGTCGCCCACATGAACACAACCCCCGACCTCGACACCCAGTTGCGCTGCGGCGCGGTGGAAGATGACCGGCGAGGGCTTCTCGACGCCTTCCAGGGCCGACACGAGAAGCGCGTCGAAGTGGCGGGCCAGGCTCAGTCCCTCCAGGATTCCGGGAAGCCGGGAGTCCCAGTTGGAGACTGCGGCGAGCCGGCACCCCTTGCGTCGCAGCGCCGACAGCACCTCTTCGACCTCTGGATAGACCCGCCAGAGGGCGGGATCGGCGAACGCCGCGAAGAGCTCCTCCAGCACCGGCTGCCACGGGGCCGGGTGCTCGAGGGTGGCCATGACCCGGCGCACGAACTCGCCCCACCACTCCCGCTCGCCACCCTTGAGCAGGTGGTAGCGGTCCAGCCCCGGCGGGTGGAGCTGGGTGAGTTCCATCCAAGTGGTCCGAAACGCCGCGGTGACCCGATCCACCGGGATCTTCCGTCCCCAGCGGCCAAGCACCTCGGCGTAGACCTCGGGCGGCGACGGCTCGCTGTCGATGAGCGTGCCGCCGACATCCAGCAGCACGGCCTGCAGCGGCGGAAGGGGCTTCAGCGTCGTCATCTCGCGCCGGCCGACAGCCGGGCGCTCATTGTACCCGTTGGTGGTCGGCTACACTGCCCTCGTGAGCAAAGATACTCCTCCTGCACCCCCGCCGTGGACGGCTTTGTCCTTCCTGGCCCTCCAGCTTCTCGACCACTGGGGCAACCGCAAGTCCCCGCGGCCCGCACCGCGCGCCGACCTACTGACGGCCGCCCTGGGCCTCGGGGAGGCGGCCGCGCCTGCCGCTGCCACGGTCTGGGCCCAACGCCGCAGCGCCTACGCCGCCCAACTCGTGCAAGCTCATCTCGGCCTCGCCGCCGAGAATGAGGACACACCGGGCTGCGGCCTCGTCACCGCCACCACCCATGCCACCAACCTGCAGATCCTCCGCACGGCGTTCGGCCTCGCTGCCGTCCTGCTGGCCGGTGGCATTCCCGGGCAGGAGGTGTCTCTTCCGGGGAATCTGACGCTCCGCTGGGCCGAGGGCCCGTGCTGCCGGCTGCATCCCTGGCCGTTGGTCGGTTCGAGGCTCACGGTGCGGGCCACCCTGCCAGACGGGGGATGGCGGCGCTGGCAGCTACTTGCAATCGGCGCGCCCAGCTAGCCGCTCAAGGGCGGCTAGCTCTGTAGCATCACAACCCCACCTCGCCAACCTCGCGGGCCGTGTACCCGAAGTCGTTGGCCAGGGTGTCGCCCTGGCCCTTGACCTCGCCCCAGGCGTCGTACAGGTACGCGTCCTGCACGGTGCCGGTCGGGTCGCTCAGTAGCGCCACCGAGCTGAGGCCGTCCACGGAGTAGTAGGAGATAGTCTCGTTCCTTGCCATCGCGAGCGGCTCGTCGATCCCGGGCCCGAACAGGTAGCCCGCCTGGCTCGCACCTCCGGTGCGCACGAGGTTGAGCCTGTCGTAGAGGCAGCTCGTGGTCGTCCCGCCGGTCGTCTTGCTCGTGCGCCGGCCCACGAAGTCGTAGGTGTAGCTCGCAGTGACACCCCCCGCGATCGAGGTCATGCGGTCGTCGGGGCTCCAGCCGAAAGTGACGCCGGTGCGGGTCGCGGTGTTGCCGTTGGCGTCGTAGGTGTAGGCGTTGGCTCCCTTCGACTGGAGACGCTGGCGGTTGAGGGGGTTGGAGCCGTTCGTGAAGTAAGGACGTATCCGTAAATAGGTTGACTCTTCGACTTGCTGAACCTAGATTTGTCCCAGGAGGACGAGCATGGCGCGAGCGCGATCCTGGGAGGTCTCAGATGTGTTCTGGACGAGGGTGGAGCCGCTGATACCGGCACGATCAGTGCGCGAGGATGGGCGCCTGTATCACCGGAAACCGGGGGCAGGACGCAAGGCCATGGAGCCGCGGAAGGTCTTCGAGGCCATCGTCTTCGTGCTGCGGACCGGTTGCCAGTGGAAGTCTCTCCCGATGGAGCGGTTCGGAAGTGCGAGCTCGGTGCATCGCTATTTCCGGACATGGCTGAAGGCGGGGTTCTTCCTGGCACTTTGGCAGACTGGTCTAGCGGAGTATGACGAGATGGAGGGCATCGCGTGGAGGTGGCAAAGCATAGATGGCTGCATGCTGAAGGCTCCGCTCGCCCAAGAGTCCGTCGGCCGCAACCCGACGGACCGGGGAAAAAAATGGAAGCAAGCGGCACATCTTGGTCGACGCGCGTGGGGTCCCGCTGTCGATCTGCGTCACCGCGGCCAACCGGCATGACGTGACCCAGCTCGAGACCCTTCTCGACACGCTCATCTGTAGACCGCGACGTCGTCGCCGCATGTACCTGCTCGCTGACCGGGGCTACACCGGCCAACCTGCGCTCAACGCGGTCACGAAACGTGGCTACCATCCCCGCATCTCCCAGCGAGGCAAGGCCCGCCGAGGACGGCCGCCCAAGCACAGGCGGTGGGTCGCCGAGGCTGCCCACAGCTGGTTCAACCGGTTCCGCAAGCTCCTTGTCCGTTTCGAGAAACTCCACGACAGCTACCTGGCGCTCGTTCATCTGGCTGCCGCAATCATCTGTTTCCGGAAAGCCGCACCTATTTAGGGATAAGGCCTTAAGTGTACGCGGTCGAGGTGCTGTTGACGGTCTTGGTGGTGCGGTTGCCGATTGCGTCGTAGGTCCGGGTGTCCACCTCACTATTGTAGGGCGCCGGCGCCGGTGTGCCGGCCTGGGTCAACTGATACCCGGTGTCGTAGAGGTACCGCGACACGGCGCCGGTCAGCCCCTGGCTCGGGATCGTGGTGGTGAGCCGGGTGCGCTGGCCGAGCAAGGTCGGGGTGCTCGTGTTGGAGTCGTAGTCGTAGGTGAACGACGCGAGTGTGCCGGCCACCGGGTGCTGGTTGACGAACATGGTGAGGCGTCCCTGGTCGTCATAGGTGAACGCCCGGGTCTGGTCGTTCGGGAAGGTGATGGTCTGGTACTGCCCGGTGAGACTGTACTCGTACTTGAGCTCCCTTCCCACCGGGCTCCACGCGATGGTGTCAATTGAGCCGTCGGGGTAGTAGGCGTAGGTGGTGGTGGGGCCGCCAGTCACTGCGAGGGTCTCGGGCCGGTCGTCTGCCGTGTAGGTGGTGGTGAGGGTGCCACGGGTGCCCTGCGCGACGCTGCTCGGGCGGTACGAGGGGTCGTACGTGAAGGAGTGGGTCTCGCTCGGAGAGTGGGTGGTGTCGACGACGCTGCTCAGCCCCTGGCCCTGGTAGGTGGTGGTGACGCTCGTCGAGCCGGGATAGGTCTTGCTCGCCAGGCGCTTGAGGGTTCAGTCAGTTACCCAAGAGTGTCAAGAGTGACGGACCTGGAGATCCCACTAATAAGTGAGCGTGGGCATGGCTGTGAGGTGCCTGCCACGATGGCTGGACCTGGAGCGTCCACCCGCGCTCGAGCCATGCGCGCCTGTCTGATCAGGACCTCGCCGAGGATGGCTCATAGAGGCACGACGGCGCGCGGCAGGACCAGTGTGGCGGAGGAGGGCTGCGACATGGAGACTTGGACGGAGACGAGGCACGTGTGGTCGACGGTCGGCGTGGACGGAGGCGAGGAGCGGCACCGCGTGGCGCTGCTCGACGAGCACGGCGAGCGGGTTTGGTCGCAGTGGGTTGCGAACCGAGTCGATACGATCGAGGAGGCGATCGCCGGGTTGGTGTTGGCATTGCCTATGGGAGGACGGCTGCGGCTGGTGACCGAGGCGACGCGATCTCTGGGTGGGGTGTTGGCGCAGGTGGCGACGGGTCTGGGGTTGGAGCTGTGGCAAGTGAACCCGAAGGCGCTGGCGCGGTACCGAGAGGTGGAAGGGCAGCCGCGCAAGGACGACAACCGAGACGCCTGGCTGATGGCGCGGATGTGCTCCGCTGGGGTGGCCGGATGTCACAAGGTCACAGACCCGCGGCCAGAGGAGCGGGTACTGAGCCGGCTAAGCCGACTGCACGTGTAGATCCGACACGAGAGGTCAGCGGCGCTGAGCCAGCTCCGGGCGCGGGTGCTCGACTTGGCGCCAGAGACGCTGGGCGGCGACTGGGACGGCCCGGCATTCGGTGGCAAGGGGATGCTGGCGGCGCTGACGCGGTGGCCAGCGTTGGCTGCACTGGAGGCCACTCGGGTGGTCACGGTCGAGCGGGTGCTGCGGACCTCGACGCGGTACGGCGACCGCTGTGGGGCGATGGCCATGGCGCTCAAGAGCGCAGCGACGCGGGTGCTGCTGCGCGGGGCCGAACGAGCCGTGGTCGCCATCGAGATGCGGGCGCTCACCCAGGAACTCCGGACGCAAGATGCATCGTTCGAGGAGATCGACGCCGAGATCCGGCGCTCGGTCGAGGCGCACCCGATCGGGCGCAAGCTCGTCGCCATGCCAGCCGTAGGTCATCTCACGGCCGCGGCCCAGGTTGGCGAAGTCCTGCCACTGTCGCGCAACGAGAGCGAGGGCAAGGCCGCCACCTACGCCGGGCTGACACCACTGTCACGCAGCAGCGGCAAGATCACCGGACGACCACGGCTCGCCCGCGGGGTCAACAAGCACGCGCTGCGAGCCAACTACCTCTCGGCGCTGGCGGCCGTGCAGAGTAGCGCGCTGGACGCGGCCTACTACCGCAAGCAGCACGCACGCCATGAGGGTCACCCCAAGGCCCACGTCGTCGCGATCCTGGCCCTGGCCCGCCAGCGCTTCAAGGTCATCTACAAGCTGATGACCTCCGACGCCGTCTACGACAAGGAGATCCTCATCGCCAGCCACCTCGGACGCGAGCGCACGGTGGCGGCCATGCAGGCACACGCAGCGTGAGCGAACACCCCAGGCTGTGGAACCTTGCCCCTCTCCTCCCCCCGGCCCCCCACCTCACCCGGCCAGGGAGCTGACGCGTTCACTCCCCACCCAACCCTTGACTTCTTATAGAGGAGGCGGTGATGCGGCGGTTGCACAGCAAGGCCGCGACCCTCGTCTTCGCGTACGAGGCGGGACCGACCGGGTACGGCCTGTACCGGCATCTGACCGCGAAGAGGTACCGCTGCGTGGTCGTCGCCCCGTCGCTGACCCCGCGGCGGCCGGGCGACAAGGTCAAGACCGACCGGCGCCACGCCGAGGATCTGTCGCGGCTGCTGCGTTCGGGGGACCTGGTCGGCATCTGGGTGCCAACCGTCGAGGACGAGGCCATCCGGGACGTCAGCCGGGCGCGCGGCAAGCATGCCAACACCGTGATTGCGGCGATCGCCCGCGAGCTGGTGGCGTTCATGTGGGCGATTGCCCGGGAGGTGCCATTGCCGAGCGCATCGCGAGTGTGACCACGGCCCGGGCTTCGGGTCGAGGCGCGGCCCCGGTGCAGGGCGCAATCCTCGACGGCGTTACGAGGTGGCCTCGGCCGACCCTCGATTTTCGAGTGAGGCAGGCGCTCGACGGAATACGTACGGTGGTACCCAACCCACGGATATCAGCAGGATCAACCGTCGACAGTACTGGCCCCGCCTCGGTCCGAAGCCCCTGACAGCCCCCGCAGGGCGGCGTGCACCGACGTGGCAGACTCGACCCACGGCGTCGATCCAGGCCCGCCGGAGCCCGAGCGACCCGGCCCCGACGCACCCCGACGAGGCGCCCCGGAGGAGGTGTGTTCAACCCCCGCTCCTCTCGCCCCCTCCCGCCTATGGAAACCGTGGAAAGCTCCACACCCGACCCTCTACCCGGACCTTCCCACCGCTCCCACAGGCCCGACGAGGACGGCGGGACAAGGCTCTTTCGGACGTCACCCCCGCCCACCCAGGAGGCAGGTCCTCAGCTCACCTGACAATGGAAGTCATATCAAAGCGACTGGTCAGCGGCCGCAACACCTAGCCGCCCAAGGGTGGCTAGAGGCACCCATCTATCCACTTTTCCAGGCTTTCCCTGGCGCACACGTAGGACCCAACAGCGGCGGTGATCGGCGGTGGCCCGGGCTCGGCGAACCGCATGCACGGCAAGGCAGCGGCCCGCTGTGGCGGGGGCCAGGGGTTCGCGACTCTGGCGCAGCAGGTCATCAAGTTCCTGCGGAGAGGACCGCGAGGGGAGGTTCAGGTACTATGCGTAGTATGAGATACGGGGTACCTGTCGTACCCATCTACCAAGCAGGTATCCCTCCGGTACCAATCGCATCAGGCAACCATGCTACCCATCGGTGCCCATCTCGACCCGCCACGATCGAGCCCAACCCAATCTCTCGGAGGCTCACTGGATGCCCACACCCAGCGGATCAACACGGTTGACCGGTTCGGGCGGACAATCGGCGTCCCCATCCCGCTCTCTGGCATCTCTGTGGCCTGAGGGCACACGGATTCTGTGGGCTCTAACCGTGCTTGCAGGGGTGTGGTTATTCGTGCCCTGGCGTCCGCTGCAGGTGACGAACTACTACGAGTACTGCATTCATGTGGCGAGCGAAAAGGGATGGCAGTTTGGAACGGACATCATCACCACGTACGGACCGCTGGGGTTTGTCGGACTCCCTCTCTACCGGGCTTCGACGTACCCCTTCATGATTGTGGCCAATCTCCTACTCTACGGGATGATGGTCGTGTTCCTCTGGCAGTATTGGCGAGAGTTGGTGGCGCCTACCCGACCGCCTGCCCTTTGGATGGTATCGGTTGTCTTGTTGCCGGGGTTTGCGCCGTCTCCAGAGTGGTCTGCGACGTTGTTTCTCCCGTGTCTGCTGGTCAACATAGTGGTGTTGACTCACTTTCTTGCGGAGCGTCCTCCCGGCTTCCTCCATCTGTTGCCGTTGACTGCGGCACTGGGGGTGCTTGTTCTGGTGAAAGGGATGTTCTTGCCGTTGAGTTTCCTGGCTGTGGCAGCGGTGGCCGTAGATCAAGTCATCTCATGGCGGCTAGCACCCTGGATTGTGCCTGCTTTCGCCGCGGCGGTATTCCTCTCTTGGTGCTCCTTGGGCCAGAGCCCCACTCATATGGTCGCCTATTTCGCAAGCACCTTCGATCTGATTGCAGGATACAAGGATGGCATGGGATTCTCGAATGCAAGCACAACTGGGGCGTGGCCTGTCTTGTTCGCTTCCGCGATCCTTGGTCTCGCTGGGACCTTCTGGTGGACAATCTCCAAACGTCTCGGGTGGCGCAGCATCGGTCCGGCTAGCGTCCTTGCGGCGACGTTGTTCGTCGTGTTTCAGCATGGTTTCGTGCGGGGCGATGGACCACACATGGTCGTGGCATGTCTCTCGGTTTGCAGTGTTTGCACGCTGGTTACTCCCGTGTTATGGAGATGGTTCGAGCCGACGGGTGCGCCGCGATTCGTACCGGCGTCGTTTCCGGCGCTGGGCCTGTTCCTGGTCCTGTTTTGTTGGCTTTCTGGCAACGGAACACCGGAATGGCGCGTCCTACTTGATCGCGCGGCAGGGTTGAGCACGCTGGCAAGGTACGGAACCGCACCACTGGAGGCTGCGGCGGCAGCTCATTTCGAGGAACTCAAACGGGAGAATCCGCTGCCATTACTGAAGGAACCTCTGGACTGCTCGGCGGTTGACATTGGCTTGGCTGAGGCGAACGGGCTGGAGCTGGCCGTTAGGCCGACACTCGCTCTCTACGCGTCAAACACTGCGGGAATGTCGCGACGCAACCGAGAGTTCATTGAAGATGCTTCAGGCCCTGCGATGATCTTGATGCCTGCCACGGTCAGCATTGACGATCGTCTGCCAGCAACCACAGATTCGCAGGGCTTGCTGGCCCAGAAAACCCACTTCCAGACCGTCGGCAACAACAGCAGGTTCTTGGTACTGGAACGACGTGCCAAACCACTTGGACTCCAGTGTCTCAAGCTCCAGGAACTCGATGTGGGATTCATGGAGGTCATCCCGTTGCCGGACCCCGGAGAAGACCTGCTGCTGGCGCTAATTGACATACGACCTACGCTCGCAGGGCGCCTCCTCGGTTTGGCCTACAAACCTGCAGACACGTTCATCACCGTCGTCGTGAAGACACACACGGCCAGGTTTCGCCTCATCAATGCCATGGCAAGGGAGGGGATCATCCTCTCGCCCCTGCTATTCGATATGCCGACCTTTCGATCGTTTTACGATCTGACCAGATCCTCCCCAGCGGTGAAGGTCTCTGGGTTCCGACTTGAATGCCAGGAAGACCGGGAGTGGTGCTATCGGGACAGAATCAAGGTGACAATCCTGAAGCTCACAACGCACTAGTCGATTGCTTTCGCGGCGCATCGTGTCGGTACAAAGGCGAGAGCGGTGGAAGAAGGGTTAACTGGCTCCGCAGGAGGGGCTCGAACCCCCAACCCTCCGGTTAACAGCCGGATGCTCTACCATTGAGCTACTGCGGAGCATCCACCGCCCCAATCGGGGACGCTCTTTTTACACCCTCCGACCTGGCCTGTCAATCGTGCCAGCCGGCAAGGTCAGTCGGTGCTATCCTCCCCGGACCTCCGCCACGGAGTGGGGGTGGGAGACGTCGACATGGAGCAGCGCATCGACTACGCCGAGGTCGGGCTCATCGCCGGACTCGAGGTTCACCAGCAACTGCTCACCGCGCACAAGATGTTCTGTCGCTGCCCGGCCCGGCGATACACGGAAAGCCACGACGGCGAGGTGCTGCGCCACATGCGGCCGACGCTGTCGGAGCTCGGGGAGTACGACGGCACGGCGTTGATGGAGTTCAAGACCAAGAAGAACATCATCTACCTGCTCAACGAGTCCAACGTCTGCACCTACGAGATGGACGACACGCCGCCGTTCCTGGTCAACCAGGAGGCGGTGGATATCGCCGTCGAGCAGTGTCTGATGCTCGGGTGCGACATCGTCGACGAGGTCCACATCGCCCGCAAGCAATACCTGGACGGGTCGATTCCCACCGGCTTCCAGCGCACCGCGATCGTCGGCGTCAACGGCACGCTGCCGTTTCGCGGCCGCAGCCTCTCGATCACCCAGGTGAGCGTCGAAGAGGACTCCTGCCGCGAGGTCACGGACAACGGCCACCTCATCGTATGGCGAACCGACCGCCTCGGCATGCCGCTCATCGAGACGGTCACCGGCCCCGACCTGCGCACGCCGGACGAGGTGGAGGAGGCGATCCTCCTGGTCGGGCGGGTGTGCCGGTCCACCGGCCACGTGCGGGTGGGGATCGGCGCCAGCCGTCAGGACGTCAACGTCTCGGTGCGTGGCGGGCAACGGGTGGAGATCAAGGGCGTGCCTCAGGCCTGGTGGGCGCCGCGCCTCGTGCACGGCGAAGCGGTCCGTCAGGTCAATCTGCTCAGTTTGCGCGAGGAGCTGCACCGCCGCGGTTTCCACACTCCCGCCGCGATCACCGTCAGCCACGCCGACGTGACCGACATCTTCGCCGGGTCGGACCTGACCTGGGTGCGCCACGAAGGGTGGGAGCGCTTCATCGCCGAGGAGCACCGGCGCCCGGCGTTCGAGCTGGGCAAGGGTCCGTTTCGGGTCTGGGCGGCGCGCCTGCACCGCCTGGCCGGAGTCCTGTCATGGCCCACCCAGCCGGACCACATCTTCGCCTCCGAGCTCCAGGGCCGCATCCGCGTCATCGCCGGGCTCGACCAACGGCCCATCCTGCTGCACTCAGAGAAATGGCCGGACCACCGCGGCTCCCTGGCCGAGCTGCGCAAGGTTCGACAACGCCTGGGATGCGAGGCTGACGACGCGGTGGTCGTGGTGTGGGGACCCGAGGAGGACGTTGAGACCGCCGTCAACGAGATCCGCATCCGGATCGAGGACGCGGTCAAGGGGATTCCGGCCGAGACCCGCCAGCCGTTCCCGGACGGCTCCTCGGACTTCGAGCGCATCCTCCCCGGCCCGGATCGCATGTACCCGGACACCGACTCTCCTCCCACCAGGGTCACCCGGGAGCGCGTCGAGCGTTTGCAAGCCGGCCTCTCCGAGGTCCCCTGGAAGCGGGAGGCACGGTACGCGGCGGCCGGTGTCCCGGCCGCGGTGAGCCACTTCCTGATCCGGCGAGGCGCCGCCAATCTCGTCGACCATCTCGTGGGCGAGACCGGCGCCGACCTTCGTTTCACGTGCTTCTTCTTCGGCGAGAAGCTCAAGCACCTGCGGCGAAGGGGCGTGGAGGTCGACACCGTGCCCATGGCGCACTGGCAGGAGCTCTTCCGGCTCTTCGCGGCCGACCCGGTACTGGTCGAAGCCTGGGACCGCATCGTCCGCGCGATCGTCGCCTCGCCCCGGGCGAGCGTGGCGTCTTTGCTCGCCGAGGAAGGTCTGGGATCGCCCCCTCCGGACTGGCAGGAGCGAGCCACCGCGAACGGGCGGACCGTCGCGGCCGCCGCAACCGCGACCGACCCGGCTGCCCGCCTGCGGCTGGCCATGGGCGGCGTCATGCCGGAGCTGCGCGGACGGGTGCCGGCCCGCGAGGTGCGCCTTGCCGTCGAGGGTGCCCTGGGGGGTGAGCGATGAGCACCGCGCG
>Ga0116171_10003187_pt1 | contig 15230 bp, 13 predicted proteins | sample AD_JPNHW2_MetaG_FD_89798 | JGI IMG/M metagenome (GOLD analysis project Ga0116171, IMG submission 89798) | Active sludge microbial communities of municipal wastewater-treating anaerobic digesters from Japan - AD_JPNHW2_MetaG | ecosystem: Engineered > Bioreactor > Anaerobic > Digestate | place...
ACGGCCGTGACGGTTGCGGTGGGGGACGCCAGCGCCGAGATCCACCGCCTGATCGAAATCACGCGCCGTTCGCTGGAAATCGGGATTGAGGTCTGTCGGCCCGGTGCGCGGCTGGGCGATGTTTCCAACGCGATCCAGTCCTATGTGGAGAGTTTCGGGCTTTCGGTCGTGCGGGAATACACGGGGCACGGGATCGGCCGGGAAATGCACGAAGAGCCGCGGATTCCCAACTACGGTCCGGCGGGCCGGGGAATCCGGTTGCGCGAGGGAATGGTTCTGGCGATCGAGCCGATGGTGAACTTGGGGGACTGGCGGACCCAGGAACTCGATGACGAATGGACGGTCATTACGGCGGACCATAAACCGTCCGCCCATTTTGAGCATACAGTCGCCCTGACCGAAAATGGGGCGGAAATTCTGACGGTGTAAGGCGAACTTCATGGCGAAAGAAGGCAAAATAGAAGTCGAGGGCAAGGTCGTGGAACTTCTGCCCAACGCCATGTTCCGAGTCGAATTGGAAAATGGCCACATCGTATTGGCCACGATTTCAGGCAAAATGCGGGTACACTTTATCCGAATCCTGCAGGGGGACCGAGTCAAGGTCGAGTTGACCCCGTACGATTTGGCTCGTGGCCGCATCACCTACCGATTCAAATAATCCGGAACGGCAGGCTTGAATTCCGGCGCGAGAGGAGTAGAATCAAATGAAAGTGCGTTCTTCGATTAAAAAACGGTGCAATAAATGCAAGATCATCCGCCGTCGCGGGATCAACCGGGTGATCTGTGAGAACCCCCGTCACAAACAGCGTCAAGGATAAGACCCCGCAAGAGGGGTATAGGAGGAAGCATTTTGGCTCGTATCGCAGGTGTTGACATTCCGCGCGACAAGCGCATCGAGATTTCGCTGACCTACATCTTCGGCATCGGTCTGACGACCTCGCGCAAGATTCTCGCCAGCACGGGGATCAGCCCCGACACGCGTACGCGTGACCTGAGCGAAGAAGAAGTGACGCGCCTCGCGGCGGAAATCCAGGCCACCTACAATGTCGAGGGGGATCTGCGCCGGGAGATCTCGCAGAACATCAAACGCCTCATGGACATCGGCTGCTATCGCGGGTTGCGTCACCGCCGCGGTCTGCCCTGCCGGGGGCAGCGCACCAAGACCAATGCCCGCACCCGTAAAGGCCCGCACGGATCGGCGTTGAAGAAGTAACGACCATCCGGACCCGGCTGCGCGCCGGGTTGGCTCAAGGAGAGCTGCGCTCCGATCAGTCGGCGTCTCTTGATAAGCGCCGTCTATTTTGATGCAGAGACACAGGAAAAGGAACTATGGCAAAGAGAAAAGCTGGCGGCCCCCGCAAGATCAAGAAGAACGTCCCGGAAGGTATCGTGCATATCCATGCCACCTTCAACAACACGATCATCACCATCTGTGACAAGACCGGCAGCACGTTGTCGTGGGCCAGTGGCGGGATGGTCGGATTCAAAGGTTCGCGCAAGAGCACGCCCTTTGCCGCCCAGACAGCCGCCGAGCAGTGTGGACGCAAGGCGATGGACAACGGGTTACTTTCCGTGGACGTCGAAGTCAAGGGCCCGGGCAGCGGCCGCGAGTCCGCCATCCGCGCTCTGCAGAGCATCGGCCTGCGGGTCAGGATGATCCGCGACGTCACGCCCCTGCCTCACAACGGCTGCCGCCCGCCCAAGAAGCGGCGTGTCTGATCCGGCTGGCACGTGATTGACTCGAAAATAGAAACAACGACCCGAAGCAAGAGGGTTCTCGGATAACAGGAGGAGTAAAACGTGGCACGATACACCGAAGCTGTGTGCCGCCTCTGCCGGCGTGAAGGCAAAAAACTCAACCTCAAAGGCGCCCGCTGCAACTCCGCGAAATGCGCCCTGAGCAAAAAGGGTTATCCCCCGGGTGCCACAGGGAGCGGGATGCGCCGGGGCAAGACCTCGACCTACGGCCTGCAGCTGCGCGCCAAGCAGGAAGCCAAACGCAGCTACGGGGTGTTGGAACGCCAGTTCCGCCGCTACTTCAAATTGGCCGACAAGATGCCGGGCGTCACGGGTACGTTGCTCATCCAACTCCTGGAAAAACGCCTCGACAACATCGTCTATCGCCTGGGGTTCGCCGCCTCCCGTTCGGAAGCGCGTCAGTTGGTCACCCACGGTCACACCCTGCTCAACGGGCGTAAAGTCAACCGTCCCTCCTGTCAGGTGCGTCCGGGTCAGGTCGTCTCCATCAAGCCCAAAATGCTTGAAAATCAGGCGGTCCAGTCGGCTCTGGATTATGCCAACACCCTCGGGCGCCTGACGTGGCTCGAGTGGAATCCGGAACTGAAACAGGGCCAGATGATTCGCGTGCCCGACCGCGACCAGATCCCGATGGATCTGAGCGAACAGATGATCGTCGAACTCTACAGCAAGTAACGTCCGGAGCCGACGTCCGCGCCCGCGGGTTCTCCTGTCCAGAGAACTCTACGGGACGGGTGTCAAGCGCTCTTGAGCGTAAGAAAGGGAGGTTCCTTTTACATGGACTTCAAAACCTTGATCATGCCCCGGGCTTTGCAGTGCGAGAGCGAGACGAGAACCGATTCGTATGCTCGTTTTACCGCGGAGCCGTTTGAGCGTGGCTTTGCAATGACCGTGGGTAATTCTCTGCGCCGCATTTTGCTCAGCTCCATTCAAGGGGCAGCGATCACCGCCTTGCGATTCGATGGGGTCACCCACGAATACGAAATGATCCCGGGTTGCAAGGAAGACGTTTCAGACATCATCCTGAACCTCAAGCAGATCCATCTGCGCCTTCAACCGGGAGTGACGGACACCAATCTGGTGCTCGAGGCCAAAGGGCCCAAGGCCATCACCGCGGGTGATTTCCAGCCCAACGACCTTGTCGAAGTCCTCAACCCCACGCAGCCCATCGCAACCCTGGGCCAGGGGGCGGAAGTCCGCTTCGAACTGCACGTCTCCCTCGGCCACGGCTACGTCCCGGCCAGCAAGGAAGATGACGAGGTGGACGACATCGGGATCATTCCGCTCGATGCTTCCTTCTCGCCCGTTCTGAACGTCAAGATCGGCGTCGAGGACGCCCGTGTGGGGCAGCGTACCGACTACGACCGTCTGCTCCTCGAAGTCACGACCGACGGAACGGTTTCCCCCGAAGAGTGTGTCTCCGCTGCCGCGCGGATTCTGCGCGAGCACTTGGCCATGTTCATCCGGGCCGAGGATGAAAAGGCCGCCGTCATGGAAGCCGAGATGGCGGGACCGGAAGTTTCGCCCCTCGACGAGATGCGCGAGAAACTCGACCGCAGCATCGAAGAACTGGAACTCTCCGTGCGTTCCTTCAACTGCCTGGAAGCCGCGGGCATCAAGACCATCCGCGATCTGGTGCAGAAGAGCGAGTCCGAAATGCTCAAGTACCGCAACTTCGGGCGCAAGTCCCTCTCCGAGATCAAGAACATCCTCAAGGAGATGGACCTGACCTTCAACATGCGCATCGGCGAGGACGGCATGCCCGTCCAGAGCAAGGAAAAATGATGCGGCAAGCGGGCCCCGAGTGGCCCTTTTGCCGGGTACGCCCCGGCGCCGGACGCCTGGCGCGGACGATAAACGGATATCCCGAACGTAGGAATTAGAGACATGAGACATCGCAAACACACTGGCCGCCTCGGAATGCCCTGGGGACCCCGCAAGGCTCTGCTTCGCAACCTCGTCGAGGCGCTTCTGCGCCACGAGAAGGTCCGCACGACCGAAACCCGCGCCGCTGAAGTGCGCCGGTACACCGAAGAGATGATCACGCTGGGCCGGGAAGGTTCGCAGGCCTCGCGCCGCCGCGCCTTCGCCTATCTCCAGCACAAGGAGATCGTCCACCGCCTGTTCGAGGAACTCGGACCGCGTTTCAAGGACCGCAACGGCGGCTACCTGCGCGTGGTCAAGGCCGGACCCCGGATGGGGGACGGCGCCATGATGGCCATCGTCGAGTTTGTGGACCGCGAAATCAAAATCATCACGGAAGAAGAAGCGGAAAAGAGCAAGAGCCGCGCCCAGCGTATTCGCGAAATGCGCCAGGCCAACGCCGCCCGCACACACTGAGCCGGATCGCAGTGTCCTGCCACCGCTTCACGTCTCTCTCCCCGGCATCGGGGGGAAGAGGAGTCTGAATCGTGACCCGATTCATCCGAATCCCGATACTGGGCTGCCCAGTATCGGGATTCTTGCCATACCCGACTCCGCCCGGCCCCCCGGGGGAACGCAAGGTGACTTGACAACAGACTCGATTTTCGAGTACCGTTCTGGCGGGCGGAAATTCTCGGAACAGGAAATGATCGGATGGCGCCAGGAAAAGCGGATGAGACCCCCAAGGTCCTGATCTTGTGCGAAGACGAAAATGAAGCGCGTCGAATCGCCAACTCGCTCATCAAGTACGACGTGACGGCGGTGGCCGCGTCGAGCGTGGACAACGCGATCCTGCGGTTGAAGGAACAACCGTTCGACATGGTCATTGCCGAGTCGAAACTGGGCAAGTCCTCGGGGTTGACCTTTCTGGCACAGGCGCACCGGTATCTGCCGACCATGCAGCGCGTGGTGATCGAAACCGCGCCGCTCGAAATCACCACCAACGCCCTGGTCAACGAAGTCGCCCCCAGCGCAATCTTCCCCGGCACAATTGACCCCGAGAAAGTCCGGCAATTGCTCAATCAGGCGTTTTCGCGACTCGCCGTTCCGACGTCCCAACCGCGGGTTTTGTCCCGGCCCGCAGCGCCGGTCGGGCGGCTGGGCGCGGCGATGGATGAGACGGAAAAAATCGCCAGCGTCATGGAAATCTCCATGGCGCTGACCAACCTGATCGAGAATCCGAACATCTCACTGCCGATCCTGCCGGAAGTCGCCATGCGCGTGCGCGAGGTGATCGAAGACGACCAGCAGAGCTTTGCGGCCATTGCCGAGATCGTCGAGACCGAACAGGGGATGGCTTCGCGCATCCTCCAGGTGGCGAACTCCCCGATCTACGCCGGACTCGAACGCATCAAGAACCTCCAGCAGGCCGTCAGCCGTCTCGGCCTGCGCGAGACCCGCAACATCATTCAGGCCGTCATTTCTCAGAATCTCTTCCGCACCGAACACCGTCACATGGTCGAGATCATGCGCCAGCTGTGGCTCCACAGCATCACGACCGCTTATGCGAACGAAATGATCGCGCAGCGCCTCCAGATCCCGGAAAGCTCCGACTACTTCATGATGGGCCTGCTGCACGACATCGGTAAATTGCTCATCATTCATCTGGCCTGCGAGGGGGAGAAAAAGGGATTGTGGAAGAGTCCCAACTCGGTCAGCGAAGGGGTCATCCGGCGCGTCTTCGCCATGCGCCACAACGACCTGGGCGCGCGTCTGCTCGAGAAGTGGAATTATCCCGCCAGCTTCCAGACCGTCGTTCGCCTGCACAACGACCGGTACGAAATCGAACAACGCCACGAATCGGTCGTGGTGACCTATATCTCGAATCTCCTCACGCGCAAACTCGGCTTCAGTCTCCTGCCCTATGACAACGAGGAGGAATTGCGCCACGCGATGCTCGACGCGCTGAACATGACCGAAATGATGGGGTTCGAATTCGAGAACGATGTGCGGCTGACAACCGAGAAAATCAAGGGCAGTTGTTTCGGCATGTCCCGGTGACCGGCTTTTTCGTTCGCCTTCCGATCAGTCGCCCCGCTTCTTCTCTTTGATCCTGTCTGGACGGGGAGCATGGGGATTCCCGCCCGTGCGCCGGTGCGCATGGGTTTCGTAGGGCTTCCGGGGACGGGCCTCTTCGGCAACCGGGTGTGCGGGCGCATTCTCCCCGGCCAGCAGGTTCATTTGCCCCTGAATGGCGTTCTGCCGCTGGGCATCGGGGCGACCGCCCGGTTTTTTCAGAATGAACAGATAATTGAACCCGCGCAGGTAATAGTTCCCCTCGAGCGCAGCCGTGTGCCAGTGGTTGCGCAGCAGCGTGCGGTTGTTGCGCACGACGGCGACGATGTCCACGGGCTCGAAGTGACGGCGGAGGAGGGCGAACAGTTCAAAACCGATCGGCTGGAAGGGCTGTCCCTTCTTGAAGGAATCCGAGACGAAAAGCGCCATGTGGCGCCCGGGGCGCAGGATGCGGTTGATCTCCCCGATAACCTGTTCCATGCCCTGATAGTAGGCGCCGCTCTGGGCGTCGAGTTCCCCGACACACCGCTCGTCGCCGCTGTAGGAGAGGTGGGTCGAGTAGGGCGGATCAATAAAGACAGAGTCGGCCTTTTCATCCTCGAGCGACAGTTTGCGCGCGTCGCAGCGGAAGATGTCGGATCGCGTGACGTTCAGGTCGTATCTCAGGGCGCGCCGTCCCAGTTCGCGTGCCACATCGAGCGTCGTGCCGCTGCCCGCCATCGGATCCACCACCAGATCCTTGGGCTTTGTGTAGCGTTGCAGCAGGTTCCAGAGGATGTAGGCCGGTGTGGCGCCCCGGTAATCCTTGTCCCCCTGACTTTCATCCCCGTACTGCTGCGAGGGGAAGTTCCACAGGGTGGTGGTCATCGGTTTGGGCTTCTGGGCCATAACAATCCTGTTCCAAAGGCATTCGGATGGTCAAAATACGGCGGTACGGACCGCTCCTCAGCATTTCTACCACGAAACCGTATTCAAGGAAACAGGAAAGCCTTTTCGTTTTGATTTTGGAGCCGGTTGCGGTAAGATAACGCGCCAGCCCGTGGTGGGCGGGGCGGAAGCTGGGCAATGGGGTTGGCAAGAAGACGGGCAGACCGGAGGCGGCAAGGGTGTGTCCGGATGTCGTGAGGGCGGGAGGTGTGTGTTGGGGATTCTGCAGCGGTACGTATTTCGCGAGGTGCTGTGGCCGGCGGTCATGTCCATGGCGATTCTGACCTTCCTGTTGCTGGTCCGGACGGTGTTTACGGAGACGGACACGATCGCCGGTACCATGTCGGCGCAGGCGTCGCTCCAGGCGCTGGGGTGTCTGATGCCGACTCTGCTGACGCTGACCCTGCCCATGTCGCTCCTCGTGGGAACCCTTCTGGGGATTGGTCGTTTAACAGTGGACAGCGAGGTCAAGGCGTTCCGGACGCACGGGGTGAACCTGTTCCGCACATTCCTGCCGATCGTGCTGTTCGGCCTTCTGACCGCCGGGGCGATCCTGGCCAACTCCCTCTATTTCGCGCCCTGGATGATGAGTAAAATCTACACCCTCCTCGATTCCGCTTCCGTAGATATTACGGACGCCATCGAGCCGGGGCGTTTCGTGGACCGCAGCATTGCGGGAAGCGACGCCGTGTTCTATTTCAAGGAACTCGACCCGACGACCGAACAGATGAAGAACGTGTATCTGTGCATGGAGGGGGGCGATCTGCTGGATTTGACGGGAAAAGGCGCCGACGACGGCAATGCCTCGGCCGCTTCCTCCCAGCCGACGGGACGGATCTCCGATACGGCCATTCAGGGGCTGACCCGCCTCAAAGGTGCGGTGGGCGAAAATCCCCCGGCGCCCGTGCCGAAGGAACCCTCCGGCGGGACAAAGGCCGGGAGCAAGTCCTCGAAATCCTCAGGCAAGGCGTCCGAGGAACTGCAACCCGATCAGATGGTTAAAACCCTGGTTCTGGCTTCTACGGGGTCCTTTTACACCGATGTGGCCACGGGCAAGACCATGCTGGAATTGCGCGACGGGACGATCCATTTCATGGGCAACCGGAACGATACGGAGTACTATGTCTTCCATTTCGACACGCTCAAGCAATCCATGATGACGAGCCGGGACGGGATGGGCCGATCGGGCAAGGATATTGACGACCGGATGCTGGGCCTGACCCTGACGGACATGGGCGACGAAATCGCCTACCGGCGGGGACTCCTGCAAGAAAAAGAGGAAAAAGCCAAAGCCGAAAAAAACAGGGAGTCGGAAGACCAGAAGAAGGCGCCGCGCGAGCAACGCGATATTTATGCGATGGAAGCGGCGACATATCAGCGCATCTCGATTTCTTTGGCCTGCTTCGCTTTTGTCTTGATTGGCGTCCCCCTGGCGATCTATATTCGACCGTCAGGGAAGTCGGTCGGAATCAGCGTGGCTTTCGGACTTTTGCTGGTTTTTTATGGATTTCTCTATAGCGGTGAGCATTTGACCCGTTCCGGTTCACTTGTACTGGGTCCGTTTTTCATGTTCTTGCCGATTGTGTTGTTGTCGGGAATCGGTGCTTACCTGCTCCACCGGGTGGTTCATCGGTAACGCGCTCCTTGTCGGGTCTTGTGCAGAACTCGGGGGGAGAAGAGCGGGGTGCCGTCGTAGCTCGGACACAGTTCTTGATGGATGGCAGGTTGTGGTGTAGATGATGAAAAACGTGATGGATATGTTCGGGTTCGGATGGCTGGCTTCGTGTGAGCAGGCGAGGCAGAATCTGGAACCGCGGAGGCTGGGAGTGCAATTGCTGACAACTGTCCCTTTTTCCCGAGTTCTTTCCGGGCGGCGGTTACGCCTTTTGTCGTGTCTGGGAATCCTGATGGGGGTGTGCGCGTTTGCGACGCCGTCCGGGGCACAGGAGCCTGAACCCCCTGCGGCGACGTCCGGCACACAGACCGTGGCGCCGAACGCAGAGAAATCCGACACGGGGGCGCGGACCATTACGCCCATCGAGGCGGGAGTCCCCAAGGAACTGGCCGAGGGGTTGAGCATCGAGGCCCTCAGCAAGAAAGATTATCTGGACTACGACGAGCAGACCAACACGGCCTACTCGAAAAACCGCACACGGGTTTCCTACATGGTGGGCGGCCAGAAGATGCAGCTCGAAGCGGACGAGATGCGGATTGATCTTGCGCAAAAGAAGGTCAAGGCCGACGGCAATGTCGTCCTGACGCGCGGCAGCGATGGGGAAGTGCATGCCAAGAGTCTCACGTACGACTTTGTCCAAAAGACCGGTTCCGCGTCCGGCATGTCGGGACGATATACCGATTTCCGCCTGACCCCCTATGGTGACGAATCCGTGGAGGGGCCGGCGGCCCAACAGTTGAGCGAATCCGAGGCTGTTTTTCAGAAAGTTGAGTTCACCGGCTGCGAATTCGCCGTGCCGCACTACTACATCCGAGCCCGCGAAATCGTGGTGTTCAAGGATGAAAAACTCATGATGCGCGGCGCGACGGTCTATTTGCGCGGCGTGCCGGTGTTTTACCTGCCCTTCTACTCGAAATCCCTGCGCGAGGGGTCGCCCTGGTTCGTGCGCGCCGGTTACAACTCGCGCATCGGGGCCTACGGACGGCTGGGGTATGCGTTCCGCCATGAACTGCGCAAGCCGTCCCTGAATAATGACAAAAAGACGGAAACGGTCAGCGAGGGACGGTTGGCCCTGTTTGTGGACTATCTGTCCAAGCGGGGGCCCGGCGAAGGATTCGATTACGAGTACAACTTCCTCAACGACAAGCACCGGGGAAAACTGAATGTGTACAGCCTGAGCGACAGCAACCGCAAGGTCGAAGGGGAAGACGACATGACGCGCGACTACGTCGGCTTCCAGCACCGTTCGGAAGTGGCCGAGGGGCTGGTGTGGACGGCCAATGTGGACTGGCTCAATGACGCGGAAATCTTCGACGACGTGCTCGATGTCTTCAACGACAACGACCGCAATCGTGTGATGGAGCGCCGGGCGCGCACGGCCCTGACGCTGACGCGCGAGTACTATGTGGCGCGAATCCTGTTCGAGGTCAAGGATCGGGTCGGACGCGACCGGATCAACAATTATGCCAGCCCGTCCGACAACGACCGCGACTTCGATGAACAGCCCGACAAGAAAATCTCGAATCGGCATGACGAGGGGATTCCGACGGACCGCTGGGGAACCGCCAGTATGCGCGCCCCGCAGATCACCATGGCCACCACGTGGCTCAAAATGTGGAATCTGCCCTTCTATTACTACTCCGACCTGAATATTTTCAACAACCTCGACAAGGGGCTCAATGCCGTCAGTTCCGATGACGACGCCATGGTGCGAGGGGTGGACTGGTACCAGGCAATGATGGGCCGCTGGCGCATTTCCAAGCGTACGACCCTGATGGCCCGGGTGGGCGCGGGAGTGGGAATGGCCGCGCGCGAGGATGACGAGTTCGGTTATAACTTCGATGCGACTCCCGACGATCCGTTGACTCTGGAAGATCGCGAGGGGGGCCTGACGTTTGTGGGACCGGAAACGTTCCTGGTCGGACGCGAGCGCTACAACCTCAAGGATGATGTTTCGGACGGTTTCGCGTATGGGGACACCATGCTGCGTCTGCAGCACCGCTTCAGCGACGCGTTGACGTTCAACCTGACGCACCGCTTCCGCGAAACGACGGAGGATTCGCTGGGCGAATGGTATGCAAGCATGGGGGATCGCTTCGTGCGCGACGACCTGTACAACTTCCGCCTGCGCGAGCACAACATTGACGCGGTCCTGCGTTACTACGTGGCGCGTCCCCGTCTCCAACTCGCCTTGCGTTCCTACCGCAACCTGATCAGCGGCAGTGAATTGTATGCGAACGAACCGGTGAGCGCCAATGTGGTGTCCGGTTCCTGGAGTTCCGCGGACCAGCGCCTCTCTTTCTCGGGCAGTACCGGCGTGTATGAAACGCAGATTTTCGACCCGAGCGATCCGTTGCAGTACACGGACTCGGCGCTGGGGTGGCGGGCCTACACGAACTATCGTCCGGCGAGCGGATTGTGGTGGGCGCGGTTTGGCGCACAGTACTACGAGCAGTTGGACCAGTCGAGCGGCGGCAACGACAATTACGACCGCTACACCGAAGAAGATAACGAAACGACCATTCGGACGGTGCTGGGAGGACGGGTGGGGCCCAAGTGGACCTCGGAGGTGACGAGTGATTGGAACTCGCGCATCAGCGGTTTCCGAAAATTGCGTTTCGGGTTCTCACGGGACATGCACGACGCCCTGCTGGTGTTCAGTATCGGTTTCCGCAACAACATCTACGATTCGAGCAGTAACGACAGTTCGTCCAACCAGATGGACTTTCGTGTGGGGATTCAACCGAAGTCGCCGACCACGGCCAGCAGCATGGGAATGGGTGGGCTGAAAGTGATCAACGATACGGCCCGCACGCCGGAAGTGTCCGAGCCGGTGTTCTGAGAATGAAACAGAAAGACACCCGGTTTCGGAAAACGTAAACGCCGAACCGGGTGTCTCGAATAAGAAAAGTGAGAACGGGTCCGGGTGAGGAATTCCTCGCCCGGATCGTTTTTTTTCAGGGTCAGCCGAGCAGGTTCTTGAGTTCCTCGACGAGGGCTTCCTGGTCCTTCGACTCGACCTGCTGTTGTTTGATTCGCGCTTCTGTTTCCGCCATTTTCTCCTGCAGGTCGGCGTTCTGCATGAGCAGATCCTGAATGGCGTTGTCCTTCTCGGCGATATATTGGCGCAGGAGCGCCAGTTCTTCCTGCACGGTTTCGGCCTGGGCGAGTTCTGCGCGCAGGGCGGTCAATTCCTGGTCCATCTCCTCGATCCTGACTTGCAGGCCACTCATCTCGGCCACTGTCCGGTCGAGTTCTTCACTTTTGCGTTCCAGAAGTTCTTTGTTCTCGCGCACTTTGTTGAGAATTTCCTGCACATTGAGATCCGTCATGTTCCGGCCCCTTTCGTGTTGCCGTCAAAAGTATGAAAAACTCGGTTTTACCGGCTCTGGCGCACTTGGGTCTGTCCGTATCCGGGGAATGTCGGCACGCGAAATGGCCCGCGCTTTCCCGCCCTGTTTGCGGACTCGAATGTTCTAAATCCTTCCACGATTCCCCCTGAATTGTCAAGAAAAGGTCGGGTTCCCGGCGGGATTTTCTGCCGTTCTTCAAGGCGAAAGGGCCCGGAAAAACACAGGCGGCAAGTGAGCCGTATGGGCGCGAAGCGTGAGTTTGTGCTTGCATGCGCGAGCGAAAAACCTGAAACTTGGGGTATTGTCTGGCGGCCTCGGCCGCCCGGGAGAAGGGTGCATGCCGAAAGAGAATCCCTCCGGTTATTTGTGTCTGGTCCTCCACGCGCATCTCCCCTTTGTGCGGCATCCCGAGCATGAATACATGCTCGAGGAACACTGGCTTTATGAAGCCATCACCGAAACGTATATTCCCCTGATTGCGATGATGGAGCGTCTGGTGAACGAGGGGGTTTCGTTCCGTCTGACGATGTCCATCACCCCCCCCCTCGCCTCGATGCTGGCCGATGAACTGCTCCAGCGGCGCTACATGCGCCACCTCGAGGGACTCCTGGAACTGGCCGAGAAGGAAGTGCATCGCACGCGTCAGTACCAGCCCGAGTTTCACGAGGCGGCCTGCATGTATCTGGACCGCTTCCAGGAAGCGCTGCGGATTTTCCGGGATCATTACCGGGGCAATCTGTTGCGGGCATTCGCGAATTTTCAGAATACGGGCGTCCTGGAGATCATCACGTGCAGTGCCACGCATGTGTTCATGCCCCTGCTCGAGGACTTCCCCAACGCGGTCCGCGCCCAGCTGGCCGTTGCCCGTCAGACGTATGTCGAGCATTTCGGGTGCCCGCCCCGGGGGATCTGGAACGCCGAGTGCGGGTACTTCCCGGGCCTGGACATGGCGTTGCGCGAGCAGGGCATTCGGTACTTCTTTGTGGACACCCACGGTCTGCTCTATGCCGACCGCCTGCCGGTCTATGGGGTCCATGCGCCGATCTACTGCCACTCGGGCGTGGCGGCCTTCGGACGCGATGTCGAGTCGTCCAAGTCGGTCTGGAGCGCCAACGAGGGTTACCCGGGCGATTTCGATTACCGTGAGTTCTACCGCGATATCGGATACGACTTGGGGGAGGATTACATCGGCCCCTATATCCATGAAAGCGGGATGCGGATCAGTACCGGGCTCAAGTACCACCGGATCACGGGCAACCCCTGCGAACTGGCCCACAAGCAGCCCTACCGGCCCTCGGTGGCGGCCGAGCGGGTCCACACGCACGCGGGCAACTTCATGTTCAACCGCGAGCGTCAGTTCGAATATCTCGCGTCGCGGATGGATCGGCGCCCGCTGATCGTGTCCCCCTATGACGCCGAACTGTTCGGGCACTGGTGGTACGAAGGGCCGCTTTTCCTCGAGTCGCTTTGCCGCAAGATTCACTACGATTCGGAGGCCTTGGAACTCATTACTCCGTCGGAGTACCTGGAGCGTTACCCGACCAATCAGGTGGCGACTCCGTCCTTTTCCTCCTGGGGGAGCAAAGGCTATTGCGAGGTCTGGCTCGAGGGGAGCAACGACTGGATCTACCGCCACCTGCACCAGGCGACTGCCCGCATGATCGCATTGGCGAACCGGTGCCGGTGGGAACAATCGGGGGGCCGAGTGCGCCTGTTGAACCAGGCCGCGCGCGAGCTGATGCTGGCCCAGAGCAGTGATTGGGCCTTCATCATGAAAACGGGCACGACGGTCGAGTATGCGGTGCGCCGAACCAAGGAGCACCTGTGGAACTTCCACGAGCTGTGCCGCCTGATCGAGACGGGCGCGCGTCAGGAAGCGTTTCTGTCGGACCTCGAGAATCGGTACAACATTTTCCCGGGAATGGACTTCCGCATCTACGCCGACCCGGCGTGAGAAACGTCCGCGGGAAGGGGATGCGGAATCGGAGCGGACGAGCCGGAGTGCCCGCGACAGTGGGCTGTCCCTGAAATTTTCGCGCACGGGTTCCCGCCGGTTGCGCGTGTCAGGTTGTACCAGGAAAGGTTTTGTTTCATGGCCACGGGCGATTTGCGACAACTCTTGATCGAAGCGCGTGCCGCGCTGGCGGACCGGAAAGTGCCGGTCGCGCAGGGTCTGCTGGCTGTCTTCCGGGAAGGGGCCGACGCGTTAACCGTCCCCGCGGGCGCGAAGCCGGCCGAGTTCTGGCGCGATGCGGGGGAAGTGCTGCGTGACGCCGGGCTGGCGGAGGCCAGCGAGGCGGCCTGGCGCCGGGCGGGAGCGGCCGGGCTGGCTCCTCTGGTCGTCCGGACCCAGACCGCTGTGGCCTGGATGGTCGCGGGGGGCTTCGACCGGGTGGTGGACGACCTGCGGGATCTGGCGGCGGGCGAACCGAAGAATGCCGTGGTGGCGAACCTGTACGCGCTGGCGCTTTTCGAGAATGATCGGTTTGACGAAGCATTGAAACAATGGGAGGCCACGGCCCGCATTTCGGCGCAGACTGCCGGGTGCCCGCTTTCCACCCAGTCGCTCTATCTGTCGCTCGGAGCGATGGCGCTCGACCGCGTTTTGCAGGATCGCGCGGGGGAAGGCGTCGAGAAGATAGAAGAGGAGCCCCAATCGCAACAGGGGGATAAGAAGGCGAAGGTTACCGAAGCGGAAATCGAGATCGCCCTGCTCGAATGGCGCTCGGCCGAGGCGCTCGGGTGGCTGGATGCCGAACTGGCGCGACAGCCGCAACCGCCCGGGCATTTGCGGCTGTTGCGGGCCTGGGCGTTGGGGGATCTGAACCGCTGGCGCGAGGCGCGGGCCGAAATGACGCGGCTGGTCGAGGCCGAACCGTCAGAAGTGCCGGCGAAGAGTTTTCTGGCTCAGTGTCTGACGCGCAGTGGGGAGCCGGAACTGGCGCTGGCGGTGCTGGAGAATCTGGCGCCTGTGGGTCCGGACGACTTCTATCTGCATTATTTCCGCGGATGTGCGTATCGGGCGCTGGGACGCCGGGTGGAGGCGTTGCACTGTTTCCGGATCAGTTTCGGGAATTATTTTGAGGAAAATTATCATTATATGCTGTTGCGCAGTTGGGAACAGGTGGGGCGTTTGTTGAGTCAGAGGGTCCAGCAGGTCTGAGCGAACCTGTTTTCCGGCGCGGTCTGATTTTCTCTCAACCTGTCTGAAATCAGCCTTCCGGGTTTCTGTTTCAGCGGTTCTTTCCGACTCGGCATCGGCAGACTGGTTATCGGAAAATCTCGGGTATCAACCGGGATTTCCCGATCATTTCTTATCCTGTTGATTTGAATGAAGTTATGCGTTTTCGAGGATGGGGATCGGGGCCTCCGGCTTTCCAGGGGGGGGGGAGAAACACGCCCAGAGTGGATTCATAACCCCTTGAATATCAGTATTTTGAGGAAAGACTTCCGAAAGGCGGAAAACCGCGGAGGCGTCGGCGTTCGGGCAATGTGCGAATGCTTGACAAAAGGGGAGTTCTGGTGATAGAGTCCATTGGGTTGGAGACGTATTGTTGCGGGAGTTCTCCTGGCAGCTG